>Ga0209099_1002561_pt1 | contig 15836 bp, 12 predicted proteins | sample AD_JPNHW2_MetaG_FD_184430 | JGI IMG/M metagenome (GOLD analysis project Ga0209099, IMG submission 184430) | Active sludge microbial communities of municipal wastewater-treating anaerobic digesters from Japan - AD_JPNHW2_MetaG (SPAdes) (version 2) | ecosystem: Engineered > Bioreactor > Anaerobic... | reverse complement strand
TATAAAATTTTAATAAAACGGAGACCTTGTTCTCCGCCTCCGGTTCATTACTCCCGTTCATTCGCTCCTCAGTGCATCGATCGGGTCCATGTTCGAAGCCCGCCACGCCGGGTAGAGTCCGGAGAGCACGCAGACCACCATGCCGACGAACATTCCTGCGGGAACGTATATGATACTGGTCGGCGTGAAGAAGTACTCTGTAGTGCCGATCATCGCATCCACCACCGAGTACCCGATGACTATACTCATCACCCCTCCTATCGCCGCCCCGACAATGCCGAGAATGAAGGCCTCGTACAGGAACATCCGGCGCACCTCCCCACTCTCGGTACCGATGGAGAGGAGGATCCCGATCTCCTGGACGCGCTCGTTCACCGACATCATCATCACGTTGAAGATGCTGACCGCTGCTACTATCAGCGAGATGCCGCCGATTGCCAGGCAGAACAGGGTCAGGGTCTCCAGGGTCGACGAGATCGTATCGAGCTGCGAACTGGCATCGCTGATCCTGAGTGACCCTTTCTTCTTGTCCGTATTGACCACGGTATCGATTTGATCTTCAATATCCGATATATCACCTACGTCGTTGGCGAGTACATTCACCTGGGTGTACTGGTCCTTGCCGCCATACTGCGCAGTATACCACTCCTTGGAGACCACAATGCCGTTATCGGTGCTCACGCTGTCGGAAACGGTCCCGCGGGTATCAATAATCCCGACAACCGTAACCGTTGCACGGGACGCTGAAGCGGTGTTGTTCGTGGGCGGGCCTTCTGATGCGGAACTGATCTTGATCCGGTCTCCGACATTAATCCCCATCGTGTCCGACAGGGTCAGACCGATGAGTGCTTCGTTCATCCCGGCGATATTGGTCCCGTTCCCGATGGTGAGGAACTCGTTCACATCACTCGGGTTCATCCCGTAAATGCTCCCGCGTCCCTGGGTATTTCCTGATGTGAACTGGGTAGTAGTATAATAGAGCGGGATGACCGTCCCGTTCGTTCCCACTACCGCTTTGATCTTGTTCAGCTGGGTCTTGGAGATACCGGACGATGATGACGATGATGATGACCCCATACCCGGAGGACCCATCCGTATAGCGTCAGATGTGATGACGATCGTGTTTGCGCTTGCCGAGAGCTGATCCTCGACCTGCAGGGACATGTTGGTCCCGAGCATCCCCATACATGAGATGGCGACAACGCCGATTACAATACCGATTGAAGCGAGGAGCGAGCGCGTGAAATTCACCTTCACGCTCCGGACCGAGAGCTGGAAGAAGATATCGCCGATCATGATTCCACGATCCTTCCATCGTCAAGGCGAATTATTCGCTGCGCGTATTCCGCTATCTTCGGGTCATGGGTAACGAGGATAACCGTCTTGCCCTTTCTTTGCAGATCACAGAGGATCTCCATAATCTGGTACCCGGTCTTGCGGTCGAGATTACCGGTCGGTTCATCGCAGAGAAGGATCTTCGGGTCGTTGACGAGGGCTCGTGCGATCGCAACGCGCTGTTGCTGTCCGCCCGAGAGCTGGTTAGGGCGGTGCTCACCCTTTTCCTTGTCTATCCCTACGGCTTCGAGCATGGCTGATGCCCGGCCGGTCGTGTCGCGAGTCTTGTTTTTTAAGATCAGCGGGTACTCCACGTTCTCGTAAGCCGAAAGGAGAGGAATCAGGTAGAACTTCTGGAAGATATACCCGATGGTATCGCGCCTGAGGTGCGTCCGCTCCAGGTTGGTCATCTTTGCCACATCCCTGCCCTCGATGTAGAGGTTTCCCGTCGTGGGAACATCAAGGATTCCCAGCTGGTTCATCATGGTCGATTTGCCGGAGCCTGATGGTCCCATGATCGCAACGAAATCATTCTCCATGATATCGAGCGAGACGTGGTTAAGCGCCGTGAAGTCCCCGCTCTCGAGGTGGTAGGTCTTAGTGGCATCTACCAGGCTGATAAGGGGAGTATCGGTCATGTCCGACCCCTCACTGCTTCTTTATCTTTGACATTATCCATTTCCGCTTGGTATACGCGACGACGCCAACAATGACAAGCACGAACATTCCGATGACGGGATAAAATGAACTGATACCACCTTTCGGGTTCGTGATGCTGGACAGGACGCTGCTGCTTGAGGAGGAGGAAGATCCGCCAGGTCCGCCCATGTCGCCACCAGGTCCGCCGCTCATGCCACCGGGGCCTCCCTGCATCGTACTGCTGGAGCTGGAAGACCTGGTGGTACTTGCGGAAGGCGTGCCTGCAGAGCCGGAGTATGTCGTGAGATCCAGGGTCTTGGTGACCGAGAAATCGGTACCGGCCGAATCCTTCCAGCTGATGACCAGCGGGACGGATGACAGGGCCTTGCTGGTGAAGGTGACCTCGAAACTGGATGAATCATCCGAGGCAAGGCTGCCAACGGCATATTCCGGATAGGTGCCCGTTCCCGTGGCAGGTGAGCCTACCGTGACGACAACGCCGTTAGCATCCGTGACACCGGAATTCGCGATATCCCCGGTCAGGTCATAGGTTGTGCCCGAAGAAGTGAGTGCAAGATTATTGATGGTCGGTACTGCTGCATCCTTGGCATTGCCGGGGTTTACCGGCATGACGACCGAGACCTCGCGTTTTGTATCGCCGGTCTGGTAATTGATAGTGAAGGTAATATTAGTCGCTTTATGGGGTGTGATGGTGAAGGGTACTTCGACCATGGTATTTGCTGCAAGCTCATTGACAAAAGTCTCTTTCGGGGTGATGTCCGAACCACTGTCCGAAGTGGTAATATAGATACTCTTGATCGCCCCGTCACGCGGGTTAATGAGGCTCAGGTTGACTGCTTCCTCGCTTTCAAGAGTAAATATCTCCGGCTTCTTGGAAATGGCCGCGTGGAGGTCTTCTGAGTCTACTTCAAACGTGATGGGATAGTGAAGATTCTCAATGGTACCACTACTGTCTTTGGTTTCGAGACTGAAGAGGCCGAAATACTTGCCATCCAGCCCGTTTACAGTAACAAGGAAGGTATAACTGATCGAGTTACCGGAGGAAATGTAGCTCAGTGTCTGCCAGTTGTCCTCTTTCACGATACTGACATCGTTACCAGTCGAGAGAATATTCGGATTCTTGACACCGATTGACGAGTTACCATTATTGGTTAGCGTTACGGTGACTGTTCCCTGCTCATAGGGATAGAATACCTCGGGTTCGATATCAACGGAGGTGACGTAGACATAGGACGCACCATAATTGTCAGCAGCATGTGCGACCGGGATGACTGCCAGTGCCAGGAGCACCAGAATCAGGCCTGAGCTGAGCATTGCAGGCAATTTTTTTGTGTTAGACAGTTGTTTCATGATCTCTTCCTTTTTAATTAACCTGTAATCCGGGGGTATGACTCCCCCTCGTTACTGAATTTTCATCTCAGGGAAATTATTTTCTCAACGATGTAGTGCAGAGCACATATATTGGGATCATGAGGTCTGGCGAATTATTGACCAAAAACCGGAATACTTAAACCAGGGAGTTCACTATATCCAGGCAGTAATGCGTCCTTCCTGACACAACGCCATCTTGAACGGATTTCCTCTTCTGATGACCGGAGATGATCATTAATTGTTCCGGAAATTTATCCCGCGATTTTGTTCACACCTGGACCAAAGATCCGAAAAAAGACAGTATCATTTTTCCATCCGGTGCATGTAGTGAGAACGTGCGCCGGTTCCGGAAGATCCAAGGTCATTTCCAATGTAACCTCTCACATCTTTTTAATCCCGTACCACCCACCTTTACCATAATGTGCGGCATTGCGGGGCAGTACTGTTTTCCTGGCGGGGAACCGGACAGGGAATTGCTGGCACGAATGTCAGACCAGCTCATACACCGGGGACCAGACGGTGTCGGAACAGAGATCCGGGGTTGTATGGGACTGGTACACCGAAGGCTTGCCATCATCGATCTTTCTAGTGATGCCCTCCAGCCGATGACCAATGAGGACAAAACACTCTGGCTGGTTTATAACGGCGAGATCTACAACTATATCGAGCTTCGCGAGGAGTTGATCAAGAAAGGGCACAGATTCCATTCACAGTCTGATACCGAGGTCATCCTGCATGCCTATGAAGAATGGGGTACCGGCTGTCTCCAGCGGTTCAATGGCATGTGGGCATTTGCTCTCTGGGACGAGAGGATACAGCAGCTCTTCTGTGCACGGGACCGGTTCGGGATCAAACCCTTCTATTATACAGAAGTCAACGGATCGTTCCTTTTTGCATCTGAGATCAAGGCGCTCCTTGAGCATCCGGATGCGGGCAGGAGACCGGATGATGAGATCCTGGGCACCTATCTCGCATGGGGTGTGCTGGATCATTCGGCCCGGACAATGTTTGAAGGTATATTCCAGCTGGAACCGGCCCACGCACTCATTGTTACAAAAGACGGGCCACACACACCCTACCAGTACTGGGATGTAACCATCAATGGCGCATTCCACTCAGAGACCGATAACCGGCAGGACATGGATCGCTTCCTTGGTCTGCTCTGTGACGCCACACGGATTCACTTAAGAAGCGATGTCGCTGTCGGCACGTGCCTCTCAGGAGGGATCGATTCTTCGACCCTTGCCGTCCTCATCAATAACCTTATCCGGGACGAGGCCCCCGCAAGTGTCAGTGACCGGCAAAAAACCTTCTCGGTAGTATTCACCGATAAAAGGTTCGATGAGAGCCGGTATATTGACGAGATAGTGGCCGTGACGGGTGTTGATTCCCACCGGACGGAACCGGTGCCGGAACAACTGTGGGACGACATCGACAGGTTGATCTGGGTGCAGGACGAGCCGTTCGGTTCACTTTCTATCTATGCCCAGTATTGTGTGATGCGGCTCGCCCGGAATAATGTAAAAGTTGTACTGGACGGGCAGGGGGCGGACGAACTCCTTGCAGGATATCTCGCGTACCAGGCAAGCTATATCCGGGGGCTTATGCACTCATTCCACGCAGGGAAAGCCCTCCGGGAGATCACGGGAAGCCTCCGGATCCACCGCGGGTTTTTCAGTTCCGCGGTGGGACAGATCCTCGCCCGCAGGACCCGGCGAAACCTCCTGACCATCACGGTTCCTCCGGTTGACCGGTATGCAGGCAGCCTTGATGAGGTACTCCGGCGCGAGCTCTGCTCCACGAACCTGCCGGCACTCCTCCATTATGAGGACCGGAACTCCATGGCGTTCTCCCTCGAGTCCCGGGTCCCCTATCTCGATGTCCGGCTCGTGGAATACATAGCATCGCTTCCGCTCGACCAGAAGATCCGGAACGGTGTGACAAAGATTGCCCTGCGAAGCGCTGTAAAGGGGATTATACCGGAATCCATCCGCTGCCGGATGGACAAGATGGGCTTTGTCACTCCCGAAGAGATCTGGATGAAGGAGACGCTCCGCCCGTTCGTGCTCGCCGTGCTCAGCGCTGACAGTTTCCGGGCACGACCGTACTGGCATGCGGATGCGGTCATGACAGATTATCTGGCGTTCCTTGACAACAAGTCGGCATATTCCCCGGAAGTTTGGCGGATCGTATGCACAGAACTATGGCTTCGGAAGTTCTTTGACGGGAAGACGGAATCCCCGGGGGTTGCCCCCGTTTCCCCGCCGGTTGCCGGATAACCTCCGGATAGCCATTTATCATGGTGGGGATCGAATTCTATAAATGGGAACTCCGGACAGAATTATGTGTTATTATTCCCGGATCAGTCAGGAAAAACCCGGGATATACGGACATATCATGAAATCGATCATCCTTGCAGGAGGTGTCGGGACACGGCTCTGGCCGCTTTCCCGGGAATATTACCCCAAACAGTTCATCCAGCTTAATGGTCATTCATTATTCCAGCAGACCGTTGAGAGGGCAACCCGGCTCTCAGCACCGGATGAAATCTATGTCGTAACCAACGAGATCCACCGGTATCTTGTCCGGAACCAGATCGAGGAGCTGGGACACACGATCGCAGATGATCATCTCCTTGCCGAACCGGCAGGAAAGAATACACTCCCGGCCATTGCCTGGGCCATGCAGTGCATCAGGGCGGGTTCGTCTTCAGCAACTGCGATCATTTTCCCGAGCGACCACCTGCTGGGAGAATCTGCCCTCGACCAGATCCGCGCAGCAGAACCACTTGCGAAAAAAAACCTGGTCACGTTCGGGATCCGTCCTTCCTCCCCGCATACCGGATACGGGTATATAAAACCGGGAAAGCACCTGGCAACAGGCAATGCAGTGGAGGAATTCAAGGAGAAACCCGATGAGAAGACCGCTAAGGACTATGTCAGGAAAGGATACCTCTGGAACAGCGGTATTTTCCTCCTGTCAACAGACTGCTTCTTTGAGGAACTGAAAAAATACCAGCCGGACCTGTATGCTGCATTTGCCGCGGATACGCCGGTGAATTATCCGGAACTCGAATCGATATCCATCGATTACGGGCTGCTGGAACACTCAAAACGGGTCGCTGTCGTTACTCTTGAGACCGAATGGAGCGATCTCGGGACCTTCAAGGCACTCTACGATGTCGAACAGCACGATCCTGAAGGGAATGTCGGGAAGGCAGAGTTCCTTGCCGCATGTAACAATTATGTTCATGCTCCGGGAAAGCATGTCGGCCTCATCGGCGTCCATGACCTCATCGTTGTTGACACCGCTGATGCACTGCTTGTCTGCGACACCGCTCAGGCAGAGCAGGTGAAACAGCTGGTCGGCCGGTATAATAAACTGGATCTTGAGGTGACCAAATTCCACCGGACGGTGTACCGGCCCTGGGGATCATATACGATTCTTGAGGATTCACCGATCTACAAGATCAAGCGGGTCACTGTCAAGCCCGGTCAGAAGCTCTCCCTCCAGCTGCACCACCACCGCTCAGAACACTGGATTGTAGTGAGCGGGACTGCTGAGGTGGTCCTGAATAATGAAACCCGGTTGTTACACCAGGGTGAAAGTACCTTCGTCCGCAGCGGAATGCGGCACCGATTGAAAAATCCCGGCGTGATCCCCCTTGAAGTCATCGAGGTACAGCTGGGTGAATACCTCAAGGAAGACGATATCGTCCGGTTTGAAGACGATTACGGGCGGAAATAAAAACACTGACAGTCCTTCTGTAATCCCGGTTCACGCAAACGCGGGAGATTATCTTTTTTTCGGGGAATATTTTTTTGCGAACCGGCCGAAAGACCGGCCGTCGCCAGTCACAAGGCATTGTGACCCGCTTCCGATCAGGTCCTCCCTTCCTGCAATCCTGAGCCCCTCAGTTACGAGCCCGTGATTCCTGGGATCGCGGTAGTGCATCAGTGCCCGCTGGATCTTCTTTTCCTGTCCCCGGGGTACATGTACCGGTTCCAGAGTAAATGGATTGAGACCGGTATAGTACATGCAGCTTGAGACACTCATCGGCGTCGGGGTGAAGTCCTGCACCTGTTCGGTATACAGGTTGTGGTCGTGGATATAGACGGCAAGGGCAACCATATCTGGAATTGTGCATCCGGGATGCCCGGACATAAAGTACGGCAGGAGATACTGCCGCTTTTTTTTTCCCTGCTGCAGGGTTTCGAACTCTGCACAGAACCGGTCGAAAACTTCCCGGTCCGGTTTGTTCATGGTCCTTGTGACATTCCGGGCAATATGTTCCGGGGCAACCTTGAGATGCCCGGATATATGGTGATCACAGATCGTCTCCAGGTACCCGGAATCATCAGCGAGAGCCAGATCGTACCGGATTCCGGAACCGATGAAGACATGTTTGATTCCAGGGATACTGCGAAGCCGGGAGAGCAGCCGGCACTGTTCTTCATGACTGGTCCGGAGGTTTTTACAGGCAGTGCTGCAGCGCTTTTCCGTACAGGCACCGCAGGTTTCCCACTGGTCGCAGGAGAGGCAGTACATATTCGCTGTCGGGCCTCCGACATCCGGGATGATGCCTTTGAAGGCTGGCATCTTCGTCATGCGGGTCACTTCACGGATAATCGAGTCGCTGCTCCGGCTCTGGATGATGCGACCCTGGTGGTGCGTGAGGGCACAGAAGGAGCAGGCACCGAAACACCCCCGGTGGCTGGTCACCGAAAACTGCACGGGTTCAAGTGCGGGGATGACCTGGGCGTACGAAGGATGTGCACAGCGTGTAAACGGGAGCTCGTAAATACGATCCAGATCTTTCGTTGAGAGCGGGTGCGCCGGGGGATTCTGGATCACGACGGTCTTGGGATGTGGCTGGGCAACCGCTCTCCCACGTACCGGATCCTGTTCATGGTAGTGGAGGGCGAATGCACGGGCGTACGCGGCTTTCTCCCGTGACACTTCGGCAAACCCGGGAATTTCAACGATTTCTTCAGGGCGGGCTTCTCGCCATTCTGCAATCTCCATCTTATAGGATGTGCCACGGATATCCTGGAGGACACTTGCGGGTTCTCCGGCTGCGAGCCTTCCCGCAATTTCCACCATCTGTCGTTCGCCCATACCGAATACGAGGAGGTCTGCCGGTGCATCGGAAAGTATGGACTGTCGCACCCGGTCCTGCCAGTAATCGTAGTGAGCGAACCTGCGCAGGCTTGCCTCGATACCCCCTATGACAACCGGGACATCGGGAAAGAGTTCGTGCACCCGGTTTGTATAGACAATCGTGGCACGGTCCGGCCGTTTCGGGATCCCGCCCGGTGAATAGACATCCTCACCCCGCCGCTTGAGATTCGGGGTATAATTATCGACCATCGAGTCAACGTTCCCCGACGAGATGCCAAAGAAAAGGCGGGGTGTTCCCAGAACGGTGAAATCCTCCGGCGATTGTACCTGCGGCTGTGCAATAATCCCGACCGAGAACCCGGCGTCCCACAGGACCCTGCCGATCAGGCCAGTACCAAACGAGGGGTGATCCACGTAGGCATCGCCGGTTATGAGAATAATGTCGAACTGCCGGATACCCTGCTTTTTCCCTTCCTGAAGCGACATGGGGAGGAACAGTGGCTGTCGGGACATACAAGACAAGGATATTTTCCGGGATAGATAATTGTACCGGGGAATCTCAGCCGGACGGGCGCCGGGTGAGGTCCCGGATGATCTCTGCAAGACCCCCCGGGAGGTCATCGGAGTTCTCATCTTTCTCCGGGCTTGTGCTCTTTTTCTCTTCTTCTGCGGAAACCGTCAGGTCCTGCTTCTTTTCGCCGGCTACCGTCTTCTGGCCAAGCACAGGCAGGTGCAGCTGCATCTTCTCATCGAATTCCCGTCGTACGGTAAGACCGGTAAATTCCATGATTACCGCTTCGACAATGAGGTAGGTAATGGCTTTTTCCCGGAGACAGCCGGTGAGGGCATGGCCCGACCGGCCAACCGATGCATGATAATGGATATGAGGACCGCCTTCCCCCTGATAGATGGTGCCGACACCAAATATCTCCCACCCGCCTTCGAACATGACAAAATGAGGGACGGGCGGAATTACCGGTTCTTCCGGTCCCGTCACCATACGCCCGTTCATCAGGGCTCCAAGGAAATGGATCGATCCGGTCTGGATATTCTTGTCAATAATAAACTGGCGCAGCGAGAGGAGCATATCCTCGCCATTGTCAATCCTCACGACAAAGACCCGGCCGATCTGCCCTTCTGAATATTGCATGTGATCAGGTTCCCGTTCTGGTTAACATATGGTACGCGTGGATTTATAATTTATATACTCTTGGCCGGTTCACGCTTTGACCTTTCAGGTGCGGACAATCTACCGGTGGAGGAGAGAAAAATGGAGATAGGATTTATCTTCCGCCCGCTCCCCCGCCTCCAAATCCGCCGCCACCACCAAACCCGCCACCGCCACCAAACCCACCACCGGAACTGCCGTGGCTCGGGGGTGAAAAACTCATGAGGGGCATGAAGGCAAAATTCATCCCTATGGCGCCCACCGGAATGCCGGTATCCGCTACGCGGATATTGAGGGTTTTCATGGCTTTTTCCACTTTATCCCCGACACCGAGCGCTGTGCCGTAGACCAGCCAGTCACCCCACATCGAGAGATCCGCGGGAGCATACTTCTGTATCATCGCCATGTCCGAAAGGAAATGGGTGAACGCATCCCACTCCAGTTTCTCCCTGTACCGGTCGTCTTTCCAGTGACCGAAGAGGGTAGACGGGGCTGCAAAGGCGATGGCAGCCTGGACGATGACAACACCCCAGAGCACCACGGACGGAGACAGGATATAGGACTGCATGGGCGCAACAAAGAACAGGATAAGGCTGATCCCGAACATGACGATACTGACGAGCCCGAGCGGAATGATATGGTCCCTGCCGTCGACAATATACTGCGTGGAGAGACTGGAATCCACCCGGCTCGTCACATCGGTGAGTGAACGCTGGTATTTCAGCGCTTTTTCCTCGGCTGTCGTGTTCACCTGGGCCTTTTTTGCCAGCGCCCCGATGGAATCGGTATCAAGCACCCCGTCCTCTGAGACAAGCTGGAGGAACATCAGCACCCGCTGTTCATACGGATCCAGGCCTTCGCTGGAAAGGGTTTTTACGATAACCCCCTTTCCCTCGCCTTTTTCGGTAATGGAGATGTTCTTGCGCCGGTGGAGGTCCAGCAGGGTTGCATAATAGCCGTCCTCATCGAAATCCATGGCATCTCCCTTGAAGAGCAGGTTGACCTGCCAGGGTTTGAGGTTCGTGCCGGGGAGGGTGCTCAGATATGCCGGAACCGTAAACTCCTTCTCCCGGCCATACCTGCGGTAAATGAGGAAGAGGAGCAGGGGTACAAGAATTACCGCGATCGTTCCGATGATCTTCAGAAGGTATGCACCATAGTAGGGCAGGTTGTACCAGAACGCTGCCGAGGCAGTCTTGCTTCCGACATTATCAACTGCTGACCGGAAACCCGGGAACTGGCTGAATCCTTCAGACGACCCGAGCATCTCAACCGCGAGGATCTCATTGGCAGCAAGACTGCCGGTGATGACATACCTGTCCCCCACGTTCTCGGTCTTCATGGAAGGCGGGTACGCGTACACCTGGTCGATACCCCGGGCGGGAATAATTACCTTCACATTCCGGTACGGGATGTGCGACTCTCCGGCCAGTTTCAGGTTCAGGTGAGTGGTAGTGGAATCGTACTCGAGCGGGGGGTTGATGATATAATCGTATTCTGCGGGATACTGCCCCGAATTGTAGTAGGCGGGGTTGAAGATCCCGACTTCGTCATACTCCGCAAGGTCCTCAATCGTTCCGCGGGATGATTCAGTGGCAGAAGTGCCATAAACCGTGACGTCCCCCGAATTATCCTTCACATATCCAATAGTGCCAGGTGCTGGTGTCATGGATACCAGCCGGATATAGGGTTCCGTGCTGGTATTGAGGGTTACCGGGGACTCCCAGATACGGTAGAGCATCCGGTACTGCCCGCTACCCGTAACATCATACACATAGTGTTCCGAGAGGGTCCCGTCTCCATTGAGGACCGCATCATAGGAACTGACGGTAAGATCCCCGTCAAAAAGCGGGCCTATCGCAGTAATGAGGAGAAGGGCAAGGAGCCCGAGAGCCAGCCCGGCTCCCACAACCCATCCCAGTTGTCGTGTCTCGCTCACAAAAATTACCCTTTAGAACTCGATCTTCGGGGGAGTCTTGATTGCCTCTTCGAACTGGAGGTACTCGAGCTTGATGAGGCCCATCAGCTTGGCAACGAAATTCGAGGGGATGGTGTCCATCATGGTGTTGAACTCCTGCGAGATGTTATTGAAGGTATAACGCTGGCGGGCAATTTCGTCTTCAAGGGTCTTGACGGAGTCCATCATGCTCATGACCGTACTGGAGGTCTTGAGGTCGGGATAATTCTCCGCAACAGCAAGCAGCCGTCCGAAAATAGAACGGGATTCTGCCTCAACCTTGTTCAGGTCACCTGGAGAGGCTGTTGCAACACTTGCCCGCATTGCGGTCACCTTCTCAAGAGTCTCCTTCTCAAACTTGGCATAGCTCTTGACAGAGCCGAGGAGCTGCTCGATCATGTCGAGCCGCTTCTTCATAGCGACCCGGATCTGGCCGAGCGTTGCTTCCGAAGAGTTCCTCAGGCTGACAAAGCGGTTGTAGATGCTGATCACCCAGAGGACCAGTACTACGACAACGAGGGCGACAACGCCCAGGATAATCCATCCGATTAAATCCATAGTTCTCAGTTTAGTGATACCTGTTCTTAAAGATATGATCATTGGAGGGTTGAACAGATATTTTTAAAAAAGAGAGATTATTCGATGATGAGGGATCCCACAATCCGCAACTTCCCGCCCTCAAGGTAATGGAGGACGACACGGGCGCCGGGCTTATAGACCAGCGCTTTTTCCATCGTGAGGGTAAGCATGGGCATCCGCCAGTCCCCGTCAACAACCGCCTTTTCCAGCCGGGTCGGGAGGAACTGCATCCAGTAGCCGGCGTAGAGAACCATCCCTTCTTTGAGGGGCGCCGGCCAGTATTTCACGAGCTGGGCTTTCCCGGAAACCGTAGTCGCATACTTGACTGACGGATCGGTAGTCAGGACAAAACCGCGGTCCAGATCTTCAGATTCAATATTCTTGAGCGCGAGACCGACACGATCACCGGCAACAGCAATCTCAGCGTCGTCATCGTGTTTCTGGATCGAGCGGATCTGGGCAGTCTTCTCAGTAGGAAGTACTTTAAGCGTTTCGTGCTTCTTGATCATTCCCTGTGCCACGGATCCGAGAACGACAACGCCGACACCTTTCACATTGAAGTGCGCATCGATGGGTACGATACCGTTTCCTGCGGTTTCATGGGCTTTCCGGTGGGCAGTCTGTTTGACGGCAATCTCAAGCATCTTCTCACGCAGCCCGACCATATCTTCTTCGATAACTTCGTAATGTTCAAGAACAGTACCCTTGATGAGCGGGGCAATCTGGTCCGGTGAGATGTAGTTCTTGAGGATGAGATACCCGGCAGATTTGCCGGCACACTGGAGCATCAGCACACATTCGCCGAATGATGCGTTAATCTCGTTCACGACAAGGATCACACGATCCGACATGGAAACTGCATAAAACAACGAGGAAAGCTTCTCGGGATACCGGGTCGGCTCGACAAAGGTCACCGTTGCATCGCCTTTTTTCAGGTTGTAGAAAGTGATATCACTCGCCGTCCCCTTCTTTCCCAGATCCTTGGCATAGTCCGGGGGGGCGAGGAGTGCGACTGTGAGATTGGACATAATGAAAAATATCAACCTGAAAGTATTAGGGGTTTGGCTCATCTGCTGATCTTTTTCCCAAATGGAAAATTCATGTGGTATCCCGAATTAATTTTACACATATAACCATTTCTGCGCATAGTTCAGGATCCTCTCCGGAGGCAATCGGTACCAGAATGCATTGCATGGCTCATCAAAGTCAAGACTCATGTGAGGCTTAATGACATTGTGCCAGTGAACGATATCGTCAATGGAACCGAACTTTTTAATTCTTCGTTCGATCTCCCCAAAGAACCGTTCGATTTTACCATTTGTCTGGGGATGTTTTACACCAGCGAGGATGTGTTTGATGTTGTAATGATTCAGGAAATCTCCGAATGTGTGGTGAGCATGTTCACGATTTCGGGCTGAAACGAATTGGGTACCATGATCGGTCAGGATCTCGCGGGGTGTACCGTACTCCCGGAATCCCTGATTCAGGACAGTGATAGTGTTCTCCGTGGTTGGCGAATCGAATACACCGTAGCAGGTTATGAGACGGGATGAATCGTCCATGAATGCGACAAGCCATCTCTTCGAACCATCAAGCTCGAATTCTTTCCAATCCCCCTGCCACATCGACATGGAATGAGCCCGTTCATACCGGACATACTTCCGCTGTTGTCGTTTCCTCATGTTGATCTCCACCAGGTCGTGATCCAATAATACCCGATAGATCCGGTTGTGCGGGATGTGAATCCCATAGGTTTCCTCGATCTTCTTCTCCAGATAAGTAGGGCCTACATTTTTGGCCCGATAACTTTCGAGAATCAATTGTTCTGTTCTTTCATTGATTGGTTGGGGTTTTCTCCCGGTCCTCCGGTTGGTAGGATATTTTCCTGACTTTTTAAACTGGGTGAGGAGTTGATACACTCGTTGACGGGTAACTCGGAAATCACGAGCAATCTCAACTACTGGCGTGCCCTTGACCCTGTACAACAGGATAATCCTCAGGATATCCCGATTCGATAGTCTGCTCACATCGTTATTTAGATGGTTTGTCAAATCATTTCGGGATAGGACACAAATGGAAAATTCATAAAAATGTTGATATGTCCCGATGTTTAAGCTCTCTAACGTGCATTGGGAAGGATTGCGCACAGGGATGTTCCGTCACTTCAGTAATTTGAATTGCGTTTCCATGGAAAATCCTCAAAAATAAAAAATGGAGTGATTATTATTGCACGGGTAAAAATCAATAAAAAAGGTGGAGCAGGAAAACAACCTGATCTGACTCCGGTCCAGGAATTATGGAGAATCGGTTATGTTATTTTATGCGGGATCCTCCTGCTCATCACGGCCTATATGCTTTTTTCCGTGGTAACGAGTCCCGGCTCCGGCTGGGATTATCGTGTCTATATGGGCGCGGTGGAAGCACTCAACCAGAACAAGGATCCCTATATCCTAGATAATATCAGAGAATATGTCGGGGACGATCTCCCCTTTGTGTACCCGCCCCATACGTTTTTCTTATTTGAATTTCTGTACCTCTTCCAGAGTATCGGCGTTTATCGCCTGTTCTTTGCATTCCTCATGCTGATCAGCGCGTATCTTGTCTGGCAGATTGACGAGAAACACCACTATCTTTTTTTTATTACCCTGCTCCTGGCAGGATTCATCAGCACGTACTGGAATTTTCTCACAGCCAACGACAGTATTATCTTTCTCTTCTTCACATCCGTCATCTTCTATTGCCTGAAAAAAGAGCGCATTACCGAATCTGCAATCGCAACCGGCCTGATGGCATCGTTCTCGCTGTTCCCCATACTCTTTTCTGGGATATTTCTTCTTGTAAAACGAACGCTTACAGAACGGTTAAAACTGATATGCATCGCGGGAGGGACACTGGGAGCCGTCCTTATATTGTCGTATATTGCAAACCCGCCTCTCATGATGTCATTTATTCATTCCCTGGTTTCCGACACCAACCGAATCTATGAAAGCGGTGGAATGGCAACCCCAACACCCTACCTTATGTTCGGGGACATCACAAAGGGGATCGGATCGGCTGGTCCTGGTTTTACCGCAATCCTCTCATTACTCTATATTGGTGCAGTCATAGCCGCAACGTATTTCTTCGCCATGAAAAACCAGGACGATATGTTCAGGGTCTATTGCCTCGGGTTCTTATCGATTTTCATGATACTTCCGAGGTTAAAACCTTACACCTTCATCATGCTGGTTGTTCCGCTCTACTTTTTATTAAAAGAGTCCAGTTATAAAGCGAAAATATTGATTTTTTCGGGGATCTCTCTTTTCCCCCTGTTTGTGTACATGAATTATTTTAGTAATCCAAAACTCGTTCCGGATCTGGTAAACTTATATGCACAGGCGATGAGCCTCTTCTTCATTTTCGCATATATTATCCTGAATGATCGCTATGGGTCCCCGGAGCCAACGTAATTTTTTTACTATTTTATTCCATGGAAATTTGTGATCCTGATACTCCTGTGTGAAACCAACGATAAGGATTACCAGAATTATCCCCACGAATCGGGTCGGTAGTGTACACGAAGTGCTGTAAAAAGTGAAGATGCCCTGTATCCAACAGTGAATTGGAAACAAAGAGGAACAGGGCAATGGATCTAAGAGACATCGT
>Ga0209099_1002555_pt1 | contig 15872 bp, 11 predicted proteins | sample AD_JPNHW2_MetaG_FD_184430 | JGI IMG/M metagenome (GOLD analysis project Ga0209099, IMG submission 184430) | Active sludge microbial communities of municipal wastewater-treating anaerobic digesters from Japan - AD_JPNHW2_MetaG (SPAdes) (version 2) | ecosystem: Engineered > Bioreactor > Anaerobic... | reverse complement strand
AATGAAGTTTTCCATTGTCAATTGAATTCCTGCAGTTTTAAAACTTTCTCCTACATTTGCTCCCAAAGCATAGCTGATTTTTTGTTCTTGTGTCATTTCTTGTGATTTTGAAGTAAAACTTATTCCCATAAAGAATAAGCATAAAATAATAATGGTAAATCTTTTCATTTCTTATCGTTTTTAATTTAAGATTGCAAAAATAACTTTTTTTTTTAACTTTTATTATTCTCATCTTTAAAAATATAATTACTATCCAAAAACAATAGCTAAAAAGATTATAATGATAATGACCTGTTTTTTATCATTATTTTTAGTTTGACTTCTCGCTACGCTCTATTTCGTTATCTAAATTATTTCTTTGCTATTTGTTTAAGGAGTGACAACAATCGATAATTAATAAATTGATAATCAGCTATTAAAAGAGTCCTTCTTTCGGATCGGATGATGATGCAAAATGAAAAAATCTGATATCGTTTTTTCTTAAACAATCTTGATTATTGCCAACGAGAATGTTTTTTAATAGTAGTCATATTAATAATATTTTTTATATTTGCATCCTCATGAGATGACTTTTGCATTATTGACCATCTTATTATTTATATTTTTATCTAACCTGAATAAAAAACATATTAAACCTCCGGAAACAAATGATTATTTGGATTATTTTTAATTGAAAGAGGTAATTAGAAAGTAGAAATCAGACAGTTTTAAATAGTAAGCAGGTAGTAACAATTTGTAAACAGAGAATGAAAAATGACAAATAGACGATACTAAGTAGCAAACATTCAATGTGAATAAGCCAATAGGGGAAACTTAGTGACAAATAAGAAATACGACTTAGTAAATAGGGAACATGAATTGGCAAATAGGTAATTCAAAGTGACAAATAAGAAATACGAGTTAGCAAGTATGAAATAAGAACTGACAAATAGGGAATACGAAGTGGCAAATAGGTGATAAGAATCGGCAATAACAAAATTGATAATAATAACCATAAAATTGAAATCTATTTATATAATCTTATATCGTTTATTTGCATTTTTATAAAGTAACATAATGAAGTTATTATGAAAAGAAAATTCCATTGTAAAATAGAAGATTTACCTGCTATTGCAGACTTTGTATTAGCAAGTATAAGCCGAGATATAGCTGATTTTAACAACTATTCTGAGATCTTTAACCAAGAGTATCTCTGTAATTTAAATGCCAAAAGACAAGAGTGTACTGAAGCTATAATGACAGATTCGATGAATATTGCTCTGAAATCTGTGACAAAAAGGCTTTATGAGAATTTGAAAAAACTCAGAACATTACTGGTTTTGATTGAAGGATATATTATTTTGGCTAAAAAGGAGTTAAACAATGACAAACTGGGCCTTGCAAAAATACGTAAGAACATTAAAGCCGGCAATGTGGAAGGGGTTGTTTACTACCTTCACGCTTTTATTAGTAATCTTAATGAAAATATAACCGTTCTGACTTCAAAAGGGATGAAACAGGAACACATTGAGGCCTTGAATCATCTTCTCACTATTATTGATGGTCTTAATATGGAGCAGAATGAACTATTTAGTAAACGTTCCCAAAACTGTTTGAACAATATGAATATGTTCAACAATTTGTGGGATATGTTGTCGGATATCATGCTAGTGGGAAAGGCAATCTACAAATCCACTAACGAATCCAAGCTCAAAGACTATACCATGTTACAGATTAAAAGACGGATGAACAACGAAAGGAAAAATACCACCGTTGCCAATGTTGCTTCTGCTTTTACCGACACAGCCAAATAAGCTTATCTCTAAAATAAATTAATCCTATTACAGCTACTCTTTTCGTCAGAGGACAGATATTAGGGGCAGCTTTTCCTTGTGGTCATTCTAAAAATAATGATTATTTAAAAGACGCCCCTGCAAATGTTCGAGCAGAGGCGTCCAAATATTAATCGTAATTATTAGAATAATAGTAAAAGAATTCTATTTGTGTACTTTGCGGATAAATTCCTCTACTTCAGGCGAGCCTCCTTGATATACCAAATAACCATTGTAAGGCTCTCTTTCGGTAATTTCGTCATTGATAGGGGTTAACATAAGACGCTTAACCTCTTCAGGATCCTGAGTTTGTCCCATAGCCCAGCCTAACTTAATGTAAGCAACTTCGGGGAGCATATTTCCGCAGGGGATGATTCCTTTTGCCATCATATCACGTCCAGTATCATAGACAAACATATCCACATAGCCCCAAAGAGTTTGCAACGTCATAAATTGGTGAACGCCTTCTGCCTTGGCTCTTTCCACAGCGGGGTACATCTCTTTATTGATGTGTCCCAGCCCGGTTCCTACCCAAACAACCCCTTTGTAGCCATTATCAATAATAGAGTTCAGCATATCAGGTTTCATTCCCGGGTAGTAATAGAGCATGGCAACTCTGTCGTCGAAGGTGGGAACAATCTTTACATTACGGTCTTTACGTCTTGGTTTATAATTCTCTTTAATAGGGAAAACGCCCTGACGGGTAACTCTGGCAACCGGAGTGTCTCCGATAGTTCTGAAAGTAGAACGATAAGAGGAGTGCATTTTTCTGACGCGGGTCCCTTTGTGCAGGAATCCATATTCGTCAGAAGTTGGTCCGAACATACAAACCATCACTTCTGCAATATCTCCATGACCGGCGGCAGTCATGGCATGCATTAAGTTAAGGGCGGCATCTGAACTGGGGCGGTCTGAAGAACGCTGCGATCCAACCAATATTACCGGTACCGGAATATTCTGACACATAAAAGTAAGGGCAGCTCCGGTATGGTGCAAGGTGTCGGTTCCATGACCAATGACAATCCCTTCAATTCCCTTTTCAATTTCCTCGCCGATTTTCTTTGCTAATGCAATATATTGAGTCGGTCCCATATTTTCGGAAAATACTGCAAAAATCTTTTCTGTATCCAGATTGCAAATGTCAGCAAGTTCCGGCACAGCACCATAAAGTTCCCCCGGTGAAAAGGCAGGGATAACGGCACCGGTTCGATAATCCAGACGTGAGGCAATAGTTCCTCCTGTGCCCAGTAGTTTAACATGGGGCAATCCTTCAGTATAGGGAAACTGTTTTTCAGGAATCTTATAATTGGCTTTTTTATAGCCCGTTTCCTTCATATCAGTAACTGTAGTGATATCTATTCCAATATTATAACCTGTGATGACTTTCATTACAATATGTTGGTCATCATCATTTTCTGCACGGGGCAAAATAGTACCCGAGAAATGGCCGCGGGTAGTCTCTACCTCTGCACTTCCCCAAACTCTGACATTATATTTTTTCAAAAGTTCCAAAGCAGCACCTTTGTATCCTTGGAAAATATCTTCGCTCATCTTCTTTCTGTTTTAAATAGTGATTATTGTGTTAATAGTGAAGAGGGTATCTTAATTCAATATTTTTTTAGCCAACTCTTTCAAATCAACATTTCCTTCGCTGATAGTTCTTAACTGTCCCATAATGCTGTTTACCTTATCAACAGAGTTGGTGTTTTTTCTTTTGGGAGAGAATTTATCATCAATAAATTTAATTCTCGCAAAAACATCATCTTTATTAATTCTCTTAAATTGAATAACCGTAAGAATTGATTCAAAATCCATCTTAGGATGTTTAAACATTTCGTTCAGCATTTTAGGAGCAATAGCAAAATCTATATTTTCCTTTTTTAGATAGGCAAATAGATCGTAGATCCGTTCAAGGTCAAACTGAATATTTTTATATTGACCATGAAAATGTTTCAGCTTTTGTCCGAAGAAGACCCCGACATATTTAGGACAGATATCCAGTTCGGTAACAATTTTTTTGATTAAAGGGAAATAGTTATGAGTAAAGATATAATTATATGAATCTTGCGGCACATTCCACTCTTTCAATTGGTTGTATCTGTCAATAATTTCATCAGGAACTGTTGAACGCAGGGAGTCGATATAGTCGGAAGCCAAAGGAATCGGAGCGGAGTCAGTATCAGGATACATTCTGTCGGCACCGGGGAGTACTCTTTCAAAGATCGTAGTTCCGTCGGAAAATGACTTTCTAGTTTCTTTCGGAACACCATCGAAAGCCATGAGAGCGCGTTCTTCGATAACATCCAGTGCAGTCTTAACGTCATCTTCCTGAGCCCAGAACAATATCTGAGCATCTCTTTCGCCTGCTTTGAGCATTTGTCTGATTTTTTCGCGTACATGTTCGCTGATAACATCATCCAAATCTTCGGAAGTAGCCATATTGGGTTTCTCAATACAAGCAACCACCTTCAATCGGTTTATAAACTCATCATAAAAAGGTTTTCCGGGTTGTGTGAAATGAGAAAGCAGCCCTTCAAATTGGGGTAGATTGACAGCGTAAAGTTTTTCTTTTCTATCAATGGCATTTTTAATAGGAGTATAATAGAAAGTGAACTCTTTAGGGTCGATTTCCACGAAATTCATTTTCCAGTTTTCCTTAGAAATTCTGTTGTTCAATTCGTCCCGAATTGCCAGCAAAGCCCATTGTCTGAAAACTTCAACATGTGTCAATTCAGGGATCCATTTCGTATGGGCAACCCCTTTAATTTCAACGCGTGTTCCACCTTTACAGCTGACATTTACATCTTCACGTCCGGCGCCGATACCTGTTCTCACTTTGCCTGTACTACGGTTCAAAAAGCGGATATAATCACAGCCCTCTTTTACTTCGTCCGGATTTTTAAAGTCGGGATAAGTAACCGTTTCAATTAAGGGCATTCCCAAACGGTCGGTCCGGTAAACACGGGTATGACCAATATCGGAAACTTCGCGGCAAGCATCTTCTTCAATACTTAATTGGATGAGGCGCAGTTTCTTATTTTTCATCTGAATAGAGCCTTCCAATCCGATGATGGCAGTCCTTTGGAAGCCCGTCGGAATGGAACCGTCCAAATATTGCTTACGGGTAATATGCACTTCTCCGACGATATTAAATTTAGAAGCAAGTGCAATCTCAATGGCAATTCCCAATGCCTCTCTATCGATAGGAAAGGGTGGCGTATCGTCAACATCGTAGGTACAGGCAGATTTATTTGCCAGATGATAAATGATTTTTTTGCGGGTTTTAAATTCCATGAGGGCAGTCCCGTCATATTCTCCCAATTCCGACAAAGTAGGGCGCATGTGGCGAATAATTTCGGCGTCATACTGTCCAATTTTCTGGAAATAGCCGGCAGGGCAACGGCAAAATAATTTCTTTTCAGTTAAAAGCTGTTGGTGTACTTCCAGACCAGACATGAATCCTATGCGATCATAATCTTTTTGAGTTGCCTTTTTCCGTTCAACATAGCCTATTTTCTTGAGAGAATCTTCAAAATTCTTGCGAGGATTAAAATTAGTCACGTTAAATTTAAATAAAGTTATTTTTTTCTATTTCTAATCATGAGTCCGGTTTTGGCTTTTCCGGTTCTTATATAGTCAAGTAAAGGTCTGAAAGAGGGGCATCCATATTGGCAAGAACCGCATTCAATACAGTTCATAATGCCGTAACTTTCACAATCTTCATATCGTTTCAATTCAGAGAAAGCCTGAAGGATATAAGGTTGCAATCCCATTGGACAAACTCCGATACATTTTCCGCAACGCAGGCAAGGATAAACCCTATCTCTTTTGCTTTCCGATTCATCCATAAGCAATAAACTGGACATTCCCTTTGAGACAAAAGTATTCACCTCTGCGATGGCTTTTCCCATCATGGGACCACCGGAAATAATCTTTCCGGTATTCTCAGGGAAATCAATACTTTGTAAAATCTCATTTAGTGGAGTGCCAATTCTTACCCTGAAGTTATGAGGTTTTTCCAATTTCTTTCCGGTTACCGTCATGGTGGTTTCAATCAGCGGTTTGTTTTTTTGAACTGCTTCATATACCGAGTAAGCTGTAGTGATATTATTGGCAATTACGCCCACTTCAATCGGCAATTTACCATTCGGCACTCTTCGGTTTATCAAAGCTTGAATTAACTGCTTTTCTGCTCCTTGCGGATACTTGGTTTTAACGGGGCAAACCTTAATATTGGGATATTGCTGAGCAACCTGACTCATCTTCTCAATGGCATCCTTTTTATTATTTTCAATCCCGATCAATGCTACAGGGGCTCCCGAAGCAACTAAAAGGGCTTGAATTCCCACCATACACTCTTCCGTTTTTTCGAGCATCATCCGATGGTCAGCGGTGATATAAGGTTCGCATTCTGCAGCATTGATAATTAGGTAATCCACTTTCTTATCAGGGGGAACCATATATTTTACATGGGTAGGAAAGCAAGCGCCTCCCAAACCAACAATACCGCACTCTTTGATTCTATCAATAATCTCTTGTTTAGAGAGTGTTATTTCTTTCTTGATTTCTTCACTCTTGTCAATAGTATCAAGCCATTCATCGCCTTCAACATCAATCACCACAGCTTCTCTTTTATATCCTGAAATGTCAACTGCCTGATCAATTTTGGCAACAGTACCGGAGAACGGAGAATGGACATTAGCAGAAATGAAAGCTTCACCTTTACCGATGAGTTGCCCCACTTTCACTTTATCTCCTTTTTGAACCTGAACAACTGCAGGAACTCCCATGTGTTGATTCAGTAAAATAGTTGCTTGTTTTGTAAGTGGAAAATACTCTATAGAATACTGTTTAGCAAATTTATTTTCTGCCGGATGAACACCACCTTTTTTAAATGTAATCATGACTAAAAAGAATTAATTGTTAACTATTTCCGTTTCAACTTGCTGTTCAACAGGTTTTTCAGCCTTTGGAGGAAAGTGGCATTCATGAATGGCATGGGTGGGGCATTCTGTGACACATTTGCGGCATAGTTTACATTTGGTAAAATCTATATATGCGAGATTATTCTCTATGGTAATAGCATCAAAAGCACACACTTTGGCACATTTTCCGCATCCGATACAGGCAACGGTACAATTTTTCTTGGCAACAGCTCCTTTTTCAGTGTTACGACAGGCAACATAAACACGGCGTCCTTTTTTCTCTTTGTTTCTCATCTCAATAAGTTTACGGGGACAAGCTTTGGCACAAGCTCCGCAAGCTACGCATTTTTCTTCGTCAACGACAGGCAGATTGGTGGTTTCATCAATATGAATGGCGTCAAACTTACAGGCCTTAACACAGTCGCTATATCCCAAACAGCCAAAAGCACAAGCACTCTCTCCGGCAAAAATTGTTGCAGCAAATTCGCACGTCAGTGCTGAATCATAGGAAGATTTTGCAGGGGCATTCTCACACGAGCCGTTACAACGGAGTACTGCAATTTTAGGTTCTGACTGGTCAGCCTTTAATCCTAAATAATTGGCAATCTCTTCTGAGACACTGTTTCCTCCGGCAGGGCAGCCCAGCCCTTCCAACGATTCTCTCTTGACGATTTCTTCAGCCAAATTACGACAACCGGCAAAGCCGCACCCACCGCAGTTCGCTCCGGGTAGCCTTTGGGCAACTTCATCTATTCTCGGGTCTTCAATGACCTTAAAAGCTTTTGAAACAAAATACAATATAACCGCAGAAATCAAAGCAATGGCACCCAGTACAATTGCAGCAATTAGAATAAAATTTGTACTCACGATAACTCCTTTTTTTGGTATGCAAAAATAATTTTTTTTTTATTTGAATAGTAAAATATTATTATTTATTTGCTTATTTCTATACATTATTATTAATCCTCAGAAAGAATTCCGGTTGCTATGTTTTAGATTATATGGGATAAAAGTCAAAAGTTGTGGATTAACTAAAAAATACATTAAATAAAACACACTTTTATAGTTCAATAATAGCAATACAATAATTCTTACCCGTTTTAAAAAACAATGCCGTCTTATTATCAGATATTTTCAAATGCTTATTTAAATAATCGGGAAATTCTGAAATACTATTAACATTTTTCTTTGAAGAAAAGTCCAATAGGGTAGTTATTTCATCATTTTGTGATTTTATATTTTGAGGATATATTGACAAAAGTTGTAGTTGTTTTTTAGTTGACGTAAATAAAAATGAGATTTTATTATTACATTTAAATTCTTGCAAAAAACTTTTTATCGGATATCTGTAAAATTCGCAGTTGGATGTTATTGTCCCCTCATTATCTAAAACAAATAAATATTTACCCTCTTGCATAATGTTATTTATCAAAAGGTTGAATGAATAGCTCAATAAGTATTCTTGATTTAAATTAAAGCATCTTGCTGTACCAATTTCTCCTGTTTTGAATAAAGTTTCAGAAAAATATCGATTAGTATTTTCGATTTTATTAGTTTCGGGATTAAAAATTGTACTAAAAAAACCTGATGACCACATGGGAGAATCCATTCCTTTTATGTCTGGAGCTACTGTTCCCGTGATTAGGATACGTTGGTCATCAGTTTCACATAATGAAAGATTTGATGCCCCTTTGGTATCATTCCACAAACGACCAAAATCATAATCCTTGGAATCTTCTTTTGAAAAAACATGAATACCAAAAAATGGTCCTATTGGATTTAGTGGCGCAGCATCAGAAACAAACTTCAATTGTGAGGCATTGAAGCTTGTTACCCTGGCCAAAATTACTTTTCCGTCATCAGTAACCAAATAATCGTTGTAATTATAGATGTATAAGTGTTCAAAATCAATATTACCGAATAAAATATTTCTGTCAAATTCTTTTTCCCAAAGTTTTTCCATTTTCCGGTTAAAAAGAGCAACAGTTGTATTAACTTTCAAACCAACAGTGCCAAGCGTAGAAATTACGGCAACATATTCTTTATTTGAAGAAATATGTGTTTTTATATCATAACCATACCAGTTATCTATAAAAGTGTCATAAATTGTATCTTTTTGGATAAGTTGGAATGTGGATAATTCAAAACGACAATGAATTAATACTCCATTCCTTTTTGCGTTATTTAGTAAAGGATCTGTCTTCTTGAAAAGAATATCAATATGTTGATCATTGATCAATGCAAGTTGCACTAAATATCCTTCAAATTCTACGAATTCCTTTTCCTTGATTCGATTACAATTTCCATCAATTTCAAGCAGCGTTGGAACTTTTCCGCCCTTTAGATAAGTAGATATATAGTTGTTGTTGACTTGAGAAATGGGGTTAAAATTATTATCTTTGTTGGATAATAGCTCATTTTCACTGCCAAAAATCAATTTTGGAGATTGTCCGTGGGAAAAATTTATATAACTGCTTAAACAGATTGAAATTAAAATTGTAAAAAATATTTTTTTCATTTTTTTTTGCTCGGTTATTACCCATTGAGTTCTTCGGGGATATAGGGTTGATAATAAATTTAAAAAACAACAAATAAACAAACAACGTTATGCTGAATAGTTATTTATTCTTGGGTTATTCCCTGTTTTTCGGACAGGGTTATGTTTATTTTATGAAAGCAAAAATACAATATTTTTTAAAGACAAATTACACTTTTTTAGTTTTTTATAAAACAAAATTCTTGTATTAACTTTATCAAAATGAAATCGAAGCTGATTAAATAAAAAAAAGAGGTTTTGCCTCTTTTTTATTGGTTTCTTCTTTAAGTGGAATTTTTAAAGAATTTTTGGGCGATTAGTGGGGTTCGAACCCACGACCATCGGAACCACAATCCGGCACTCTAACCAGCTGAGCTATAATCGCCATGTTTCAGGCGGCAAAAATACATTTTTTTTTGTTTATGCCAATAGATATCGGATATTTTTTTACTTTTAGTTTATTGCCTTGTTGCAGGATGCTGCTTTTCTGTAGAACCAAATAAACAATACACAGGAGGATATTATATACGCTGAGGAATTGACAATACAAGCTCCGGTTATTTCCAATCTCGGTATAAGCAAGAAGGATAAAACGATTGTTGCAAGCAGGCCGATTCCTGACTTAATAATCAATATCTTCAATTTTCCGATAGCTGAAAAGTAGTTTCCGATAACATTAGAAACGGAAATGGTCAAAATTCCGGGTGCCAGCAAAATCAATATTTTTTTTACATCCGTAAATTCTGCTCCGAAAATAAACCCGAAAAGTTCTTTCGGCAGACAAAATAAAATTAACAGGCATAAAATTGTTATGTAGAAACTGTATTTTGAAACCGTTATGGTCTCTTTTCGCGAGTCGGTCGTGTCACCCTGTTTGATTACGTTTGAATATTGCACCAAAGAGATGCTTTTGCTGATAATCCAAATGGCTTCAGATATAGTAACTCCGATGGAGAATATGCCGACTGAAGTGGTGCCGATGAACAAATTCAGTAAATAGTAACTTAACCTGTAATTAAAAAACTGAAGCAGGTTGCTCAGCTCAGTCTGCCAGCCGAAGGCAAAGGATTTTTTTATTGTCTCTTTATCCAGTGATGGCGTTAATTTTCCGGTTGTTTTTCCGGTCATCATTCTGCAGACAATCAGTACAACAGAATAGGACAAGATAACTGCTAAAAAATAGGCATTTTGCTTAAGAGAAGGGAAAATGAAATGAACTCCAACCATAAAGCCAAGCAATAGTGCCGGTTGAATTACCGTAATAATATTATAGTATGATATTTTTTGTCCACCCAGAAAAAGTGAGTTATGAAAAGCAATGAATCCGCTAAGGGCAGCCCCAATAAATAGGTATAAAGCTATCTGAGAATTGCCTGTTAGCAATACAATTACTCCGGCAACTGCAGATACAATGAATGTCCACAAATAGCCCTGAGTTGCCAATTTTGAGGCTCCGAATTTGGACAAATAAAAAGAAACACTGCTACCGGTGAAAATGTTTGTGAAAATGGAGATCAGACTCAGGTCGGCAATGAACAGCGCAATGATGCCTCTCCCTTCAGCTCCCCATAGTTGAGCGGTGAAAATAACAACCCCGAAATTTAACAGCAATATTAGACCTTTGCTGCCAATAGTGGCTAAAATATTGTTTTTAAGATTTATGGTGCTCATCTTTTAATACAAAATCAACAAATCCGTTTTTAATACTATCCCAATGGTATTTATCAGAAGATAATTCCAATGCTCTTTTACAATGCTTATCATATAGATTACCGTTAGTAATGTATTGTGAAATATTATTTACAATACTATTTGCATCCTTCGGATTGACAAGAAATCCAAATTGGGTTGCTTCAGGAAGATCATGTCTTATAGCCTTCAGATTCGAAAAAATGATGGCTCTTCCACAGTTCATATAATAAAAAATCTTAATAGGTAAACAGCGGTTATTTTCTCTGGTTATCTTTCTTAAATCCAAATAGATATCATAATTTCCAATTATATTACAAAAATCCGGAAATGGTTTAAAGGGAGAAAATTTGATCTCAAGATTATCCGGAAATCGTTCCAGAATAAAAGTAGATTTTGTATAATTTATGATAGTCAGAATGAAATGAACTTCAGGATGTTTTATGGCAACAAGACGTGCTACCTCAAGGACTTTATCATAACCTTTGTCTCTTGTTAGATTGCCGCAATAGAGCAAATGGCATTCTTTTTCAATTTTGTTTACAGGATATTGCCTCAGAAAATTCAAATCGGGATAGTAGGGGAGAAAGACAAAGGGCTTAAAGGGAAAAATATAACGATAAGGTTTCGATTTGTAATACTCTCCGAAAATGAATCCGTCAACTTTTAAATCGGCATAAAAATTGAGCAGCAACAACACCATATATTTAATAATACGCATGAAAAGGGAAAGACCTTCTATATTTTTCTTTGAGGGGTAAAATTCTGTTATATCGTAGAAAATTCTGCTCTTTGATTTTGATTTTCTACGGTAGTAATTAGCTCCCAAAACCGAAATAGGAGTGTCGCAAATGATGATTTCAGGCTCAATTTCCAGCAACAGTTGACCGATACGTTCAATTACTTTCTTTTTTGGTAAATTTTTATCATTAAAACAATGAAATCCGGAATCTATTTGTCTTTCTGTTTTTGTAGAGATTATATGGACTTCGCATCCTCTTTGTTCAAGAGCGAGCTTCTGATGATAGAAAACTCTTTCATCTGTGGGAATATGAGCCGTAAGGACAAAAGCTGCTTTCATAACATAAAGGTTGTTAAAATAATAAATCTACATCTCCTTTTCCCTCTCTCAATATTTCAATTGTTCCGGAAGTACAGTTAACCACTGTAGATGGTATATTGTCTCCAAATCCCCCATCAATAACAATATCGACCAAATCGCCATATTTTTCATAAATTAGTTCAGGGTCGGTAGTATATTCAATTATTTCATCATCATCTTTAATAGAAGTGGATAGAATTGGGTGTCCCAGTTCTTTAACAATTTCGCGGATAATATTATTGTCGGGAATACGGATTCCGATAGTCTTTTTATTGCTTTGTAATAATTTGGGAACATTGTTATTAGCTCCCAAAATAAAAGTATAGGGGCCGGGTAGTACTTTTTTCATCACCTTGAAGATATTATTTTCAATTGGTCTTGAAAAGTCAGATAAATGACTAAGGTCGTAGCAGATGAATGACAGCGATGATTTTTTCTTGTTTTTCCCAACTAGATTAACTACTTTTTCAATGGATTTTTGTTTAAAGATGTCACAGCCGATTCCATAAATAGTATCTGTGGGATAAATAATGACACCACCATCTTCCAGACATTCAACAATTTGCCTTATTGCACGGGGATTGGGATTTTCAGGATAAATTTTTAGAAGCATGACCCTTTAACTAAAAAATGGGTAAGCTACTTGTATCGCATCGCTCAACCAATGTACCCTTGCTACATTCCTGTCCTGGGGGAGTTGAAAGGGAGCAGATCGTACAAGACTTACCCGCTGCAAAAGTATAAAAATTTTGTTTAGTATTGATTAATATCCTAAATTTTTAAGCATCGATTTGTAACTCTGCTCTTTAGCAAAAAGTTTGGTGCAAATTTCATTGTCTTCATCCAGATAAATGATGATGTGTTTTGGGGCGGGAGTGAGGCAATGTTGAATTCCACCATATCCGCCTATTGATTCCTGATAAGCCCCGGTATGGAATAATCCGATATATTGAGGATCTCCTTCTTCATCATTTGCATTTACTGAATGATAAGCTTCTTCGTCATCCTTACTGTCTTCAGTTTTGTAAATTTTAGGGAGGAAAACTGCATTTAAATGTGCTTCCGAGTTATAGTAGTCCTGACTGTCGCAAGTAACTCCGCCCAAAAAGACTCTTTCATACTCCCTGTCCCAGTTGTTCACTGCCAAAATAATGAATTGTTGATTTATAGCCCAACTGTCAGGCACCGTTGTCATAAATGAACTATCAATCATGTTCCATAACTCTCTATCGTTTTGACGTTTCTGTTGTGCAATAGAGTAAAGTACTGCACTGGCTTCTCCGACAGTAAAAGAGCCGAATTCGGTAAATATATCCGGTTCTCTGACTCCTTCACGGTCGCAAATCTGTTTAATTTGAGAAACGATTTCTTCGCTCATGTATTCATAGTCATATTCAAATGACAAAGAGTTCTTAATCGGGAATCCGCCTCCGATATTGAGAGAATCCAATTCCGGACAAATTTTCTTTAAATCACAATACAAACTGACACATTTTGAAAGTTCATTCCAATAGTAAGAAGTATCTTTTATACCTGTATTGATGAAGAAATGCAACATCTTCAACTCAAATTTGGAATTGTTTTTGATTTTGTTTTCATAAAATGGGATGATGTCGTTGTAGCGGATCCCTAATCTCGAAGTATAAAATTCAAATCGGGGCTCCTCTTCTGAAGCAATCCGAATGCCTAACTTACACTTGCTGTTAATGTTTTTGTCCAGTAATTCCAGCTCATGTTTACTGTCTAATAACGGTATGGTATTTATAAAACCTGCTCCAAGTGAGTTGCATATATTGTCAATATATTGTTGCTTCTTAAATCCGTTACAGATAATATAATTTTCTTTGTCAAACTGACCATTTTCAGTTAGAACTTCAAGAATGTTAAGGTCAAAGGCTGAAGAAGTTTCAATATGAACATCATTTTTGAGCACTTCGCTCATGACAAATTCAAAATGAGAACTCTTTGTACAGTAACAATAATGGTAATCTCCCTGATAATCTGATTTTGCTATTGCGACATTAAACCAACGTCTTGCCCGTTGTATATTTTGTGAAATTTTTGGTAGATAAGTGATTTTAAGTGGAGTTCCATATTGCTTGATGATGTCCATCAAAGGAACATTGTGGAAGTAAAGTTCATTATCTTCTACTTTAAATTCTTCCTGTGGAAATTCATAAGTCTGTGATATTAAATCAAAATATTTAGTCCTCATCTTTTAATATTTATTTATTTTTAAGGCTGCAAAAGTAATATAAAATTTATTTAGATCTATATAATTAAATATATTTAACTAAGTTGGATTGATTTTTTTTTACTAATCCGATTGAGTCGGATTTATTTTATTGTTTCAATTCGCTTATAATTTTCTATGTTTTTTAATTCTTCACGATACCGCATTAATTTCTTTCTTACTTTTGCAGCCATGAAAAAATGTACCACATTTTCAATATTCACCCTTGGTTGTAAGCTTAATTATAGCGAATCTTCCGATATTATGCGTCGATTAACGGAAAATGGACTATCCGTTTCTGATTCTCCGGATTCTCTTATTGTAAATAGTTGTGCGGTTACTTCTTCTGCCGAAAAAAAAGTGCGAAATCTCACCTCCAAACTTCATCGTGAACATCCTGATTCCGAGATTATACTGATCGGCTGCATGGGTGCTCTTAAATCGGAAACTCTTCTTCAGTGGCCGGGAGTATCCGCTGTTTTCGGGAACCGTGATAAAAATAAAGTTATTGACTATTTGTTGAATAAGTCAGTCTCTACTGATTCTGCTTTTCAGTCAGCCTATTCTTCCAATGACAGAACCCGATCTTTTCTAAAAATTCAGGATGGATGTGACTACTATTGTTCTTATTGTACTGTTGCAAAAGCAAGAGGCGAAAGCAGAAGCGATTCTATCGCTAACGTCCTTGAAAATATTGATAATATTGCTAAACTTGGTATTAAAGAGGTGAACCTTACCGGTGTCAATATCGGCGATTTTGGAAATAATAATGAAAGTTTTTTACAGCTTATTCAAGCTATTGAAGCCCATAAGCCTGAAATGAGAATTAGAATTTCTTCCATTGAGCCCAATCTTTTGAAAGATGAAATAATCCGAATCGTTTCTGATTCAAAAGTGATTATGCCTCATTTCCATATTCCTCTTCAGTCAGGCTCTGATAGAATTCTTTCACTAATGCGACGACGTTATGTTCGCCAACTTTTTGCAGATAAAATCTTTCTGATTAAGAAACTTATTCCGCATGCATGTATTGCAATTGATCTAATTTCAGGATTTCCGGGTGAGTCGGATTTTGATTTTGAAGATTCTTTGAATTTTATAAATGAATTGCCAATAAGTTATTTACATGTTTTTACCTATTCAAAAAGACCGGGTACGCCTGCTGCCGTTATGGTTGATCAGGTTCCTGAGCCTGTAAAAAGAGTTCGAACAAATAGATTGTTGACTGTTTCGGATTGTAAATTAAGGCAGTTTTATTCAGAGCATCTTGCTACTGTTCGTCCTGTTTTATTTGAAACGGATAACAAAAACGGTTTGATGTTCGGTTTTACCGATAATTATATAAAGGTTAAAGCACCTTATCGCCGCGATTGGCTCAATCAAATTGTGATGATGGAGTTGACCGATGAAATTCTTTGTTTCGATTAATTTCTTATTGTATCTTTGCTTATAAAATATTGACATGCCCCATTCTATATTTACTTTAAATAACGGACTAAAAATTATTCATAAAGAAATAAATTCTCCCATTTCTCATTTCGGTGTATTGATTAATGCAGGTTCGCGTGACGAGAAT
>Ga0209099_1002554_pt1 | contig 15874 bp, 12 predicted proteins | sample AD_JPNHW2_MetaG_FD_184430 | JGI IMG/M metagenome (GOLD analysis project Ga0209099, IMG submission 184430) | Active sludge microbial communities of municipal wastewater-treating anaerobic digesters from Japan - AD_JPNHW2_MetaG (SPAdes) (version 2) | ecosystem: Engineered > Bioreactor > Anaerobic... | reverse complement strand
TAATGAAAGAGCTATTGAGGATAAGACTAACGACGCAAAGGTATCTGCAAAATCAGCCTTGCTTCAAATGTCATTTATCGGCGCTTTCTGTTTTTTATTGGCTTATGGATTTACTTTCAGCTTCTCGTCTTACTTCAATGACCGTTTTCACAGGTTGCACGATGGCATAAAAGAAATAGTATCAGATGATTATAATGGTAAATTAATAATTGCTGGCAATGATGAAGTTCACGAATTGTCTGTTATCTTTAATGAAATGGCTGAAAAATTGAATGCCAAAAACCAAAAAATGGCATTAGTTTTACATAATGAATCGGACAATGAACAATCATCAGGTTACACTGAGGATTTGAAAACACTGCTGAATGAAATCCGAAAGCTGGAAGATCAAACCAACCAGTTAATAATGAGGATAGAAAAAAGCTGAAATATGTTTCCCGAAAATAACAGACCTGATCCTGATTCACTTCTGGCTTCCCTGATCAATGATGAGGAAAAAAGCAAAAGAGGTAAGCTGAAGATTTTTTTTGGCATGTGTGCAGGAGTGGGAAAAACATACTCGATGCTTCAGACCGCACATGCAGAAAAGCTCAAGGGGAATGATGTTATAATTGGTTATGTTGAAACACATAACCGTAAAGAGACTGCAGATCTGGCAGAGGGCTTTGAGCAGATTCAACGCAAATATTATGAATACAAGTCCATTACTGTGCATGAAATGGATATTGATTCAATTATCTCAAGGAAGCCTGAAATCGTTTTGGTCGATGAGCTGGCTCACACAAATGCTTCGGGAAGCCGTCATGCAAAACGTTACCAGGATGTGCTGGAGATTCTTGAGAACGGGATTAATGTCTACACCACCCTTAATGTACAGCATCTGGAGAGCCGGTCAGAGACAGTTGCACAGATAACAGGAGTGATAGTCAGGGAAACCCTTCCTGATGAGATTTTCGAAAACGCCGATGAGGTGGAACTTGTAGACCTTACTCCTGAAGAGTTGCTTCAAAGACTCTCGGAAGGCAAGGTTTATACAGAAGAACGATCAAAGGAAGCAGTCGAAAACTTTTTCAGAAAAGGAAATATTACGGCATTACGGGAGATGGCACTGAGAATTGTTGCCGACCGCGTTGATAAACAACTGCACGACTACATGCAACACAAACGCATCCGCGGTCCATGGAAATCAGGAATGCACCTGCTGGTTGCTATTGATTATACCCAGCATTCGTCACGCCTGCTTCGCTGGGCCAAGAATTTCTCTTATTCCCTTGGCTCACAGATCCAGGCCTTGTATATTGAAACAAATCATAATCTGACATCGAAAGAACGGACACAACTCGACAAAAATATAAATCTGGCAAAACAATTGGGTATCGATGTCCGCATTAAGACAAACAACGACGTTGTAAAGGCAATTGTAGACTTCGCTCAAAAAGAGAACATAACACATATAATTGTTGGTAAACCACGTTATCGAAGTCTTTATTCACTGTTGAAACTCGGCAACTTCGTAAACCGGCTGATTCGTTATAGCGGAAATATTGATGTATACATCCTTGGAGCTGATACCCAGGCTAAGGAAAAAACAAGGGATAATATTTCGCCACCCTCATTCACTTCAGGCATCAGACAATATGTCTCAGCATTTTTATTTGTGACATTGGTCTCTGTGGCATTTTACTTTGTCAAGGATTTTATAGGATACCAGATAGTATCATTCGGACTTTTGTTTCTTGTTTCAATCCTTGCTATCTTTTATGGTACAGGACCAATATTACTCGCTGCATCATTAAGCGCATTAATCTGGGATTATTTTTTCATTCCACCACAGTTTACACTTCATATAGGCAGGCCTGAAGATATGCTCATGCTGATGATGTTTTTCATAATTGCAATGCTGAATGGCATTTTAACATCAAGACTGAGAAGGCAGGAAATCAAAACCAGGATCCGTGAAGAGAGGACAAATGCTCTTTATCAGCTTACCAGAGACCTTAATACAATTTCAAGTTACAATGAAGTAACACGTGTAGCCGCAACATATATTAAAAAGTATTTTCAGCTCGATTGTGTCATAATGATTAAGGATGAAGATAATCATCTTAAAATACAACCTCACACTGACTCAGAAATTGCCCTCACAGAAAATGAAATGAGCATAGCAAACTGGGTTTACAAACATTCAACCAAAGCAGGAAGGCTTACTGAAACATTACCATCCGGAGAGTATACATATTACCCACTGCAAGGGAATAGCGGCAATATGGGGGTGATAGCTGTTAAACAAAGCGCTGTGTTTACCCACGGAGAGGAACTGTTCTGGGATACATTCCTGTCGCAAATTACAGGCAAATATGAACGCGAGTTCTTAAGAGATGCAACAAAACGATCATATCTGATAAGCGAATCGGAAAAACTCTATAAAACACTGTTCAATTCTATCTCTCACGAATTGCGCATTCCTGTAGCCACTATAATGGGGGCAACCGATACATTGCTCACTCAGGAGTATGATCAGGAGATAAGAAAAAAGTTATATGGCGAGATAAATACAGCCTCAGTAAGGCTAAACAGGCTGATTGAAAACCTTCTCAATATGTCAAGGCTTGAGACAGGCCGTATCTCGCCTCATCCCGACTGGTGTGATGTGCACGATCTTGCAAACAGTGTTCTGGAGTCACTTTCGAATGAACTCAAACCCTTTAAAATGTCTGTAGTAATTCCGGTAAATATGCCATTGGTATTTATAGACTTTGGCTTGATGGAGCAGGTACTCCATAACCTGGTTTTAAATGCTACTCAACATTCTATGCCCGAGACTCAGATAAGACTTAAATTCTTTTATGACAATGGTTTCCTGAATATACAGGTAATGGACAGAGGCACAGGCTTCCACCCGTCTGAATTATCGTCTGTATTCAATAAGTTTTACAGGGGTAAAGATGCAAAAGCAGGAGGGACAGGGTTGGGGCTTTCAATAGTTAAAGGCTTTATTAAAGCTCATAAAGGTACCGTTGCTGCAGAAAACAGAAAAAACGGTGGTGCGATCTTCAAGATTAAAATCCCGGTTGAGATATCTGACATTAATTCATTGAAAAAAACAGAAGAGTAAATGACAACCTCAGGCCCGATACTTATTATTGATGATGAAGTCCAGATAAGGCGACTTCTGGAGATAACACTATCCGCTAACGGATATAAAATTTCAGAAGCATCTGCCGGGAAAGAAGGCATTGCCCTTGCAGCCTCCGTTGATCCTGTCCTGATAATCCTTGACCTGGGATTACCTGACATGGACGGCCTCGAAGTGATCAAAGTACTTCGTGAATGGTATCTGAAACCAATAATAATCCTTTCTGTTCGCAATTCTGAAGACGACATAATAAAAGCGCTGGATAATGGGGCCAATGACTATCTTACCAAACCATTCAGAACAGGTGAGCTGCTGGCAAGGATACGGGTAGCTATCCGCCTTCTGCAGGAGGTATCGGATAACCCCTGTCTTACTTTCGGCAACCTGGTAATTGACCTGTCAAGTCACGTGGTTCGCAAAAATGATGAAATTATCAAACTTACCTCAACTGAATATTCCTTACTGGCCCTGTTGTCAAAGAACGAAGGAAGAGTTCTGACTCACCAGTACATTCTTAAAGAGGTTTGGGGTATGGGCTATATTGAACAAACTCAATATCTTAGAGTTTTTATTGCCCAACTACGAAAAAAAATTGAGGATGACCCTTCCAGACCCAGACTGTTAAATACTGAATCCGGGATCGGATACAGATTCGGAAGTTAAATAATGCTATTTTTGCACCTGCTTAGGGACCGGAGTCAAAAATAAAAAGACGCTGATCACTTAACTCATTTATTTTAAATAGTATGGAGCACTTTACCTGACTCATACCTTTTATAATTATAATACTATGAAACGTCTTTCACTGATTATTACATTCATTCTTGCCGGCTATTGTGCTTCTGCCCAGACCAGTCACGATAGCTCTGCGACAGACCAAACCCGGCAACCCGTTGTTTCAGCCAATGAGAACCTGCCTGATCACCAGACAGGCAAACACAAGGGTCTGATGCATAATGAACTGCTGGAAAACACTGATTCGCTTACAGCAAGCGACTATATGATGAGTATTGAAAGAGTGAATGATAAACTGAACTCAATCAGGGACAGCGCAACTCTTGAATTTGAATTCGGGGGAATTAAAAAAAGGGTGGATGATATGAATGATGATATCACTTTGATCAGGAATAATATCAGAGGAAGAAATACAGTTGTAAATATCCGCAATCTTTATCTCTATCAGAGCTTTGCCAATAACCTGAAAACAGAAAATAACAGGTTCCAGAAACATGTCACAGAAACATTCGACAGGGTTTACAATGCAAAGACCGGGCTGAAAACCATCCTCGCTGATACAGTATTTCATTCTTTATATGATAATGACAACCTGAGAAAGACCTATGAAAAGAGACTCACAAGACTCGAAAAAAAATGGTCCAGAACCGATAGTATAACAAGAGCTAATATAGACACAATAAATGCCGTTAAGGTTAAGGTAGCAGACAATGCCATGTCTTTGTCAGCGATAATCAGCATTGTAGATGCAAGACTGGAAAAATCGAGTCGGCAATTATTTGGTCAGGAAGTTAACTATCTCTGGCATAAGGGTAAAAATGATAACACCTCAGATAATACTTCAAATAAGCTGATAAATACTCTGGGTAGTGAAAGAAAAGCAATAGCATATTACATTAACCAGACTTCAGGAAAAAGAATTTTTATACTCTTCCTGGCTGCAGTTCTTTTTTCCTGGATGTTTATGAGGCGAAAACTTCTGGCTGCTCTCAGAAGTCCGGGTAACAAATTCAGCTTCATGCAGCTTAAGCACTTAAACAATTATCCCGTACTATCTCTCCTGATAGCCCTTATGTGCCTGATGCCATTCTTTGACGCTTATGCTCCAACGTCTTACCTGGCAATAGAGTTCATAGTATTGCTCATTATTGCTACTGCAATTTTCCTTAAAAATGAGGATAAAAACTTCATATTCAGCTGGCTTTTCCTTGTTGCACTATTTGTAGTTGACGCTTTTGCATTTTTATTGGTTGAACCTTCTCTGATTGCAAGAATGTGGATCTTAATCGTGCATTCTGCAATTATAATCTTTACCTGGCTTTTCGTCAGAAAGCTGAAGAAGGACAGACCTTATTACAAGCTTATTAAGATAGCAGCAACAGCAGGAATTGTTCTGGCTTCACTTGGCATTATTTGCAATATATTAGGCAGATTTTCACTCTCAGGCATACTGGGATTTGCATCTATATTCGCTGTCACACAGGTTGTTATCCTGCCACTTTTCATTGAAACAATTACTGAGGTCGTTCTTGTGCAGTTACAGAACAGCCGTATGAAAAAAGGGTTCAGCAAGCCATTTGACATATCCATTGTCGACAAAAGAGTCAGAATCCCTCTCTTTATTATTGCCGTTATTTTATGGTTTATAATGCTTGCTTCCAACCTGAATATTTACCATGCTGTTATAAACGGTGGAATTGATTTTCTGACAACGCCAAGAACAATAGGAAGTATCTCCTTTAAACTGGTAAGCGTTATATGGTTCTTTGTTATTATCTGGATCGCGCATATCCTGCAGAAACTTATAAGTTTCATCTTTGGCGAAACAGGCACTGAAACCGATGAAGTGACAATTGTTTCAAAAAAACAACACTCCAGGCTGCTTATTACACGATTGATTGTACTTGTATGCGGTTATCTGATTGCAATAGCTGCATCGGGACTTCCAATTGATAAACTGACAATTGTCCTTGGCGCGCTGGGTGTTGGAATTGGTATGGGCCTCCAGAATGTTGTAAACAATTTTGTGTCAGGCATCATACTTATATTCGACGGCTCTCTGCAGATTGGAGATGAGATTGAAGTAAGCGGACAGTCAGGAAAGGTAAAGGAGATCGGACTACGTGCAAGCACCCTGAGCACGGCTGATGGTGCTGAAGTCATTATTCCAAACGGAAGTATACTGTCACAAAACATTGTAAACTGGACCTTCAGCAACGATCAGAAGCGTATTATGATCTGGTTTACACTGTCGGGCAGGGAACTCGACTCAAATGTCATCAATGAGGTAATAAACTCTACTGTTACAGCCATTCCAAATGTGCTTCAGCAGAAGAAACCAGTTATTCTTTATAACCGGGCAACACCCGAAAATTGTACAATAACAGTTCGTTTCTGGAGCACGATAAGCAATGCCGAGGCAGTAAAGAGTCAGGCAATGCTTGAGTTAAGTGCAGCCTTCGAGGCAAGGAAAATTAAGTTTGAGTAGGATAATGAGATGTCAGTAACAAAGTCAGCAGATCTTTGTTATAGCTTACTTTGACCTGTCTTTTCACCAATTTTAACCAGGCATTCAATATTTTCGGATGAATGTTCCATAATGTCAGCATCCGGCACGATTGAATCCTTTTTAAATATCTGGATGATGGTTGACCCGCCGTATTCAAACCACCCTTTCTCTTCACCACGGGAGAAACTATAGGCATTACGGTTTACATTAACTATCTCACCTACAAGCAATGCTCCAACCTCAAGATGAAGAACCTGGCCGAAATTTTCAGTGTGAAGTACGGTTAGCACCCTGTAATTCTTTGATATTAAATTGTTTATTGAAGAGAGAGCAACAGGATTGACAGAATGCAGCACACCCCTGATACGTTTTACTTTATCGTGAAAACCGTTATCGATGTAACAATATCTGTGATAATCGGAAGGGGCGAGGCGGTAAATAAAACACCAGCCGTCGGAGTATTCCCTGGCAAGCTTTTTATCCTTAATCAGTTCATTAAGCTGATACCAGTAACCCTTAACAGGCAGGTTAGGTCTGTTAGCCAGATCAAAAACAAGAAGACGTGAGTCAGCAGGAGCAATAAGTGCATCAGGGTTCATTTCAACAGGACGAGCATCCGCTTTGAGTTCCCTGATAAAGAAATCATTGAAGCACCTGAATGAGCTTATGGGCGACTTGATCTCGGAAAGATCAATATTGTAGTGCTTAATGAACTTTTTAATCATCGAAGTGGATTGGCGGCTTCTAACAGCTCTGCCATACAGCTTCGATATCAATCGTTTATTTAAAATTGAGCTTGTGAGTGCTTTGCCAAGATCGGTTTTGTAAAGAAAGTGCAAACCGCCTCCCTTATACGTATGTTCATATTCAATATCCCCGGTCTGCCTGTTGTACAACCTTATCCTTTTCACAATGAGAAACGGTTTTAAAATAGCAAATGTACACTTTGCATTTTAATTCATGCAAAATTAATTACCCCGCCTGCTGATTCATGAGCCAAGAGCATAATCAACAGCTGCAAGAGCATGTATTTTTAGTGTGTTGAAAAGAGGTATTGAAATATCCTCCTGCTTAATTAATAAAGGTATCTCGGTACATCCCAGAACTATGCCCTGGGCACCTCTGGAAATGAGTTTTCCTATTATGTCCAGGAAACACTCTTTTGATTCTTTAAGGAAAAGATTCTTTAACAACTCATCAGAGATAACTGACTGGATATAATCCCTTTCCTGTTTGTCCGGCACTATTGAAGTGATATTGCTCTTTTCAAGGTTTTTCGTGTAGAAATCCATCTCCATGGTCTGCCTTGTACCTAGCAAGCCTATTTTTGAAAGCCCCTGCCTGTTTATTTCATCGGCGGTGACACTGGCAATATGAATTAAAGGAACATCCGTTTCTTTCTGAAGTTTCTCTGCAAACTGGTGAAGTGTGTTTGCACACAGAAGCAGACAATCAGCTCCTGATCCGACGACTTTTTTTGAGGCAGAAGAGAGAAGCCTGTAGAGCCCGTCATTATCGCTGTTTGAATTCATGCGATCAATCTCTCCATAGTCAAGTGAATAGAGTATACACCTTGCAAAGTTCAGCCCCCCAAGGCGGCGGTTTGTCTCTTCATTGATTATCCTGTAATACTCACTTGTTGATACCCAACCTGTTCCGCCTATAAGTCCTATGGTTTTCATCGGTCTTCTGTTTCTGTTAATATTCAGATTTTTCTGTTATTCTCCATTTTCAAATTGGCACATTTTCAAATCTTCAAATTTTCAAATTCCACTCCCTATAAAACTGTTGCAGAAACAGTTCCATAAAATTGTGTCTCTCTTCTGCAAGCTTTCTGCCTGTTTTGGTGTTCATCATATCCTTCAGCAGCAATAGCTTCTCATAAAAGTGGTTGATGGTAGGTGAGGTCGATTTACGATAGGCGTTCATGTCGCCAATCGCCAGCGGTTCATAGTCCGGGTCGTATATGACCCTGTTTTTGAAACCTCCGTAATTAAATGCCCTGGCAATCCCTATTGCACCAATTGCATCAAGCCGGTCAGCATCCTGAACAATCATAAGTTCATCAGATTTTTCAATCTTTTTATCACTTGAAGAGAATGAAATGTTCCTGTTTATATCAATAACAGCCTCAATAACCGATTGTTTGAATCCGGCTTCAGACAGGATTGTTTCTATCTCGTCATGCTTTTCTCCAATCCCGAACTTGCGGTCACCAACATCGTGCATCAGTGCACCAAGAACAATAGTCAGGAAATCACCTGTATGCTCATTATTATGAATATACAATGAGACGTTTAACACCCTGTTAATATGATGCCAGTCGTGACCGCTGTCATAGCCACATATCTCTTTCTTTACATAATCAGCTATTCTCCCTAGCCTCTTGTCATCTTCAAAAACATTCATGTTGTAATTATCTGAACCCAAAATATTGATATTTTTGCAAATTCTGAACGCAAATATCAAACAATATGAGGAAACTTGTTTGCAAGTTAGCTCATTTAACGCTTTAAATGCAGATAGAAAAATGACATTGGCAGAAATTATTACAATCGGAGATGAGATACTTATAGGACAGACCGTGGACACGAACTCCGCATGGATGGGTCGTGAACTCAACAAGGCGGGAGTGGCTGTAAACAGGATAACCTCAATCCAGGATAAAGAGACAGAAATAATCAACGCATTGGACTCATCACTCTCATTGGCCGATATAATACTTATTACGGGTGGTCTGGGCCCTACCAGCGATGATATAACAAAACAGACACTGTGCAAATACTTCAATACCTCACTGATCTTTAGTGAAGAAGTGTTCAACGAGGTTGATGGGAGAATGAAACGTCGCGGATTCCCGATGAATGAGAAAAACAGGGGACAGGCTTACGTACCCGAATCGTGCACTGTGCTTATGAATAAGGCCGGAACTGCACCCGGGATGTTGTTCAGACAGAACAAAAAGGTGATTATCTCTATGCCCGGCGTTCCTTCAGAGATGATCTTCCTGATGAGTGAATATGTCCTGCCACTTATTTCAAAAGAGTACCCGGGAGGAGCAATAGTTCACAGGAACTTTATGACTTATGGTGTTGGAGAGGCAGTTCTGGCAGAACGTCTTGAAAATTTTGAAAAAGAGCTCCCGGCAGAGGTGAAACTTGCATATCTTCCTGCTTTTGGACTTGTTAAGCTGCGCCTTACAGCCAGAGGAAGTTCAAAGGACGAGCTTAACCGTATTGTTGAAAAAGAGGCAAAAAAACTCTATGGGATAATCCCCGATGCCATCTACGCTGAAGGCGAAGTATCTCTTGAGGAAGCAATAGGCAACCTTCTGAAAGAGAGTAATAAAACAATGTGTACGGCTGAAAGCTGCACAGGAGGAACAATAGCCTCAATGATTACAGCCATCCCGGGCGCATCAGAGTGGTATAAAGGATCCGTTATTGCATATTCAAACGAAGTCAAGGCATCGGTGCTCGGAGTTGACCCTGCACTGATAGCTGAATTCGGCGCAGTAAGCAGGGAAACTGCACTTGCCATGGCCAGTGGAGCCAGAGAGGTGCTCAGAACCGATTACTCAGTGGCTGTAACAGGTGTTGCAGGACCCACCGGTGGAACGGAAGAAAAACCTGTTGGCACGGTCTGGATTTCAGTTGCAACACCGGACAGGGTGGTTGCTGAAAAACATACCTTCGGAGATGCCAGAACAACCAATATATCGCGCTTCTCTGCAACTGCTCTTAACATGCTTAGAAAACAGATTATCAGCAAGTAAGAATGATAATGGCAATTACAGGGCAAAAAAAAAGGATCAAAATTTGGTTAATAGAATATAAATCACTTATTTTGCAACTCGATTTTTGAGAATAAAACAGAACAAGTTTAAACAAAGATAGCAATGTCAAAAGTTTGTCAGGTCACAGGCAAAAAGGCTATAGTAGGAAACAACGTTTCCCACTCGAAGAGAAGGACCAAGAGAAAATTCATGGCCAACCTGTTCACAAAAAGGTATTACATGCCTGAAGAAGAACGTTGGGTAACCCTTAAGTTATCAGCTGCCGGTATGAGACTCATTAACAAGAAAGGCTTGAAAGCAGTTCTTAAGGAAGCAAAAGAAAAAGGATATCTTATCAACTAATAAAACCGGATAGGAAATGGCAAAGAAAAGCAAAGGTAACAGGGTGCAGGTAATTCTTGAATGCACTGAGCAAAAGGAATCCGGCGTAGCAGGAATGTCAAGGTATATTACTACAAAAAACCGTAAGAATACCCCCGATCGTCTTGAAAGAAGGAAATACAATCCTTTTATGAAGAAAGTAACAGTTCACAGAGAAATTAAGTAAGTAAAAAGACCTCTATATGGCAAAGAAAGTTGTTGCAACACTTAAGACCGGAGCAGGCAAACAATTTACAAAATGCATTAAAGTTGTTAAGTCTGAAAAAACAGGTGCTTATCAGTTTAAAGAAGAAGTTATCAATAACGAGCATGTTAAGGACTTCTTTGCAAAGAAATAACCTGCTGTCAGTCAGGAATTAACTTATCGGAGACGCAACTATTTGCGTCTCTTTTTTTACTTTTACGTTTCAAAATTAATGTATGGCACTGTTCGGATTTAAACGAAAGGAGGAGAAAGAAGCTCTTGAGAAGGGTCTTGAAAAAACCCGCGAGAGCGTATTATCCCGTCTTACCAGGGCTGTGGCCGGAAGGTCAAAGGTGGATGATGATGTACTTGACTCACTTGAAGAAGTACTTATCTCTTCCGATGTGGGAGTGGAGACCACCATCAAGATTATTAACAGGGTAGAGCAGCGTGTTGCCAGGGATAAATATCTTGGCACAGCCGAGCTCAACAATATATTGAGGGAAGAGATTGCGGCCATGCTCTCTGACAACAACAATGGCGAAAGCAGTTCATTTGAAGACGCTCTTCCATCAAAACCTTATGTTATTATGGTAGTGGGAGTTAACGGAGTAGGAAAGACAACCACCATTGCAAAGCTTGCTCACCACTTTAATAATGCAGGTAAAAAGGTTCTTTTAGGTGCAGCCGATACATTCCGTGCCGCCGCTGTTGACCAGCTTAAAATATGGTCCGAAAGAGTAGGGGTACCAATTGTAAGCCAGCAGATGGGATCTGATCCTGCCTCAGTGGCTTATGACACTGTCAAATCGGCACTGGCAAACGACTCCGACGTGGTGATCATTGATACCGCCGGACGTCTGCATAACAAGATAAACCTTATGAATGAGCTCTCAAAGGTTAAGAGAGTGATGGAAAAAGTTGTACCCGGCGCTCCTCATGAAGTGCTCCTGGTGCTAGATGGCTCAACGGGCCAGAATGCCTTTGAACAGGCAAAACAGTTTACTGCTGCAACAGAGGTAAATGCACTGGCTATTACAAAACTGGACGGCACAGCACGCGGTGGCGTGGTGATAGGAATCTCCGACCAGTTTAAAATCCCGGTTAAATATATTGGTATAGGAGAGAAGATGGACGACCTGAAGATTTTCAACAGGACAGACTTTGTCGATTCTCTCTTTTCCTCATAATCCCGGATGAAGAAAAACAGCGTAAATATTGTCACCCTGGGTTGCTCCAAAAACCTTGTTGACTCACAGAAACTGATGCGTCAGCTTGAGGCTGGCGGTTATAGTGTCAAAGCCGATTATCAGGGCGACACCGATATTGTAATAATAAACACGTGCGGGTTTATCCTTGATGCAAAGGAGGAGAGCATTAATACCATCATGGAACATGCTGCCACAATCAGAGAAAGAGGCCATGGTAAACTCATTGTCATGGGTTGTCTGGCAGAACGATACCATGATGAACTCATTGCTGAGATACCGGAGGTTGATGCATGGTTTGGCGTAAACAACCCTTCGGAAATAGTGGCAAAGCTTGGACAGGTATATCAGCCTTCACTTACCGGAGAAAGGATTCTTCCGGCGCAGAAGCATTATGCCTATCTGAAAATTGCAGAGGGCTGTGATCGTACCTGTGCCTTTTGCGCCATACCTGGCATACGCGGACCATACCATTCTGTCCCGATGGATGAGCTTGAAGATGAAACACGCTTCCTGGCTTCCAGGGGTGTTAAAGAACTCATACTTATTGCACAGGATCTGAGTTATTACGGACTCGACTTATATGGCAGACAGAGCCTGTGTGAACTGACTGAACGACTTGCACGGGTTAAAGGCATTGAGTGGATCAGACTTCATTATCTCTACCCGGCAAACTTCCCGATGGAAATAATTGACCTCATGCTTAGGAATGAAAAGATATGCCGCTATATTGACATACCAATCCAGCATATTTCAGATTCTCAACTGAAAAAGATGCGAAGATCGCATGGCATGAAGGAGACAATATCACTTCTGCAGGAAATCAGAAGAAAAATACCCGATGCAGCTATAAGAACAACAGTCATAGTGGGTCATCCCGGAGAAACTGAAAAGGACTTTAACGAACTGCTTGATTTTATCAAGGAGTTCCGCTTTGACAGACTGGGAGCATTTGGTTATTCACACGAAGAAGATACCTACGGCTATATTCACTATTCTGACGATGTCCCCGAGAGGGTTAAGGAAAAGAGAGTTGAGCTTATCATGAATGCCCAGCAGGAGATTTCAGAAGAACATAACCAGGCGGCAGTGGGCAAAATCATGAAAGTGATAATTGACAGGAGGGAAGGTGTCTTTTATATTGGCCGAACCATGCACGACAGCCCTGAGGTTGACCAGGAGATACTGATCAGCTCATCCGGAAAAATTGAACCCGGCACCTTCATCAATGTGAAGATCACCGGGTCCAATGAATATGATCTGTTTGCCGACGCTATTTAACTACTCCTCATCAGGAGAGGCATCTTCTTCTTTCTTTTTACTGGTTCCGGTCTTGAAATTCAGCTCTTCCTTGCCTTTAATGTAACCTACATTGATCGTATCACCCTGTACCAATGAGGCTTTTATAATTACCTCGGCCAAAGGATCTTCAAGGTACTTCTGAATTGCACGTTTCAGCGGTCTGGCACCATACTGCACATCAAATCCCTTATCCACAAGGAACGAGCGGGCTGCCTGCGACAATTTTATCGAATACCCGAGTGTGCCTATGCGTTCATAAAGTCCCTTAAGTTCAATATCAATAATCTTGTCAATGTTTTCCCTGGTTAAGTGGTTGAACATGATTATGTCATCGATCCTGTTAAGGAATTCAGGGGCGAATGTCTTCTGCAGTGCTTTCTGTAATATGCTCTTTGAATAATCGTCGCGTGTACTCTTCTTTGCCTGCGTATCAAATCCGACACCTGCTCCAAATTCAGATAGCTGCCTGGTACCGATATTTGATGTCATGATAACAATGGTGTTCCTGAAGTCAACCCTGCGTCCCAGACTGTCAGTAAGCTGACCTTCATCCAGCACCTGTAAAAGTATATGGAATACATCCGGATGTGCTTTTTCAATCTCATCAAGAAGGACAACAGAATAAGGTTTGCGCCTTACTTTCTCAGTAAGCTGTCCGCCTTCCTCATAACCTACATATCCGGGAGGAGCTCCCACAAGACGTGATACGGAGAATTTCTCCATATACTCGCTCATGTCAACCCTTATCAGGTTATCCGTGGTATCAAAAAGGAACTTTGCAAGCACCTTTGCAAGCTGGGTCTTACCAACACCGGTTGGTCCGAGAAATACGAAAGTACCTATAGGCTTGTTCGGGTCCTTAAGACCAGCCCTGTTTCTCTGTATTGATTTAACAATCTTGGCTATTGCCTCGTCCTGACCAACAACACTGCCTTTCAGCTCTTCACCCATCTGAAGGAGTCTGGTTCCCTCTGTCTGTGCAATACGCTGAACAGGAACACCTGTCATCATGGCAACTACCTCTGCTACCTTCTCCTCGTCTACAACCTCCCTGTTCAGTGCAAGCTCTTTCTCCCACTTTTTCTTCTCAGAATCAATCAGTTCCAGGATGTCTCTCTCTTTGTCACGGAAGCTTGCTGCCCGTTCAAAGTTCTGGTTCTTAACTGCATTGCTCTTTTCTTTCTTTGTCTCCTCAAGCTGCTTCTCAAGTGAGAGAATCTTTTCAGGGACAACAATATTGGATATATGAACGCGTGAGCCAGCTTCATCCAAAGCATCAATAGCCTTGTCGGGCAGGTGCCTGTCGCTGATATACCTGTTGGTCAGCCTTACACACGCCTCTATTGCTTCAGGAGTATATGTGACATTGTGATGGTCCTCATAACGCTCCTTAATATTATTAAGTATATTGATTGTCTCCTCAATAGAGGTAGGCTCCACCATTACTTTCTGAAACCTGCGCTCAAGTGCCCCGTCTTTTTCAATATGCTGACGGTATTCATCAAGTGTGGTTGCTCCGATGCACTGAATCTCGCCTCTTGCCAGTGCCGGCTTAAGCATGTTGGCTGCATCGAGTGATCCGCTGGCACCACCTGCCCCTACAATAGTATGAATCTCGTCAATGAAAAGGATAATATTGTCATTCTTTGCAAGCTCGTTAAGGATTGCCTTCATGCGCTCCTCAAACTGACCACGGTATTTTGTGCCAGCTACTATTGAGGCCAGATCCAATGCCACAACACGTTTGTTAAAAAGCACCCTTGAGACATTGCGCTTGATGATCCTCAGTGCCAGACCTTCTGCTATTGCCGATTTTCCAACACCAGGCTCCCCAATGAGAACCGGATTGTTCTTCTTCCTACGCGAAAGTATCTGCGCAAGACGCTCTATCTCACGTTCACGTCCAACTACCGGGTCAAGACGACCCTCTTCAGCTGCTTTTGTAAGATCAGTGCCAAAATTGTCAAGTACAGGCGTATCGGATGAGCTCTTTGAGCCCGATTGTCCCTGAGGCTGTTGCCTTCCCTGTCCGCCTCCCGGAATAATGCCGTCATCATCCTCATCCCTCGGGAAATCGGCCTGGGCATTCGGATTCAGTGCTTCAACTGCTTTTTTTACCATAGCATAATCAATATCAAGCTCTGAAAGAAACCTCGTTATTAGGTTGCTCTCATCACGTAGTATAGCCATCAGAAGATGCTCCGTGTCTATTACTTTTGTTTTCAAAGACTTTGCTTCAATATGCACAAGTCTTAAAACTCTTTCTGTGCTTTTGAGTAAGGGTAAAATCTCATTGTCTGCCATGGCTACCGGCTTGTCTGATTTGATGCTCTTTTCTATCGAACCTTTTAACATCATCAAATCAACTCCATTATTCACCAGTATGTCAACAGCGACACCTTCTCCCTCCCTCAGGATACCAAGAAAAATATGTTCCGGGCTTATATGGCTGTTGCCCAGCCTGATAGCCTCTTCCTTGCTGTATCCAAGGATATCATTTACCCTCTGTGAGAAGTATGCATCCATCTTTTTCGTTTTTCTGACAACCTGCCAGTATGTCGTGCAAAAGTGACAAAACCGGCATGATTTTCTGTTTTCAAAGTTACTTTTATTGTTATTAACC
>Ga0209099_1002549_pt1 | contig 15895 bp, 17 predicted proteins | sample AD_JPNHW2_MetaG_FD_184430 | JGI IMG/M metagenome (GOLD analysis project Ga0209099, IMG submission 184430) | Active sludge microbial communities of municipal wastewater-treating anaerobic digesters from Japan - AD_JPNHW2_MetaG (SPAdes) (version 2) | ecosystem: Engineered > Bioreactor > Anaerobic... | reverse complement strand
CACTAGTGTTGCGTTAACTTTGAACTTCGTTCTTTGAAAAGCTTGATAATTCTTCGTTCTAAAAGATTTTTGATTGGCAACGATTTGAAATCATTTTAGAGGTTACTTTGAGCTAAAAACATATGAATCAAGGCAAAATGATTTTTGCCCAGCTTTTGGACTATGCCTCTTATCACAGTTTTAAACGATGTGTTGGTCGATATGATGGGGATTTCAAAGTGAAGGAGCTTTCCTGCTGGCGGCAGTTTCTTTACATGTCCTTTGGGCAACTCACGCATAGGGAGAGTCTTAGCGATACAATGATGTGCCTTCGGCTCCATAGTGATAAGCTCTATCATCTGGGGTTGGGTAGGATTGTCGACAAATCAACATTATCGCGAGCAAATGAAAGCAGGGATTGGCGGATCTTTCAGGATTTCGCTTTAAAGTTGATGGAGCAGGCAAGATATCTTTATAAAGGTGACAATCAGCTTGAGGTCACCTTGAAGGGGCGGGTCTTTGCTGTTGACGCCACTATCATCGATTTGTGCCTGTCCGTGTTCTGTTGGGCAAAATTCAGGTCGACAAAGGCAGGAATAAAACTGCACACAGTTCTTGATTTAAAGACTTCTATCCCTGAGTTTGTTATTATTACTGAAGGTAACGTCCATGATGTCAATGCTCTTGATTTGCTTGAGATTGAAAAGGGAAGCTACTACATCATGGATAAAGGGTACACAGACTTTAAAAGGCTTAATCGGCTTCACTTGGAGGGCGCTTTCTTTGTGATTCGGGCAAAGGAGAATCTTGGTGCTTATTCAATTGCCAAAAAGGCTGTAAAAAAAGAGAATGGCGTAATGGTGGATGACTATATCCATCTGGCAGGACCTATGAGTTCAAAGAGCTATCCAAGATGCTTGAGGCTGATTCAATTTTACGACAGCGAAACAGACAGGGAACTAACATTTTTGACCAATAATTTTAAGATAAGCGCATTGACCGTAGCAAGCCTTTATAAAAATCGTTGGTTTATAGAGCTGTTTTTCAAATGGATTAAGCAGCATTTGAAGATAAAATCATTCTGGGGGTACAGCGAAAATGCAGTAAAGACGCAGATTTGGATTGCGATTGCAACATACACTATTGTCGCCATCGCCAAAAAAAATTGAATATCCCGCACTCACTGTATGAGATCCTTCAGGTAATAAGTATTTCAGCTTTTGATCGCACCCCATTATATAAGGTTTTTATGAACGAGAATTACCAAAATGTCAAAGAACAAAATTATAATCAATTGATATTGTTCTAACTAAGACGCAACGCTAGTGTCCTAATAATATTCATGCTTTTTCAAATATCATTTATTATAATTATTGAGCAGGAACAATGACCAAATCCTGAAATATTATTCGACATAATACTGGCCATTTCCCGTCAAATCCCGGTAACTCCCGCTAAAATCTTTTATTTTCTTCCATGTTTTTATATTTCCCGGTAAATTCGGGCTTTGTCCGGCTATTTATGCCAGATGTTGCTATTTCTTCCTATTTTTCTATGTTTCGAAATACACTGGCAAACTAGAATTATCATTATAATGATATATTGAAAGACACGTTGCTTTATAATGTGGAATTTCCCGGCTTTGCCTGGCTATTTATGCCAGGTATTGATAAATATTGTTATTTTTTTTCATAATATACCGGCAAACGAGTAATATCAATATATTGATGTTATTGCCAGGTATGTTCCGTTTAATGAAATGCAATTGGTGACACCATTTATTAATATTATAATGGTAATTCCTCCATTATTCCTGATAAAACATAGCATATCTTCTGTTGAATACTTACTTTTAAATCATTTTATCCCCTTAGAGTAACAAGCTTTTTATAAACTCCTAGTACCTTTGTCCCGTATTCAAAAGTTAACCGCATGAAAAAAGAAACAATATTGTATCATTCAGAAGTCATCCGGAAGATGATAACTTATATTGAAAACAACAAATTTAAAAGAGATAATCTTGGTGCCGAAAATCTTGCTGAGGTCGCTTTGATTTCTTCGAAACATACATCGAGAATATTTAAAGCCGGAACAGGAGAATCTTTGAAACATTATATATTAAGAGTCCGATTAGAAGCTGCAAAGGAATTAATAATATCCGGCGTAAGCATTACTGAGACTTCACAAAAGCTCGAATATGAAAACCTGCCTGCTTTTTCAGCGGAATATAAGAAGCATTTCGGCTACCCACCATCAAAAGAAGGATGCGCATCAATCAATAAATATGAACCATTAAAAACATCAAAAACCATGAACATAAAAGAAAAAATCATCAAATTAGGCCCAACTCCCGTGATCTTTGTCCAGGCCATCGGAAGTTATAAAAGCAACGCCCCGGACAAAGCCTGGAAAACCTTATGGGACTTTGTGGAAAAGAAAAAACTCAATGTCGATAAATCCGGCTTTTTTGGCATTGTACATGACGACACCGAAGTTACCAAAGCAACTCAGTGCCGCTATGATGCATGTATCACAGTATCAAAAGAGATCAAAACCGATGGCCCGGTTGGCAGCAAGACCCTCGAAGGAGGCAAATATGCCATGTTTACTCACAAGGGCTCTTACAAAACCCTGGATGAAACCTACGACCAGATTTTCGGCCCATGGCTTGCCGGAACCAAAGAAAAACTTGATGACCGCCCGGTACTCGAAAAGTATTTGAACGACCCTGCAGAGGTCAGCGAAGCAAGCCTTTTAACTGAAATTTACGTTCCTATTGTTTAATCTTTTAACGGGCAGGCTTGTTTTTTCTGAGCCTGCCCTTTTAATAGTTATGGAACACATACGCAATCTGCTGATTGAATTTTCAGCAAAATCAAAAGAGCTAAAATCTTATGGTGGCCCTGAAAAAAACGGGCCTTTGTTTGAAGAGCTTTTAGGCCTTCAGGAAAGGATTTTAAATCAATTCGGTTTGCCTACACAAGAAAAGTACTGCCAGCTACTATGGGAAATTACTGATGAGAAAATAAACGATGTAACATTTCCGGTGATCGTTGATTCTTTTAAAAAGATGGCAATGTTGCACGATTCTCCAAATGAAAATATCGGTTATATAGAAGTTGATCATGAATTAGCCTTAGAAGCAATTAAAGAAGTTTTAAAGAAAAATAAACAGGATTTGTAATTACTGCTCATTAAAACTTGTAAGAGTGGAATACACAATTAGTGCATGCCCACCATAAGTATTCCGGCATATTTTTATAAAGCAAAGAACTTCGTTCTCTTGGAACACTATTCAGATTTTAATTTTTATGGGTAAAATAGTAAAATTGTTTAATGAAAAGTACGGGGAATATTTAAATGAAATTTCCGAAAATCTCACCTTACTTGAAGACCAGGTTGAAGAATACGCTGTAAATTTGGCTGCTGCCGGCAAATGGCAGGAATGGAATAATTTGCAAATAGAAGGAACCATTATTAATTTTGGCGAAGCAATTTATTATTCAGGAGATTTCAGAGTGGATGTTTTGTTAGATCTTAAAGAGAAAATTACATTAACCATTAAAAAAATAAAAAACCATGACAGAGATCAATATTGATACAAAATACAGGGAGAAAGCTAAAGATAGCTTTAAAACAAAATTAAATTTGTATGTTTTTGAAAAACATATAACGGAATCTAAAGATAAGATTGGTCTTGAAGATTTCCAAAACTTTATAATCACTGACGACCTGGTTTTAATTTATACCAGCAAATACTGGAATTGGTATCCAGACGTTGAATTTTGTTCGATTCCTTCATCTGTTGACTTAAGTAAATATACAAAACTGACGAGTAATGAACTCCAAAAGGCTATGAAAAATTGGAGGGAAAATAATACCTTTTTGATTGAAAAATTTGAAAAAGATTACGTGGCAAACTTTGGAAAGGTGTTTCCCAAATATGAGTTTAGCGAATTGTTTAATATGCATAAATGTGAATACTGCGAGATCACTATTCCCGAAATCAACGACCTGGTCGATAAAGAACAACTCTTTAACAAACAGTATTCTCGTGGGTTTACATTTGAAATTGACAGGATTAACTCCAACAAAGAATATACAAAAGACAATTGCGTTATTTGCTGCTATTGGTGCAACAATGCCAAAACTGACGAATTCAACAGGGAAGAATTTAAAATAATTGGAAAAGCCATCCGGGAAGTTTGGTTAAACAGACTAAAAAAGCCAAGTATAATTTAATTCATTGTGAAACTATGAGTTTCTTTTATTCATTATTTAATTAACCGAAAACTCATTTAATTCCATACTCTTTTAGTTTGCTATATAGCGTTTGTCTTGCAATACCAAGGCTTTCAGCGGTAGCTTTTAAATTCTTATTTTTATCATTGTATGACTTAATAATTATTTCCTTCATGTAATCCTTAACTAAACCTGACTTATTCTCTTCTTTTAGCATTCTTTCAGGCAAATCTGCAGGAGTGACAACATTTTCACAAAAAGTATAAAGTGATAGAATTAAATTCTGCAGTTCCCGGATATTTCCCTTGTAATAATATTTCAGCATGTTATCAAGAGCTTCTTTGTTGAATTTTAGTTTTTCAGTACGGTTGGGAAATTCAGAAAAGTATATCGTATTGAAATGATCGATAAGGCCGTTTATTTCTTTCTTTTTGAAATCGCGAAGCGCAGGGAGTTTGATAGTAGTTACTGCAAGCCGGAAATATAGATCCCAGCGAAATTTTCCTTCTTCACAAAGCGACTCAATATCTCTGTTTGTTGCTGCAATGATCCTGACATCAACCGGAATTTCCTTTGTCCCTCCTACTCTCTGAATTTTCTTTTCTTGTATTGCTCTTAATAAAGATACTTGCATTTTAGGAGAAACATCACCGATTTCATCTAAGAAAATGGTACCGTCATTAGCTTCTTCGAATATTCCTTTTTTTTGAGTATCCGCACCGGTAAAAGATCCTTTCTCATGACCAAAAAGCTCACTGCGTAAAAGCTCATCAGTAAATGCCGCACAGTTAATAGCCTTAAAGCTATTTTTATTCCTTCCCGAATGTTTATGTATATGTAACGCCAAATTCTCTTTTCCTGTTCCGTTTTCACCCAGGATCAAACACCCTACATTATTTGTTTTTGCTACCTGCTCTGCTTTATCGTATATCGGCTGAAGGCTTTCTGTGATAAGTATTCTTTTTTGATCAGGTTCTCTCTCAATAATTTCATTGGCAACACTTATTACTGAAGGGTTAAAAAGTGTATCAACGTTCGAGTACACTCTTTCAGGCCTTTCTTTATCTTTTGTAAATTTTTTTTCTCTAAGCTGAAACAAAGTAACATTTTTCTTAAAATTAGGCTTAACCAAGTACCACGCAATCTGCATCTGAGGTGTACCCGGGCTTACAAATATTTCAATTTTTTCATTTTTGAGGGGTAAAAGGAAAGCACTGACTTTCTGAAATATCTCCGAGATATCGATCGGATCATCAATGGAAAGTGTCACTGGTTCAATTTTATCGCTGAAGTTTTTTTCTAATTCCTTAACAAGCAATTTGAAAAATTTTGTGTCCTCATCCTTGATGCTGCTGCATAGTAAAATATGCTTGTCGTACTGATCGCCATAATAACGGTGAACATTAAATGTGGGGCCGTCTTCATTAACCTTATCATCAAGTTTTCTTTGTTTGCCGCCATGTTGTTCAATAACAAAGTCATGCATTTTCGCATACCAGGAAATAAGAATTTTACTCATACTGTCTATTATTTAGTCATTATGTTGCAAATATAGACATTTTTATTAAAATAGAAAAATTTTAAAATACTGAATATCAGTAATAAAAATATTTTTATTCTAATGGAATGGAAATTGAAATTGTGGCATAAGCAAAAAATAAAATCATGGCAGATTTAAATAATAGTAGCGAGTATATCAAAAAAAAGCAGGAATATTCCGATCTTTTGAGTTTGCCACAATGGAAAAACAAAAGATCAGCAATACTTCAACGAGATGGAAATAAGTGTTGTTCATGTGGCAGCACGTTGAGTCTTAATGTACATCACAGACAGTACCATATTAATCAAAACACGCAAAAGTACATTTTACCCTGGGGCTATGCGAATAAATATCTGATTACGTTATGCGAAAATTGCCATAAAGCAGGGCATGCAAATTATAAGGTCCCTGTATTTAACATTAACCACAATTAAAAAATTAATATCATGAGTATTTTTTCAAGAATTTTCAACAAAAACACTAATGTGAATGCTACTTCAAATAATACCGCAAATGGTGAATCTTTTATTACCAGTGAAGAACCTTTGAATATACCGGCGCAAGATTTATTTATTGATAATAATCCTCCTGTTCAGTATGATAATACTGCTGTCAAAGCCAAGACAAAAATTACAGCTTTTTTGGAAAACAACTTTTTATTATTGGGCTATAGAGAGGGATTTGAACATCATAACAGCGAAATATTTGAAATGGGAAAAAAGAAAATACTTGCGGATTTTCGGCTGTTGATTGACCAAACAATTGAATCCAAACAAAGTGAACGACTAAAACTAGAGAGTCACATTATTGATGTTGCTCAGGTTTGTGGGAATACTGAGAAAAAGCTACAAAATACGTTACGGGATCTTGACAGGTCAATCTCAGTCCTGGAAAAGCAGAAAGAACTCACGGTCGATAATGAAGGATGGGTAATGAGCGCCATTCATGATTACCATCAGGGCTTTGTAAAAGGAACTAGTGATTTCCTCGAAGGTGAGCGATTAATAAATTCTATTAATAACCTTTAACGATTGTACTATGCTTAAATTTTATAGCATTATTATAGGCGAAAACCCAAAATATACTGCAACATTTCAACCGGCAAGTAAAAGAAAAATTGCATTATATGCAAACTGCATCTTCGTTCCGGTTACTCTTTGGTTCATAAATGGTTTTTTATTGGTAAGAAATGTTTTGGAAGGAAGTGTTTCATCAGCAATTTGTACGGGCTTAATAGCTGCTTTTATAATATTCATTATTGAACGGATGGTTGTTATGTCAAACGGGAGTAAGACGATTGCTGTTTTTAGGGTTTTACTGGGTTTTATTGTTGCAAGCCTTGGTTCAATCAGCATGGATGAGGTGATTTTTAAAAATGACATTGACAAACAGGTCGCGGAATTTAAAACAATGGAAACGGATGAAGCTGCTAAAAAAGTGAACGCATCTTATGATACCCAAATTGGGTTGCAGCAATCTATAGTCAGCACCAAATATAATAACTGGCAAAAAAGCTTAGATGATGTGAACAACGAACTGAAAGGGCTGAGTGGTGGTAGCGGAAGAAAAGGGAAAGGGGAAATTGCCGAAGAAAACATCAAAATAGCATCCAAAAACGAAGCCGACTACAATCTTGAAAGTAAAAAACTAGATGAGCTAAAAAAACTACATATTGTTGAAAAAAACAAAGCCATAGAAACTATTAATAATGGTTTTAAGGGGAATGGATTTCTGATCAGGATCCGGGCCATGTTTGAACTTATTGGTAAAGATCCCTTTATGATGGGCGTTTACATTTTGTTTACCGCTTTTCTTTTTCTTATAGAGTTTCTCGTTGTTATCATTAAACTGAGTAGTAAAAAATCGGTGGATGAAGAATTGGAAATTTCACGCAACGAATTGATCCGTGCAAAAACAAAAGCTATTGTAGAAAGAAACAAATCATATTATGACTCAAATCAAAATACTCCTTCTGTAAAAATCGCAAACGAAATTTTACGCAGCTATAACTCATCAATCCTAAATTAAAACTAATCCCTCATAAAAATATAAATAAATGAACGAAAAACACAAAATTTTCAACCTCATCATTCTTGATGAAAGCGGCTCCATGCAATCAATTAAAGATGTCACCATCTCCGATTTTAATGAGCTGGTACAAACAATTAAATCAACCGGAAAAAAATATCCGGAAACCAAGTAACATCCATGCAAAAAAAACTTCCAAAAAACACAACGGGTAAATCAAAATACCTGAAATATAATCAGCTTGATGAAAAGCCGGTAATGAAAAAACCGGCTTACGCCGTTTTTTTTGAAGATGAAGAACATGGCCACCTTCTTAAGGTTTTTATCAGCCTGGAAAAAGCAAAAGAATTTGCAAAGATGTTCTGGAAGTGGGTGTATGATGAGCTTACGGATGAGGACTCAGTTGCCTATGAGATTTGTTATTTTATGTCGCGTCAATACAGCATAAACACGTCCAACTGCTATACAAAATACTTTTGTGGTTGTTATAGCATTTCTAACGGAATGCAAACCATAGAAATTATGAAGATTGATCTTTTGCTTTTTGATTTCAAAAAATTCGCTTATGAACGAAAAATGTACTGCACCTGCTTTGACGTTGAAACGATTGAGAAACTTCCGGAGCTATATCAGGAATTACTTTACAGGATAATAAAAAATTAATTATTTTCGGTATTGGAAAAACAATTTATATGAAAAGAATAACATGTCTTGGATTTAAAAGTGATATACTAATAGAAGAATCAGACCTTAAAACGGATAAATCAATTTTTTGTAAAATTTTTAGAGCAGAAAAAAATTATAAATTGTTTGATGAAATATGGCTGCCTATTTCACAAATAGAAGATAGATGCTACAATGAAGAATTAAAGGAAGAATGTATAGATGTTGCTCAATGGTATTTTGTTAATGTTTTATTTGGAAGTATAGATCCAGATAATAATGGGCAATTTAGCAGAATGATGATGTAATTTTAATTTCCTTAATATTCTAGGTGTTAAACAATGTGAGTATTAGAAAGAATATTATTAAAACTACAAAATTTTTAATGCAGTTATAAAGATATTGCCTTAATTTGTATTAATGAAGATGTTCTTAAATAAAATTTAATTTTTTTCTTGTGCAGATTTGTTGCACAGTTGCAATGTTACTTTGCATCATGTTCTTTGAATGCCTGCCCTATGATTTTGATTTGTGCCAACTTGTTGTCATTCTTTTCGAATGGCAAGAATCGGTTGGTAGTTCCGGAAGCAATTCCTGAACTGAAAGTTGGATTGGTTATTATACCGGTTCATCTTTATAGCTTGAAGCAGAACGTGAAAACGATTCTGATCAATATAATACTGTTTAAGCTATATGTAAACTGATATATACTTTAATGTACTAATTAATGCTAAATTGACAATTATAGCAATAGCAGCTGTTCATTATACAAAGAAAACACAGGCAGGCGTTCAAGAACATTTTTTTATTTAATCAAATGGAAATTCCTACCGAAAATATTAAATATATCAAAGATGCTTTCGCTAAAATGAAAAGCAAAGAAGATTTCCTTGCTGTGCTGAATTATGCCAAGATACATGTTTATGGAGAGAAAGCAATCCCGTTTAAACTCAAACAGATTAACTATCATTCTAATCCAAAAGCTAATCGTAATCGATATATTCAATTTTTTGTAAAGAAAAAGTCAGGTGCAGATCGCAAAATACATGCTCCTGTGAAAGGATTAAAGTCAATTCAGAAATGTCTGAATGTAATTTTTCAGGCGATGTATGAACCAAGTGTCAATGTCACCGGATTTGTCACCGGGAAATCGGTTGTCGATAATGCAAGGGTTCATGCTGCGAACCTATATGTATATAATATTGACCTCAAAGATTTTTTTCCAAGCATTGAAGCCGGTAGAATATGGAAAAGACTTCAGCATCCACCTTACAACCTGAATGAACAATCAGGAAGAAAGCAAATAGCCGATATCATCACCAATCTTTGTTGCAACAAAATGGAAGTAGAGCGGCTTGATGATAATAATCTATGGCAAAAAAAAGTGATTAATGTTCTTCCTCAAGGGGCTCCCACTTCACCAATTCTTACAAATATTATTTGTCAGCAACTGGATTTTTATTTGTCAGCTGTTGCAAAACGCTTTGGCCTAAAATACAGCCGTTATGCTGATGATATTACATTCAGCTCTATGCATGATGTCTATGGCCGGGATTCTAAAATTGTAAATAAAGCTGGAAGAAATTTTATCCAGGAGCTGAATTATATAATTGCAAAACAGAATTTCCATATTAAGGAAAGTAAAACGCGACTGCAAAAACAAGGTTATCGGCAGGAAGTGACAGGTTTGTTGGTAAATGAAAAACCCAATGTTCAGAAACGTTATATAAAACAACTTCGGATGTGGCTGTATTATTGGGAAACATACGGTTATGCCAAAGCAAGCTATTATTTTATTCAGCAATATAAAGCTGACAAAGGCCATATTAAAAAGGGCAATCCTGAAATGGTAAATGTTGTTGCTGGAAAATTAGATTATTTGAAAATGGTTAAGGGATCGGACAATGATGTGTATAAGAAACTGAAAAGTAGATTTGATAACTTAATGGGTGGTATTAATAACCTTTCTCAATCTAGCAGAGGTAATCAATTGGAAATAATTTTAAAAAAAATTGAGAATTATGGATTGGACAATGCAATGGAATTTTATCAACCAATAAATTGAATATGTATAGTAAAGAAACTTTAAGAAAATTTATCAAACTAATTGAAGAAATCTCAAATGAACCTGACAATGAATGGTTTAAAGGTGAATTATTGAAATCACTTCACAAGAAGATCAAAATTGAAAATGATACTTTAATAGATGTAAAAAAAGACACCTCAAAAATTGTTGATTTTTTAGATATCAACCCAAGCTGCAGTGTTGATTATTCATATATTAGACATAAATTATTGCGAACAAGACTCGAATTGGATAATTTAAGGATGGAAAACGTAAGATATAATTTAAAAGAAAAAGACGAAATGAAACGCCTTTACGATTTTATAATTAATGCTTTTTACCAAGTTGAGAACATGATTAATTATTATTACTTCGAGAAATTTCCCAAAATTGAAGACCTACTTGATCATTTAGAAAAGATTCCTAGAACAAAATTTCAAAGAAAACATGAACAATCCATTGGTGATATTACAATATCTGTAAAAATATTTTCTTTTGTTAGTACTTTTTATAAAACAGATCAAGATTTTACAGGCTATAATATTGATAGTTTAAGATTAATAAGAAATGAGGGGGTACATCGCATTTCGAGGATTAAAAATATTGAGAATGAAAACCAAAGATTACACCAGTTTTTAAAGTATGCAACCTTTGATTCAATACATGCTTTGGTTAATTCATTATCAATTAAAATCAATCAATTACTGAATAAAACTTAAAATAATGAAATTTATTGGTATCCTTATCCAACTCCACCCTATCCAAACAGGAACAAGTAAAAATGGACCATGGTCAAAACAAGGCATTATTGAAACTGAAGGTCGGTTTCCGAAGAAGATTTGTATTACCGCCTGAGGTGATAAAATTGAAATAAATGATAACAACGACGGATAGCCATTTTAAAATTATTTACTGTGCAGTTTCACCGCACACCTAAAATATATTTTTGTTGTGAAATTAAAAACCATGAGCATATTCAATCATTTTCAGCATCTACAATTAACACAAGACCAGGAAAATGCCCTGGTAATGATTGAAAATTTCATGAAAAGCAAAGATGAGGTATTTATCCTCAAAGGATATGCTGGTACTGGAAAAACAACATTAATTCAAGGAATCACAAATTATCTGGCAGCATTAAACCAAAAATATTTGCTACTCACTCCGACAGGAAGAGCAGCCAAAGTCCTTGGTGCAAAAACCGGCAAACCGGCATCAACCATTCACAGGTGTATTTATGGATTTGAGGATTTAAAAGAAATTGAATCCGAAGATCTTGGTGAATTTATTTCCTATGTGTATTATTTTGAAGTTGGGAGTATAGATAGTATCGATAATTTAATAATTGTTGATGAAGCATCAATGGTTTCAGATTTTGAAAGTCTGCAGGAAACCATTCGTTTTGGCTCCGGAAAACTCCTGAGTGATTTGTTAAACTTTTCGAGGATTCAGAACCAAACTCTAAACAATAAAATTATTTTTGTGGGAGACCCTGCTCAGCTACCACCTATAGGTATGAATTTCTCCCCTGCCTTAGATAAAAATTATCTCGAAAAAAGTTATTCATTGAATGTTGTTGAAACCGAATTGAAAGAGGTTAAAAGACAAGATGATTTATCCGGTATTTTAACTGCAGCCTCAAAAATACGCAGGTGCCTGACATCAGGCTTTTTTACTGAATTTGATTTACGTGAAAATGCCAAGGACATTTTTAACATAAAGCTCCCCGAACTTCTTAGTACATATAACCAGGTTCAAGGAAGCAAAATTGTAATTAGCTATAAAAATGAAACTGCTTTGGCAATCAACGAAAAAATCAGGCTGAATAAATACGGTGCTGATTTACCTATACAGTCAGGGGACCAGATAATTGTTGGAGCAAATAATTACAAACATAACATTTTGAATGGTGAAATTGGTATTATAACTCAATGCGGAACCGAAACAATTACAAGAAAAATTACATTCAATAAAAAGGGTGGTGGTTATTATAATATTAACTTAACCTGGCGGAAAATTGAAATTTTATTTCCGGATAGTTTGGGATCTGACAAAGTTGTATCTGGATATTTTTTTGAAAATTATCTGTATGGAAATAGTGATACCGATCTTTTAGAAAGGCTGGCGCTTTATATTGATTTTAAAAATAGGTTTTCAGATTCATATAAAAGTATAACTGTCGGTCGAATCCCGGGTCCCAAAACAAATGAATTTAAACAGGCCATTAGAAATGACGATTTTCATAGTCCTATAATGCTTAAATATGGTTATGCGATAACCTGTCATAAAGCTCAGGGTGGCGAATGGGATACGGTTTTTACATGTTGGGACAGGGGCACTGAGGATTTTTTCAAAGATGAGGCTACAATAAATGAAACACAAGCCAAATCAAATCCTGAATTCTATAAATGGGCATATACTGCTGTTACAAGAGCTGTGGGGTGTTTGTTTTGCATCAACCCACCCTATTTCAATTCCTACTCTAAAATGGTTTTTATCAACGAAATGATAAGGGAGGGCCTTGAGAATTTAGAATCGGGGAAAAAATCGACTGAAGTAATTGAGATAAATTCGGAAGTCAAAGAAGATATGGAAAGGCTTGGACTTTCAGACATTTCTGAAACTCTTAAGTATCATTTTATTAAAATGCATCATCTTTCGAAGCTAAAGAATATCTCTATCATCAGATGGGAGCAGGTTGGTTATGAAATTAGATATTATTTTAAAAGCGAAAAGGATATTGCTGCTGTAAAAACCTGGGTAAATAATGAAATAAATTTCACAGCTACAAGACTAAAGATTGAAGCTCATACTAATTCTCATGACCTCTATACAGTAGTTGAAGAATTGTTTGATGAAACAAAAAACTTAGTCATTTATTCGAATACCATAAACGATGAAAATAATTGCAAAATAGAATTTTCTCAGGAACTAATAGAGGAAAAGCCCTTCCTTAAAATACTTTTTGATGACTTATATAATTATTGCGGTCATGAAAATATCTTTATCATTCAAATTGAACATAAAAAAAACAGAGAAAGATATACATTAAAAAGGGGGTCAGAAATCGCCCATATAGATTTTGAATACAATGATAAAGGATTTTTTGGACGAGTTTTACCTATAAAAAAAGTTGATTGTGAAAATTTATTATCAGTTGTTGAAAAAATAATTAGCAAACTAAAGCTTCAATCAAATGTCATTTAAAGAGGTTAATAATTTAAGAAAAGCTGGCGAAATTAATGCCGCACTTCAGATGGCAAAAGAAGATTATGGTAATAATTCTGATGATATATGGAACAAACGTGCTTATGCTTGGGTATTATATGAGCTTATTAAAAATTCTGTTAATAATGGGGCCTATAATGACACGATGCTGGTTTTGGATAAAATAAGCAGCTTAAATCTTATTACCGGTGAAACTCTTCTTCAGGAGCAAGTAGCATGGCAAATTGGAAAGGCTATTTTCGGAATACAAAGAAGCAAGGAAACCCTTAAAAATACTGAAGAAAAATCAAATGGGGATAATCCCATAATTTGTACTGAGAAGCATAGAATCATATTTCAAGAACCTTTTCAATACCACAAAGATGGCGTATTGATAAAAACAGAATCTTTAAAATTTCACACCGACGATGGTTATTCTATTGTTGCACCTAAAAATTGTATAGTAAATCAGCCGACATCATTTTTTGAAGGAGTCGACGCAATATTTACTTATAAAGAAAACAACCCAAATAAAATTATTAAGGTTGATTTTAGTTTAGAAAATGATAATTCACAAATTAATCATGACCAATTACTAATAAAACTCTTAGAGTATATTAAATCATTTGATTTTGCTAAACCTTCAGCGCTTTATTCATTTATATTCAAAGCCTTTTATCAGGCGTTAAAAGACAGTCCCCAATTTATTGAATTTGCTGATTGGTGGGATTTGAAAAATTTCAGAACTGAAGATTATCAAATTGAGAAGTTGCCAAATGGAAAGGAAATTCTATCTATTGTAGAACGGGCATATATTAATTATGCTAAACACCTTTTGCCAAATAAACAATTCATAGATATTCCTTTGAATAAGGAAAAAGTTGAAGCATTTATTCCATTATTAGATAATATTGTCGAAAATTATCCTCAGTTTCAATACCCGGCATACTATAAAGCCAAATTACTATTAGCTTTAGGTAATAAAGATAATTTGCTTTCAACCTTATTGACGTTTGCAAAAAAGAAAAAAAATGATTTTTGGGTCTGGGAAATCATGAGCGAAGCCTTTTTAGAGGATGAGGAAAAAGTGTTGGCATGTTACTGCAGGGCTTTAAGTTGTAATAGCCCTGAAGAAATGTTGGTCAATATTCGCCAAAAGACTGCTGCCTTATTCATAAAAAGGCAGTTATTTAATGAAGCAAGAACAGAAATAGAACTATTAATAGCTGTTAAAAACCTTAAAGGTCACAAAATTCCAAATGAAGTAGTACAATGGCAAACTCAAAGTTGGTATAAAGAAGCCACGCATTCAAAAAACAACTTAAGTTTTTACCAGAAGTACTATGAATTAACCGATGAATTATTATTTGGTGATGTTCCCGAAGAATTTGTAATTGTAGAATTTGTTAATTCTGACAGGAAAATGTTGAATTTTATTGCATCGGAAGAAAAGTATGGTTTTTTGAAATACGACCGATTTATTAAAGATGTAAAAGTTGGTGACATTCTGAAGGTAAGGTTTCAATCAGGCAGTAATGATGGCTTGTATAAGATTTATTCTTTGACCAAAACTGAAGATGAGCAATTCAAAAAACAGTTCATGAAAGAAGTGGAAGGTGACGTTAAAATTCCTGAAGGTAAGCCATTTGGTTTTTTGAATACCGTTTTTATTCATCCAAAACTCCTTTCAAAAAATCAGTGGACTAATGGGATGCATATAAAGGGAATTGCGATGAAAACTTTCAACTCTGAAAAGAAGCAGTGGGGTTGGAAATTAATCCAAACAACTTCTTATTAATTTGTATTTTTTTATATGTTTACTTTTTAATGTTCCGATATACTATAAATTAAAACGTATTGCAGGAAATACTTTTTAAATATAATCAACGTGCTCAAACTCTTGAGGATAACTCAGAAAGCTTTTCTTTCGGCATTATTATTAATAAAATAGAAAATAAACCATATTCCTTTCATCTTGTTAATGAAAAAAAAGAACCAATTAAGTATATCAACCTGAATGAATGGAAGATATTTAGAATTTGGTCTGTTTATTCCGGTCATAGTGACCCCCCATTCCGGGATACTGACCCCCCTCTATCAGAGGTCCAGTTTTTTAAAGAACATTTTAAAGAACATCGAGAAGATGCAAATTTATCTTTTTTTTCGTAATG
>Ga0209099_1002546_pt1 | contig 15899 bp, 14 predicted proteins | sample AD_JPNHW2_MetaG_FD_184430 | JGI IMG/M metagenome (GOLD analysis project Ga0209099, IMG submission 184430) | Active sludge microbial communities of municipal wastewater-treating anaerobic digesters from Japan - AD_JPNHW2_MetaG (SPAdes) (version 2) | ecosystem: Engineered > Bioreactor > Anaerobic... | reverse complement strand
TCGGGAACCAACCGGGAATGGTGATTGATGACAAAATCTATGCAGCGCTTGCACCCTGTTACTCAGAAAACCTGATCAAGGCCTACGGCCCGGTCCCTATCTTCACGAAAGACCATCAGGTTGTGTCTCGGGGTATCATGGCGGATTACACCGCTGTCGAACGGGATGCCTGGTTCAAGAAACTCGACGGTCTCTATGAGTCGTCAAAAGGATCTTTTGACAACCAGTATGCATATCCTCGGGGGCCGGTGGTCTCCTACGGATACGATGCAGTGGGTTCCGTTGCGATCGGCATTTATGAAAAAGAAGTTATTGACCTGAATTCCATTGATGAAATGTATTCGTTTATCGCTGCAGAATCTAAAAAACAGGGTATCGATAACGTCCCGGTAATTTTCTTCGCTGAACCCGTTCCCCTATTAGATCTTTCCAGAACCGATATCTGGAGGCCCGTTATTGGCGGTGTTCAGACCGGCACTCCGGCCGGGTCGCTCACCGTTGGTTTTGCAGCTACCCGGGGCACGACATCCGGGTTCGTCACATCCGGCCACGGGGGCGGTGTAGGGACAACCGTCTTCCAGCCGAACCCAAGCTACCCTATCGCGACAATAACCGTTTCATCCCTGGGAACCTCTTCAGATTCTTCCTATGTTACGTACAGCAATAATGCCGGCCAGATCTTCGAGAGTTCACAAAGTCAGCCGTGGATCTACGGGTGGACCGATCCCTCGGTGGGCTTGGGCGTTATTATGTCCGGTGACATAAGTGGTTTAACCACCGGAAGCGTCACTAAAAAGGGTTCTGCGTACAATAGTTACTTCGTGAAAATGATAGATAACCAGTGGTTTGCCACGTATTCCGCAACGGGCGGTGACAGCGGGGCACCGGTCTATTACAAGGACGCAAACCAACACATCCAACTTGTTGGAGTCCACTGGGCACGCACGACATCTTCGATATTTTCTCCGATATCCGGAGTCTTAAGTGATCTGAGTTAATCAAGAATCTTTTTTTTTCAGATATACAACGGATTCCCGTCAGGCCACCTCTTGTGCCTGCCTTGCGGACCCGGGACCGGAATGGTACCGGACCCGTCGTCAATCTCCGGAACCAGGGGCACTGAGAAGCGCCGGTGCTATCTTGTCGGAGCGGGAAAGTCCTGACCATGCATTTTTTACTGTCCGAAGACTATCATCTTTTATTAGAACCATGACATCGGCCGGGGAGATACGGGAAATCCTGCGGAAGTGCCTGCCGGAGATCCGTGAAAAATATGGCGTGACATCTATCGGTATCTTCGGATCCTACGCACGCGGGGAAGCAGCCCCTGCCAGTGATATCGATATTATTGTTGAATTCGACCGGCCGATCGGCTGGGAACTTGTCGACCTTGCCGATTATCTCGAATCCATCCTCCATCACAAAGTCGACCTGGTCATACGGAGATCCCTTCATCCTCTTATCCGGGATACCATCCTTGCCGAGGTCCAGTACGCATGACCGCCCGGTCTCCCGCGTTGTATCTTTCAGAGATCCTCGCTTCGATGGATAAGATCGAGCGTTACGTTGCCGGATTATCCTACGATGAATTTATCCTTCGCGAGCAGACTGTTGATGCAGTTGAACGAAACATTGAGAAGATCGGCGAAGCGGCAGCGGCGATCCCGGATGATGTCAGGGAACGGCATCCTGAGGTACCCTGGAAAACGATCGTTGGGTTAAGGAACAAAGTAATTCATCATTATTTTGCCGTAGATCACGGAGTAATCTGGCAGATTGTCACGAAGAATATCCCGGCAACCCGGGGAAAAATTGCTGAGATCCTCAAGGAATATTCCCGGTAACCGGCGAGTCCTCCTTTTCTATGCCGGCCGCGTGCGTTGGAGCGGGGCCGGGCTTGCGGTGGTTTGACGAACCCGGGACCGGTTTAGTACCGGACCCGTCGTCAGGTGCCGGAACCGAGGGAACCGCCGGCCACCGGAACGGAAGAGTATGAATAGGAACCTGATCCCCGTGACATCGACGGGAGGATCCTGGATCCCGGATGCTCTCCGGTGATGGACCGGTGGCATTTGTGAAGGGATTTCTCCGATTTTCAGGAAAAACAGGTCGTTTTCCGGCCCCTGAAGGACCCCCTTTATTTTCAGCCAATAGCGGTCGTCTGGGGAGTGTCGGCTCCCGGGACAGGCTGCTGGTTGTCCGGTTTTTGCGCATTTTCTCACGCTTCTATATTGCACGGTTTTTTCGCGAATAAAACAGGTATTTTTTAAAAATAATGATTTAAAGGGGGAATCTTCTCGGGCGTTGGCACCGTTTCCACTGCCGAATTTTTCCGGGTTTTTGTCGTGGGATTTCTCCGTCGGAGAATGATCGCGGGGGACTTACTGTCTCCCCCCCCTGATCTTCCATAAAGGAGGGCTGGTTTCGACGGGAGCCAACGGAAAACTGATGGAGGGTGTATCCCCTGGGAGGGTTTTTGTGGAAGATCCACCCGATCCGGACACGGGAGGCTGCGTTCCCGGTATTTTTCCCGGCAAAATACAGCCGGGGAAAATTTTATTTTGATTGCGTTGGGCCCGGGAAATTTTTTGCTGCAGCCGGAACCCGGCTAAAAATTTTTCCGGCTCGTTCCGGTTCCGGCCGGAAAAAATCCGGAGCGATCGCGTCCGGAGGCCCGGGACATTTTCCGGTTGCCGGGAATTAATCCGCCGAATTATCCGGGCCGGGTTTTTCGGCAGCTGATTTCCATTTCCGGGACCCGGCCGTAACCGGGTCCTTGGCGAAGACGATCGTGAAACCGGGGTGCCGGTTATTCCAGCGCCCTGTCACTTACCTTCTCCGGGAATCCGAGGTACTCCAGCGCCCGGTTCCGTATCCGGATCAGATGTGCTTCCGGAGAGATTCCGTTCTTTGCCGAAGGATCGACAAACGGCAGTGAAAATACCATACTGCCCCCGGCACCGGCCCCGCCCAGGGCCAGCGGATTGAGATCGCTGATCCCCGGCAGGAAGATGAGCCGGTCCAGCCGGATACCGCTCCGGGATTCCGGGACATCGAGCCTTCCTACGTTCGAAGGGACAAAGCCGGGAAGGTCTGTCTCGTAATTGCGGTTGAACGTGAAGACAACATTTCCGGTATCCCTGATGAATCGTTGCAGGGTACCTGTACGGGTATATGCTTCCGGGACTTTATCGACGAACAGGCCAAACGCCGTGAGGGCATCGATAAAGGACGGTTCAAAGACCGGGATGTCGAGACAGGACGGGTCCAGGTCCCCGATCCGCGAGTGGATTTCCCCATGAAGATCCTTTGCATTATCCCAGAATGTTTTTTTCACGGAATAAGCAAACGGGAACTTTACCCCGCCATCGCAGAAGCAGAAGACATTCCCGATGGGGGGATTCAACCGCCTCCTCAGATCAAAGGGAACCATGACCGTCTGCTGTTTTTCTGGAAATCCTCCGGTTACATCAGTATGGGCTGCCAGACATGCCGCCGAGACTGCCGATCCCACGGTGATCCCATGGCTCCGGCAGGTTGCGAGAAGGTAAGCGGATTCTTTCGGATCGAATTCCAAGAGGACAAGACCGGGTTTCCGGTTCTCCCAGTAACCACGGTACAGGGCAGCATACTCTTCCGCCCCGAAATAGTACGGGTTCTTTCTCCACTTCCGGTTACCAAGCCCGACAAAGAACCGGGCAATGAGCCCCTGCAGGGATATGCCGGGTTTCACCAGATCAAGGACATCCGGCGGGTCCAGCACGCGGACCTCCTGTGCAGGATCCTCATACAGACAAAGGATGTCCTGGATAAGGTTCGCAAGCGCCATGCCGTCGCAGATACTGTGGTTGCACAAAAGAAGGAGGTCGGAAACCTCCGGTGACTGCAGGAGCACCAACCTGATGAGCGGTCCCCTTCCGATATCGAACGGCACCCGGGCCTCTTCTTTCAGTTCGTCAAGCCACTGGTGTTCTGACACTCTTTGAACAATCCTCATCGGGACCGGCGGAACGCCTCCCGATGAGAACCATGCCTCGTGCCGCTCATCGAACACGACCTTTGCGCGGAGCAGCGGGTGTCTTCGGGAGGCCGTATCGAGCGCCTGCCGGAGCCGGATCGTATCAACAGCGCCGGTGATCCGGGCCGTCATGATGATGGTAAATAACGGGCCCATGAAGAACAGCCGTTCGCAGCGGGACATCTTCCGGATACAGCCGGGGATACGGGAATTTTTCACGTTTCGCATTTCAGTATGAGGTGGCATTCCGGCTGATGGTCTGGCCGGACTGGTTTCTTTCCCGGATTTACCGGGGTTTATTGCTGGTTGCATTTCTGATTCTCGTCTGGTCTGGAATTATTCTCATGAGCAATTCATGGATGTTCATGAACCCGGGACGGATCACCTTCCAGCATCGGCGATTAGCCGTTCTCCCGGCGCCATTATCTCCTGATCCCAACGGAGGGTATTTTTCCGTGATGAGGGATGCGGGCCGGTCGCAAATGACCTCCCGGGACATCCGGAACATGGACGGACGGTGCGGGAACCGGTACGCACGCTGACATGAACCGGTCCCGTTGATGGAAAACCCGCCGGAGGATAACAGCATTACTGGTTACACTATTCTGCCTCCGCGTGAACGCGAGGGCCTGCTGCTTCTCCGGGCATGAACATCAGGGAGATATTCCGGTTATGGAAATCCGGTCTCCCGCTGGTTCGGGGTATTAAAACTGCATAACCGGTATGGAGCATGAAACTCCAAAAACCCTGTGATCCGTTTGCCCGGGATGCCCCGTTTTCCCCCTGGGATTGTGTCGCCGTCGGAATGTCCCGGGGAGCCCTGGTCTGTTATATGCGGTGGGGCGGGGCCGGGCTCGTACTGATTGGGCGGACCCGGGGCCGGTGGGGAGGGGGCGGTCGTCAATTGCCGGAACCGGGGACACTGAGCAGCGCCGGTACGGATGGGTCGGGAAGTGAAGATGAAACAATTTATTCATCGGACAACATACGAGAACATAGAAAGCTCAAAGGTTTTCCCGATGGCACCAGATTCCGACGAATGGTTCCGGCAGGCACAATACGATATTGGTACTGCCGAATCGCTGCTTACCGCAGAACGTTATCCTCCGGTTATATTCTTCTGCCATCTCGCTTTGGAAAAATCTTTGAAGGCATTGTACGCGGAAAAGTTCAACGATAATCCGGATAAGACCCACAGCCTCGTATTCCTGGTTGAAATCCTTGAACTGCAATTACCACAAAAGTTCATGGACCCGCTGTTCGTTATCAACCGAATCGGGATTACCGGGCGTTATCCCCATAACCTTGATGTGGTCCTTGAACAATATACCAAAGAAAAGACCGAAAAAATTGTTCGCGAGACAAAGGAGATTCTCACATGGTTGATGCAAAGGTCCTCGAAGCGGTGAATTTTTTCAGCGCTGTCGTAACAAAAAACGGAATCCGTATCCACGATCTTATCCTGTTCGGGTCATCGGGCCGGGGAACGACAACCCCCCGGAGTGATATTGATATCGCAATAGTCTCCGGCGATTTTGCAGGAAAGGATATTTTTGAACGGGCCCTCATGACGAAAGATGCCGAGATCCAGACCGTGAGAAAATTCAGGGTGGCACTCGATGTGCTTACGCTGACCCCGGAAGAATACCGGGATCCGGCTTCACTCATTGCAGGCACTATCCGGAAAGGAATTGTTGTGCCGACTGTTTCTTCCGCGTGAAGAAACCGGGAAGATTAACTCAAGTTCCCTCTCCCTTTCGTACCTTCCTGTATGGTGCGGACCCGGAACCGGAACGGTACTGAGGCCGTCGTGCTTCTCCGGAACCTGCGGTACTGAGGAGCCGCCAGATCAGATGTGGCCATAAGCCTGAGGGATCTCGATTATGGTACGGGGTTTTAAAAAAAATATGCTCTGGAGAAAACATCCATGGATCGATTTTACCGGAAGAACCGGGACCCGGTTCTGTGCTCAAAATCGGATCGCGATTGATCCGGATTGGTTTTCGATCGCGATCGTGATCGCGATTGCCGTTTCAAAATCGGGATCCGGTTGTGAAATGAAAATCGCGGATCGATTTTGAGATCAAAATCGTTGATCGATTTTCCCATGAAAATCGGGATCCGATTTCACGTTCCGTCTGTACTTGTGGGTCCAAAACCGGTTTTCAATCGCAGATCGATTTTGAGATCAAAATCGCTGATCGATTTTCACATGAAAATCGGGATCCGATTGTGAAAGGAAAATCGGTTCCTGATTTTTCCGGAACGGTTTTCGATCGCGATCGTGATCGCGAATGCATTTTCAAAATCGGGACCCGGTTGCGAACCCCGGGAAATTTTTCCGGCCATACGATCTGGTGATCGGTTCGAAGGGATTTTTTTAAAACCCAGGATGGGATCATGACCGCCTGCCATTCGTACTTGTTGCATGCGGTGGGGCGGTGCGGGCTGGTGGTGATTGGGCGGACTGGGGCCGGCGTGGTACCAAGGCTATCGCCTGGCGCCGGTGCCAGGGCACTGATGACTGGTTGATTACATGGGGCATCTGGATACCTCTCATGAGGGTCTATCCGGGCACGTATCGGGCTCCGATTGCCCTCATGAGAGGGTGAGCCGGTGAATTTCGTGCAAAAGAGGGGCAATTAAGTACACGGGTTTCCGGGGCAGCGTTTTACCGCGGATTTGAGGCTATCCGGGCGAGATACGCGGCGATTTCTATACATTAACAGACAATAACCAGAGGCAAAAGTCCTGCCCGGTCGTGGTACCGTAGGGCCAAATGAAAGGAAGGGCCTTTTGGGTAGTCGGGGATCTACGGCGGGAGGTGGTGGGGCGGGGCCGGGGTTGTGGGGATTGGGCGGACCCGGGGCCGGTTTAGTACCGGACCCGTAGTCAGGCGCCGGAACCGGGGGCACTGAGCAGCGCCGGTACGGGAGGGTCGGACTATGTGCATCAAGAAAGAACAAAACAAATTCCAGATTTTTTATGCTGGTATTATATTCCACAACTCTGAAGTAATTTCCATACGATTCGATCAATACCCTCAAACTAAAATCCTCTCTGGAGAAAAAATGAAAATCTACCTGGATGTCTGCTGCCTGTACAGGCCGTTTGACGATCAGCTTGTTCCACGGATCCGATACGAAAGCGAAGCGGTAATTGCAATTCTGAACCGGTGCACCCGGGACTGGGAACTGGTCTGGAGCTCCGTGATAACGTATGAAGTCTCAAAAATAATCGATCACCAGAAGAAGCACTACGTGACTTCCACCGCAGCAAAAACAACAACGAATATCGTTGTCGACAGGAACATAAAAGATCGGGCTGCACTTTTCATGGGCTGGGGAGTAAAAGCCGTCGATGCCCTGCATGTTGCCTGTGCCGAAAAGGCAGGAGCAACGGTCTTCCTCACAACCGATGATATGTTGAAAAATATTATGTGCCTCCACAGCGATACAATTCCCATACGAGTGGTAAATCCAGTTGCGTGGTACGAGGAGGTGACGGGAAATGAAAGTGAAGACACTTCATGAAATCCATGATGAAGGAATGAATGCTCTCCTGAAGACCCTCGGGCCCGTCGATATGATACGGTTTATCCAGATGTTCGACCACGGACACGGCGATTATACGAAAGACCGTAAGCAGTGGCTCAGCAATGATCTCGACGAGGTCTGTGAAGAGATCCAGCAGATGCAGAAGCAGGAATGAAACTGCGTTTTTGCTTCTGTTTTTTTTCTGATTATTTTTCTATCCCCCTCCAACCCGTACGCGTGCGGGGGGGTTGCCGGCCAACCCCCCTCCCGTTTTCTTCCGGATGCGAAGGAACCCCCCCACCCTCATGGGGGGGAGGTAGGCCGGGAACCCCCCCAGGCCAGTGACAGGATTTTCCCTGCGCCTTGGGAATGGAAACCTGTGCAAAACCTCCAGTGCCGTCGAAAAACCCCGGCAGAATAACCTCCGGGCCCGCTGCCGGGAACGAGGCCTGGCCCGGAATCCGGAGGGGGGGTAGGCCGGCAACCCCCCTCCCTTTTTCTTCCGGACGCGAAGGAACCCCCCCGGGCTGCGTGCGTGTGGGGCGGGGCTTGTGGGGGGTGGGCGGACCCGGGACTGGATTGATGAAGGGGTCGTCGTCAAACGCTAGGGGGGGATTGGGGCACTGAGGAACGATGGTGCGGGAAGGCCAGGCATAATAATTCCTCTATTCAGAACCTTCAATCCGAATATTTATTTGCAATTCCCGTTATCTCAATCATATGATTGTTATTGATGTTCTAAATGAAAATTCGGGTTCCGTAACTGCGATCGCAACAGTAATTTTAGCGGTAATTACTTTCTATTATCTATTAGAAACAAGTAAAATTAGAAAAGAATCTGAAAAAAACAGAGAGTCTTCTGAAAAACAAGCGGAAAAATCAAGAATTTTATCCATTCGACCTTATGGAAACATCACCCTATCAGATTATCAAAACAAACTTGCCATCGAAGTAGAGAATGCTGGGATGGGTCCATTGATTGTTAAATCGATTGAAACTAGTAAAGGCATATATGGAATCAAAGGTTATCCAAAAGATTGGATAGATGACACTATGCCTGAAATAATTTGGGCAGATTTTCGAAACGATCTTGAAGAACATGCAATCGCCTCTGGGGATACTTGTGTTCTTTTGGAGTACAATCTTCGTCTAGTTGAAAGTTCCAAAGAAGAAATGAACCAAGTTCGGCAAATATTGAAGGATTTGACAATTACAATAAAATATTCGGATATTTACAACAATGAGCAACCTATTTTACGCCGAGAACTTGGTTGGTTTGGGAGGAATAATAGAAAACAACAATCGGATGTGGGATGAGTTTTCCTCGTTCGAAGTGCATTCCATTTGATCATGGATTTACAGCTCCTAGCCGGCATGTGGTTGTGCGGTCCCGTCCTCTCTTCTTTTTGACGGACTCAGAGTCGGATTGGTACCGCGGCCGTCTTTGTATCTCTTATATCGAGGGCACTAATCAGCGCCGATCCTGATGGATCGGCTATGTGTGGGGCTGGGGCGGGACTGAAAAATGGAGGAGGCTGTCGTTTGGTGTTGGAACTGATGGCACTTAATTGGTTTATGTGAAGAATTTTTGAATCCTATGATTACTATTTTCTTTTCGAAAAATAATCCAGTAGTTTAATGGAATTTGCAATTTCTGAAAATAATGAGCGGATCGTTGCAACTCCCGGCGCTAATGCGTTTTGTGAATTGTGCGGCGAGACGATGATTCCTAAATGTGGCCCAATAAAGATTCACCACTGGGCTCATAAATCCAAAAGGAATTGTGATCCTTGGTGGGAACCCGAGACTGATTGGCATAGGAATTGGAAAAACCTAGTTGACGCAAATTTAAGAGAGAAGGTAATTGTTAAAAATGGTGTGAAACACAGAGCGGATATCCAATTGTTATCCGGGATTGTTGTGGAATTACAAAATTCTCCTTTATCAATTGATGAACGATGCGAAAGAGAAACATTTTATGAAAAAATGCTATGGATCATTCATCTTCCAAACGCAAAAATTACGGATATCGAACCTAGCGAGGAAAATGACTTTTTTTGCGATATATCGGTACAAATAAAAAATATCAATGAATGGATCTACTGTGCCCCTCATTCAAGCCCAATTTTTTTAGACTTTGGCGACAAGGATAAAATATTTCATATAACTGAATTTGAAGATTCCTCAACTAAAAAAAGAACTAGAACTCTTCATGGAAAATATTTTGATAAAGAGAAATTCATTTATTTTTTGGGGCCGACTTCTCTCGAATTTGACTTAACGCCAATAAATTTGTCACATTCTCATAGAGATTATCGGAGGATAAAAGAAAAATTGCATCATGCCAATAACCGTTTGCACATGGTAAAAGAAGAACTGTGCATTTTAAGGCAACAAAAGGAATTCAGAGTGAAAAATGCCGATGTTGAAAGAATAAATGAGGAAATACGAAAAAATGATGAAGACTACATTAAAAAACTCCAATATGAAAAAGATGCAGGGAAGCGACAACGACAGCGTGATGCCGAGATTGCTAAGAAACAACAAGATGAAGAAGAGATAGTTAACAAATGACAAGATGAAGTGAGGGGACCTGGCTTGCGCGGATTTGGCGGACCCGGGGCCGGATTTAGTACGGGCCCCGTCGTCAGTTGCTGGTACTGATGGCACTGAGAATGGGGGTACCGTATGATCGTGCCACAAGAGTGAGTTTAATCTTCATCTGAAAGATCTTATTGTTAATAAAAAAAATCAAAATTAAAATGGGATTAGGAAAAATGGCCCGGTGCACTCATTGCCAATACTACAAATGGCGGCACATTCTTCCCGGAGGTTGGTTCAAAGTATGCATTAGGATCCCCGATAGTCTCGGAAAACCGAGTCGTTGTGAATATTTCGTTAAGGAAACAAAACAAACAAAAATTATCTGATTGTCTAGCGTATCACCCTCTCACAATTTGGCCACATGCGGTGAGGCGGGGGACGGGATTGTGGGGACTGGGCGGACCCCCGTGGGTGCCTACGAGATGGCTGTCGTCAATTGCTGGTTTTGAGGGAGCATGGGAGGCGGGTATTTCTGTTCCTGAGAAAACCTCAATGGATCGATTTTACCGGGAAAATCGGGATCCGATTGCGGAATGAAAATCGGTCACCGATTTTTCCGGAACGGTTTTCAATCGCGATCGTGATCGCGATTGCAGTTACGAAATCGCTGATAGATCTTCGCATGAAAATCAGGATCCGATTGTGAAGGCTGGGAAACTTATCCGGTCATACGATCTGGAGATCGGGTCGACCGGTTTTTGGTGAGAGAATTCGCGGCGGGATGGTAATTCGTCATGCTTATCGGTTGCGTGCGGGAGGCGGGGGCCGTGGTTGTGATGAGGGTTGGGCGGACCTAGAGCCAGAGGAGAAAAAATATGTCGAATGTTTTTTAAAGAATCAAGAGTTTTATTAAATGTGAAATAGATGGACGTTTTTATCAGTTGGTCTGGAGATCGAAGTAAAAAAACCGCGCTCCAATTTAAAGAATGGTTGCCCTTAATAATTCAAGCGATTAAGCCGCATATCTCAACAGACTTCGAAAAAGGTACTCGATGGTCCGCCACAATATCCGAATTATTGGATTCTGTTCAATTTGGAATAATTTGTTTAACTCGTGAAAACTTAGCTGAACCTTGGTTGTTATTTGAAGCAGGGGCAATGTCCAAATCTAAAAACACTCACGTATACACATTTTTATTGGATATTGAACACAATGCTGTCAAACCGCCACTTTCTCAGTTCCAACACACAATATTTTCAAAAGAAGACGTGTTGAAATTATTAGCGTCTTTAAACGCTCATTTACCGGAGAGCAATAAACTATCAGAATCACAATTATCAACTATATTTGAAACCTTTTGGCCTAGGCTTGAAGAATCTCTGACTGCGATAAAAGATGAAACTCTCGAATCTTTAAAACCAAAAAGAAAAACAGACGAGATTATAAATGAAATTCTTGAGTCAACGAGAAGACAAGAAAACACAACTCAAAATTTATTGAAACGTATGGAGATTTGTTGTAAATCCATAGCCGATCAAAATAAAATTCTGTTTCCTTCTCAAATAAAATACATGTCAAATCCGTCTTCAAAAAATCTATTTAATCAATTTTGCGAAAATAATCTTGAGACCCACGATACACTAAATGATGATTCTGTTCAGAAATTTGCATCCTTTCTAAAAATGTCAGAAAATAGGAAATTGAACGTGGAAGCAATTCAAAAATATAACGAGATATTGAACGATTTAAAGAATTTATCAAATGAAGATCGAGAAGAATTGGAGCATTTTTTGAAACAATCCATAACCCTTTCATCTCATCCTTCAGTTCCAAAGAAATCCAATTCGTGTAAGAAAAAATAAATTTTTTATCTGTAGTCAATAGTCCTATTCAAAGCCACGGGATCGTGGAATAGAACGGGTTCGGAATGACTGATGCGATTTTCCAAATCCGAGAGAAGATTCCCACGACTCTATGAAATAAGTTGCTGATTGAGCACCCTATTTGCTAGTTCCATACCCGGAATACCTTCATATCGAGTATTGAGAGAATTTCGCAACCTGAACAGTCTTCGTTCTGCTGTATCCACTAACTGAGAAAAAGTTGTAACCCTTACATAACCTCTTTCGACTTTGTTCTCATTTTCAATTTTTTGAGTGGGTTGAACTTTATTTGAGATGGTATCACCAACCACGAAAGCGGTAATGTAAGGATTTCCGATGATACTCTTACAGCATGTAAAATCTTCCGCATAATGGTAAGCCTGATCTCGTTCTTCCCTTGTAATTTCGAATTTTCCTCTTTTAAGTTCTATTATTAGTACTCTTTTTAGTTCAGTAAGATTTGTGTCGTTATTAAAATCCTCAGTGCCGGTCAGTGATAGCGTGAAATCCCCCAATACAACTAAATCCGGTCTTTGGCGAGGATTTTCGAATAATTCTGAGCCCCTTTCAACTTTAAAAATTTCTCTTGCCGCGGTTTGTAATGTTTTGTTTGAAGTATATTCGTTAGAATCAAATTCTGGTCCAAACACCCATCTTGCCTCGGTAACGAGTGGGTGAAGAATTTTCAATTCGTCGACTCCTTTATCAGAAGAGAGTTTTCTAATCGCTTCAATTACGGTTAATCTAAGATCGATCTCATCAAGAACAGTAAGTGCGTCTTTTACTGTCCATTGATCAAGGAGATGATTCAAACCAGAGATATCATCTTCATTGAGCATAGAAATTTTTCGAAGAAGTTCTTGCCCGTTTCTCGAACTCTCTAAATTAATAAATGCGTCAATAATTCTAGATTTAACACTTTGTTGTATTGAGTAGGATGATACGGCGATTTGATTGACGAACTCATTAACATCGTGACGACCGAGCAAGGATAATCGAGCAATCCTTGGACCGAATTCTTTCTCTACTTCATCCCGAATTTCAGAAATGTGACTTTTTGCGATTTCCTCGAACAAGAGATCTAGTTGTTTGGATAATTTTTTGTAGACTAGATCCATCTTCTCATGTTTTATAAATCCGGACCAGTCTTCTTTGACGTATTCTCCAAGATCATTTGTTTTTATAATTACCTCATATTGTTTTCCGATCCTTGTTCTTCCATCAATAATTGAATTTTTTCCGAGTATCCATGAAGGTTCTCCCACAAGGCGGTTATCTTGCCAGAATGCAATTCCTTGATAGAGGATCTTCCGATGAGCTTTTGAGGTATCGACGAGTGAAATTTCTAAATGAATGTTCTCATCGACATTGATTAACTGTCTTTTAACGATTGATGGATGTGTTTCCAATTTTGCAGTTCTGTTATTGATATTGACAATGAATTTTGGATCGTGAAGAAATCTAGAAGAAATAATTTCAAACATATTGTTTGCATCTGGAAGATTTCTTACCACATTGACTTCTAACCGAGTTCCATATCCTTGATTATCAGAAATCTTTTCTGATTTTATGATAAATGGTGAATCTTCCCTCGAAGTGGAAATGATAAATTTTGATTGTTTTCCCTTTGAGCATGTTATGACTGAATATTCATCGTTAAAACAAAGAAGTCCATGTCTTCCAATACCATTTCTTCCGTAAGCCCGACGTTTTCCGGTTTGTCCTGGTGGAAAAATGACGTCTTTTCCTTGATGAGCAATTCTGTTGTAACCAAGCTTCATCCACCGAGCATGAAACTGCTCATTTGTCATGCCCGATCCGTTATCCTCAACAATGAGTAATTCATTTTCTTTTTTTGGAATCGTGATATCGACTTTGGAAGCGCCAGCATCCCACGCATTAGCAACTAATTCAGTTAGAGCAATATCGGGCCTTGTAGCCAATGCACCGAGAGAACGGACAAGATAATTTTCTTCAAATAGTGTTTTTTGGATATTTGACATGAGGTTCTGCTCCAATTATTTTTGAATTATTTTCCTTTAATATGTCGATAATAGGTTGATGAGCAAAATACAACTTCTTTTTGCACACGTTAAACGTTTTGAATTATTATGAGCCGGTGATGCGCTACATCAATCCTCCTCCCCTTCACTTTCATGCCCCGAACCACACCCCTTAAACTCCCGGAGCCAAACAGTCCGAGCACACGAACATGAAAGATATCATCATCAAAGGTGCCCGCCAGCACAACCTCAAAAATATCAGCGTCACCATTCCCCGCGACAAGCTGGTCGTCATAACCGGCGTCTCCGGCTCCGGCAAATCCACGCTCGCGTTCGATACCCTTTACGCGGAAGGCCAGCGCCGCTATGTCGAATCCCTCTCCTCGTACGCCCGGCAGTTCCTCGGCATCATGCAGAAGCCGGATGTGGACTCCATCGAAGGCCTCTCGCCGGCCATTGCCCCCGGGCAGAAGACCCCCCCCGGGAATCCCCGGAGCACGGTCGGGACCGTCACCGGGATCTACGATTACCTCCGTCTTCTCTATGCCCGGATCGGGACGCCGTTCTGCCCCGGGCACAATATCCCCATCGCAGCCCGGATCACTTACTGATCCGCAAGGCCCGGGTGGCAGTGAAAATCCGGGATGCGAACTACGTAAAAAAGTTCGCGAATCTGCGGTAGTGACTGGCCGTAGTTCAAAAAAGATAGTATCAGGTATTCAGCGAAACTTCACCGGCCGGGACCGGCCGTACGCACAGTTTCTTCCGGTATGCTTCTCTCATAATAACGTCAATCTTCCGGGAAATTTCCCCAGAAAAATATGACTCTCCGCATTCCTCGCAAACGAAGGCCGGTACATCTTTAATGATTACAACTTCGCCGCTGGCCCGGGCCATGAATTCTGTTGTGCTTTCTTTCAGCTTCCCGTTGCATAAAGCGCAACGATCGATTTTTGTGTTTGACGGCGGAGTTGTCTTTTTGCCTTTCATGGTTACCCCGTTCTCAAACGTGATATCACTCGATAAATTCCCTAACGTTTCACTTTCATGGACAGAAGACGGGGATCCTGAAGTCTCTGCGAACTTTTTCTTCACCGCTTTTACAAAAAGTTTCGGGGTATCTTCAGGTTTTAATTTTGCCATAATTCCACCTTTTACCAAGACTCTTTTCTTTTTCGGAAATCCACCCAGTTTTCTTTTTCCGGCAGATATGCAGTAACGACGACGAGGTTATCCTGGCAGATTGCTCCTACTACATGATAGGCAGTATGATTAATAAATCCGAGTATGAGCATTGCCGGGCAGGGTTCCCTGTCGGGGTATTCTTCAATAATTTCCCCTTTTGCAACAATTTCCAGCAGTTCGTCAGTTGAAATGTTCCGCTCGAACATTCTGCTTCGGGCATGACCGGAAATAACAACCTCGCCCCTCTCAACTAATGCTGACCTGCGTTCGGTTGCCTTCATGCTTTATGTCCGATCTGTCCAATGCCAATCATTATTCTCGTGCATAAATATAATCAATTTCGATCTTGTTTTATCAATACGGCCGGAGAAAATCACGGATCCCAGGAAATCCCATCAATCCCCCTGTCTTTCACTTTCATGCCCCAACCCTCAGCCCTTTAAATGCCGGAGCTTAACAGTCTGAGCACACGAACATGAAAGATATCATCATCAAGGGTGCCCGCCAGCACAACCTCAAAAATATCAGCGTCACCATCCCCCGGGACAAGTTGGTCGTCATAACCGGCGTCTCCGGCTCCGGCAAATCGACATTGGCATTCGATACCCTCTACGCGGAAGGCCAGCGCCGCTATGTCGAATCCCTCTCCTCGTACGCCCGGCAGTTCCTCGGCATCATGCAGAAACCGGACGTGGACTCCATCGAAGGGCTCTCGCCGGCAATATCCAT
>Ga0209099_1002545_pt1 | contig 15905 bp, 5 predicted proteins | sample AD_JPNHW2_MetaG_FD_184430 | JGI IMG/M metagenome (GOLD analysis project Ga0209099, IMG submission 184430) | Active sludge microbial communities of municipal wastewater-treating anaerobic digesters from Japan - AD_JPNHW2_MetaG (SPAdes) (version 2) | ecosystem: Engineered > Bioreactor > Anaerobic >... | reverse complement strand
CTAAAAAAAACACGGCAGGCAGATTTGGAGGCGCAGAGGCTATGGGAATCCAAGCACCGGCGCAAGTGAAATATGGCCTGATCTGTAAAGCCCTACAGAGCGACAACAACCTTCTGAGCATCACGCTCCTGTGCCAGATTGCTGGTGTCTCGCGGTCTGGATACTATGGGTGGTTGGAATCGGCATCGTTTCGGATAGAACGGGATGATGCGGATCAGCGGGATTTCGATCTTGTTTTGGAAGCGTATCGATTCCGGGGATACGCAAAGGGCGCACGGTCGATTCACATGCGTCTTTTGCACGTCGGGATTCGCATGAACGTCAAGAAGATCCGCCGCCTGATGGGCAAGTTCGGTCTGATATGTCCAATCCGCAAGGCGAATCCTTACCGCCAGATGGCAAGGGCTATGAAGACGAACACAATCGCGCCGAACCTCGTTGACCGACAATTCAAGGCTCGAGGGGTCAGGAAAAATCTACTGACGGATATTACCTACCTGTTCTACAAGAACGGTAAATGCTATCTCTCGACCATCCTTGATGCCCATACGCACGAGGCGCTGGCAGACGAGTTGAGTGAGGACCTGCATGTGGAATTCGTTCTTGAGACGGTCGATCTCCTCGTGGAAGAACATGGCAGCACACTGGATAACACGACAATCGTTCACAGCGACCAGGGATGCCATTACACAAGCCGAGCCTTCATAGAGAAGCTCAAGGACAACGAGTTCGTCCAGTCCATGTCCCGGAAGGGAAACTGCTGGGACAATGCTCCGCAGGAGAGCTTCTTCGGTCACATGAAGGACGAAATTAGCGAAAAGATCGCGGCCTGTGAAACGTTCGCAGAGGTCAAGGCGGTGGTTGAGGATTGGCTGGACTACTACAACAAAGACCGCTACCAGTGGGATTTGCTCAAGCTCTCGCCTAAGGAATACTACGAGTATCTGGTGACCGGCATCTACCCGTTACCAACGTACACGAAGGACTGACACCGGTGGCGCTGCCCCCGGACCCCCGAGGTTTATCGCTTTGGTTTCCAGGAGGGCAGCACGCAGCGGCGCAAGAAAAAGCGACGAGATACTTCTCGCCGCCCTCCCACAAATCCGGTGACGCGCTCGGGTCGTGCCTCCACGTTGCCCTATCCTCGTCACCGGCAAAGCGAAGGCATTATATCACAGCTCGTCGCGGACGAACTACCACTAAGCAAATTTTGTACTTGACATGGGGTACACTTCACTGTAAAATTAAGAATGCCGAATCTCTATTTTTCAACGCTTAATCTGTTTGCTGTTTTAACGTTCAACTACAACATACTGTGGGATACATCGACTCATATATTGGCCTCGTCATCTGATGGCGTCAATCAATCAGGCAATTTTGTGCGACGATTCTGTCGAGTAAGCCTGGCAGCGATTATTCTCACCAGTATCCATCTGTATAGATCGTTTTACCCGATCAAATTGTGAGATTACTCAAGAGAAAAGCCAAAGTCCCTTTATCAAACGATAGTCAAGGCATAACCCGATAGAAGCATACGAGTAGAGGAGAGAACCATTATGTTCAGACTGAAAGAAGCCAAAGTTAATCGCATTTGCCGCGTTACTCTTAGCCTTTTGCTTGCGTTGATGCTCAGTTTCAGCATGGTGGCGGATACGGCGCTGTTACGGATGGCAGCTAAAGCCGAACCCAATGCAGAGGAAACGCAAGCGCCCATAGTCACCAACACCGAAACGGATACAGCGCCCCAGACGCCGGAGCAGCCGGAGCAGGATGCCGCAACGCAGGAACCCGTACAAGAGCCCTCCGAGGAAAACGGCGCAAAAGAGCTGCCAGCCGATGTTTCAACAGCTTCTGAACCCGAAGCCGACCCAGAAACGCAAGAGCCTACACAACAGGAGCAGGATGCCCAACCGCAGGAAACCGTCAATGCCGAAACGGAAACGCCTGCCATGGAGGATTCGCAAACTCCAACGGTGACCGCCACGCCGGAGCAAACCGCCACGCCAGAGCAAACCGCCACGCCGGAGCCAACCGCTACGCCGGAACAAACCGCCACGCCGGAGCAGTCCGCTACGCCAACGCAAACCGCCGCGCCAACGGCCACACCTACGGCAACCATAGAGCCAACCCCGGAACCGACCCCCGATACGCGTACCCCCCTGCAACGCGCCGTTGAGGACGAGGGCGGCGCATATGTGGCGCTTTCCGGCGGCAAACTTTATCTCACGGCAGATTTACGCGCCGTAATTGGGAAAACTGGCGATGGAATCGCCTTTGCGCTACACTATATCGTGCGCGACCAAAAGACGGATGCGATAGAAATCGTTTTGCGCACTGAAGATGACGATACCGTGCAAGGGTTTATCCCAGTCAATCGCGCCAAAGCGCTTGAGCGGGGGAGCACCGTGGAACAACTGCTGTCGGCAGGCGCGGATTTCTTCTTGGATGCCGAACATCAACTCCCGATGGAGATTGTTGCCTATACGCCCCAAGAGGCCGAAACGGACGAAAACGAAGCCCAGCCGACCCCAGCCCCGGAGCAAACCGAGGAAGCGACAGCCGAGCCTTCGGCTGAGCCGACGCAAAGCCCAACGAATGCTTCCGGCACCGAACCCACGCCGGATGTAACGCCGACGGAGGGTATCCCCACGGAAACAATCGTCACAGAAGCGCCTGCAACGGTCGCGCCTGTTTTTACGCCTGTACTGTTTGAAGGCGCCCTGCCAGAGGGCGTTACCGCGCTGGACAACGGCCAGTTTACGTTAACCGTGAACGATGCCGCGCTCTTGCTTGCCTATGGCTGCGTGGGCGATGGCGAACCGGCGTTTTACCAGGTGTTGCCCGATGGTACCGTAGACACGAGCGCCCCCTATGCGTTCGCAGCCGCCACGGAACCGCCGCTTCCGGCTGCGCCAACCCTCGCACAGGCAGTCCCGGCTGCATTGCCTGAAGGGTTTACAGCGCTTCCGGTTATGGAAAACGGATTGCAGCTCTACTGTTATTTGGCGGACGGCGTCAATGCTTACGCTGTATTTGGCAGCGTGGATCAGGGCGAGCTTGGCTTTTATGCCTGCGACGAAGCGGGAACGCTGACGCTTCCCCTCGTAAAGGTCAGCGATGCAATCATCCCGAACCCCACGCCGGAAATGCTCTTTACGGATCGCATCCCTGAAACGCTGCCAGACGGCTACGCTGCTGTGGCCGCTACTGCGAACGGCGGACAGTTCTACACCTACACAAATGAAAGTGGGAATATTTGCTATGCTCGTTTCGGAACCGTCCGCGACGACGAAGCGACGCTGGGTTTCTATGCCTGCGACGAATCGGGCGCGCTGACGGAACCACTTACGCTGGTGCGGTTAGCGACAGCGCCGCTGGTATTCAATGCCGCAGCGCCTGACCGCCTGCCAATGTTCTTTAGCACGGCGCTGCTTACCGTGGATGGCACACAGGTTTACGAGTACTCGCCCAATGACGCGGCTGCCCGCTATGCGGTCTACGGAACGCCGGTGGAAGGCGAAGAAGGGTTTTACGAATCGAACGAACTGGGCATACCCATCACACCGCTTACCATGCTGGCGGGCAAACCGGAACCCTTTACGTATCAGGAACTGCCTGAAAACCTGATACCCGAAGGATTCGTTGTTCTGGAGAGCGGGGAGGGAAGCCTGGGTGCTTCCCTCCTGAAACTCTTTATCAGCAGCGCATACGCAGAAAATCAGGAGATTCGGCAGGTGCTGCAATACGATGCCAACAATGACGGAACCTATGACACCTACGCCGTGGCCGGAACGTACGGCGGAGTTTTTGGTTTGTACGAATGCGATGTCAACGGAAACGTGGCCAGTACGCCGGTTCTGCTAAAAGCGCTCGATTCAACCACCAAAGCTGTCTCCGTCGCATGGGCTGGCGACGTTGCGGCGGATCGTCCGACCAGTGTTACCGTGCATTTGATGGATGGTACTACGACCGTATCCAGTATCGTACTGGACGACTCCAACAGCTGGGGCTACACTTTCACCGCAGCAAAGTACCGCAGCGACGGCACTACGCCGATTGACTATACCATTACCGAGGACCATGTTACTGGCTACTCCACGGCTTACGCAACCGATGCGAGCACAGGCGCTGTAACGGTCACCAATACCAAATTGGACGGCAGTATAAATCTGGATATCACAGCTGGACAAAATTTCCGTATTCGATATTCCAGCACAACAGATTCCACAACCATGATATTGACTTACGAACCCTATCTTACCAATCAAGAGCAATCTGTAACCGTTTATTTACCACCATTCTTCAGCCTTGCAGCCACTCCCACAGCGGGGACAAACTACACTGTCAGTGTTGCAACAGTCGCTTTACCCGCACAGTATTACACAGAAGCTGAAGCGGATATCTTAAAGGCTTCCAGTCCCAGCTTAACCAATGTCACAGCCGTAACGCTTAATTTTACAGCCTCCGCTGCCGGTACGACCGTGATCACTTTTCCAATCAATGTGAACAATTATACAGCGTTGAGCGACATGATGGTGGCTTACGGAGCCGATGCGGCCAACATTCCTCTTAAGGTGATTGCAGAGGCTAAGGATTCTTCGGGTGCTGTGCTGGATTGGGATATTGTTGCGGGCACTTCTCGGATTACCGACACAACCGGAAGCGCGGCCTACGGCGCATTGCTCGACACTACATACCACAGAACCACTCCGTTGTTAATTACAGGAGGCTATCCTAACTCAACAGGGTATTATACAAATTCGCCCATGTTGTACCAAAAGGATGGCATTATGTATTCGCTTGATCAATGGCATTATCCCTACAGCGATATGTTTATATACATACCTGCCCCCGAGGGCGTAACCGTATCTCCCGCTCCCTCAACGTGGCCGTCCAATAGTACTTGTGATATCACAGAGTATGTATACCTTGATACCAATAATGATGGCGTCGGCGATAAACGTTATGCGAAAGTGGTGCAAACCGGTAGCTATGAACCACGCGCAATCAACAGAAGTTTTTACAGCGGAAATGATAGTACACAGGACATCTACCGCTATTCCCTGGTAACCTTGCCGGACATGGATACGCTCCTGGCTGGTGATGTGCTGAACTTCGGCGATATGCTTACCAGCTATACTTACCTTGGTCAGCGTTACGAGATGGTTAAGTTGGCAAATATCCCGGATTACACCGTGCCGGCTTATGTGGATCCCATCTTCGCTTATGGCTTTGCAACAGAAAGCGGTTCCTACCCCAACACCGAAAGCAGCCGTAGGCGATTGCAGGGCAAGGATAGCGACGGTTATCAAATTATTGTAAAAAACACTGATTATACTAACCCGACTTATGTGTATGAGGATGCTACTATTACCATTGATTTTCCCTATGAGGTTTCTCCAAGCGCGATCAGATATAGCGACAGTACCCAGCTTATTTACCCTAATAACGTGCCCATGTACCCAACCTCCGTCAGTTATTATGTGTACGGCGACCCAACCGAATACACGCTGAACCTTTCGGCGGGGCAAATGAGTGTTGACTTCCCCGCTTCGGCAACACATATTGTGAAAGCGCAGTTCCATTTCAATGAGGTGCTATCCACATCAACAACAGTATTTACAATCACCGCCGATAATGAGGACCATGACGTAAATGGCAATCCGTTGCCGCCAGAGTATCCCGTTGCTTTCAATACATCGCTTACAACGGCTTCCGGCAACAGCACCGCGTTGTGGGAAGGGCTGGATGCCACCAAAACCGCGATCACGCGCGATCCGGTTTACCAACCAACAGACATCACATCCACCCAAGACTTTTTCCTAATCCAACCGCCGGATGCGCTGCGTTTTGGAACCTATTTAAATAGTACAGATTATCCGATGGGGAAATACTGCACCCTCGTCAACGCTAATGGAGCAACCTACGGAAACGGGTATTACGGCAGCGTGGATTCCAGTTTATGGACCTTTGCGATGATGAAATCCGATTCCGAAATGAAGGATTATGAGGATGTAACGATAACCATTACCCCACAAAGCGCGGAGGATTATAAGGCGCTCAGCTTGATGGTAGGCCTAGGCTTTGGCTTTACTAAGGGAACCATATTTGAAAAAATCGTGGTCACTGTTCCGACCAATAAAAACCCATCTGGGAAGGTGATAAACGTTGCGAGTACCTTCGCTGATTTCATGCTGGACAGTGACGAGTACGTAAACGGCCCTGTTGTGATTTCCTTTGGCAAACTTACAGGGGCGAATATGCAATACACCAGTTCCACTACCTTTGGCAAAACGTCAACCAGCAGTGGTGAAGTGTGGAAAAACATCACTCAACAGTATGGTATCACTCCGTCCTTTTCTGGAGAGCGGTACTACTTCTATACAGGCGTGGAAAACAGCACTCCTGTAAACAACGCGGATATTCATCACCTTGTAGCGACAATTACTACCAACAGTACTGCTAAGTATCTAGATGGCGCAATAGAACCTACGAATCACACGTCAACTGGCACAATCTTGCACAAGGCACTGTGGACCAGCACCATCATGAATGGCGCTAGCGCTTATTCTAACTCATGGAACAATGTAAGTCATCAGTATTATCAGGGTGACTCTATCACTTTTAGGATGACTGACTTTGTCTATGCGAATGACAATATTGGTATGATGTATTCGTTTAACCATAGTAATCTTCTGCTGTATCTTGAAGTTGCTAAGGGGTTTTCGCTGCAAAGCATTACCAATCATACACTGATGGAAATCCGAGATCTTCCAAACGGCAATGCACTTTATGTGTACAAACGAGATCCGTTTACTAATTACTACTCAAGCAGTAGTAGTGACGGTGTTTATTCGTGGTTCACGGTGTCTGCCTATGTACATCCCGACGCGCCACTGAGCACAGCGGGTACACCGCTGATCGTGTACGGCGGGTATTCATGGGATGGCTTTGCGAATGAACACATGACACCCGCTACAGGTAGCGACGCATATTACTACGACGCTCCGTATTATATGCTCTCCATAAATGAACGCCCTTTCCCCGCAAACTGGGGCATCGCGGATGCACCTGTCTCTGGAGATCCCTATGGCGGCGTCAGTTATAAATTAGGCTTCAGTACACCCACACCCGTTTACATTAACCTTGCTTTGATGGACAATGTGTCCATTCATCCGGTAGTTGAGGATGTAGTGTATTCTACGCAGGGACAGTTTTTCGAGCATAATAAAACGCAGCTGGATGCCCGCGCGTGGAAATCCAACACAACATCAGGTACGATTTACGAGTATGAGGCAATCTATGACCTGCCCAGGGCTGGAGGCACTATCAACGGCGCATTGGCGAGCGGGTCTGTTGGAAGCTTCGCTAATGATTTCAGCATGTTTTTAACAGGACCTGTAACGATGAACCCGACAGATGCGTCCGGCCTCCTCATCACCTATCTGGACTCAGCAGGTCAGGAAGTGGCGATCAGCAGTTCTTCTACCACAGCTGAACTGCGAAGTGTCAAGCAGATCAAAGTCTATTCCACCAATTTCGAACCTGGCGCCACCCGCCTTGTAAACATTCCGTTGGAAACCGACTACGTTAAGCACGGCGCGCAGACGCAGGATCTGTTCGCCTATGTAGGCGCTAAACGCCGCTACTCAGCCGATGCAACCCTGCCAATTGAAAATATGGAATACAGTTACTCGGCACCCGCCAAATATGTGTTTTCCAGCTATACCTTAACCGCAAATGTTCGTTTGGACAATGCCGAAACCGGCTATGCAAACCAAAATCTGAGCGACACAGCAAGCATTGACGTTTATTACCTGGATGAAAACAGTGTGGAACAGCTCCTGTATTCCTCCAGCGCTGGCTACTCACACACGATAAAACTGAACGCCGACGCTACGAGGATTACAGCGCAGATACTGCCTGCGCAGCAAAGCGCGTACGGCTTTACCATCCAAAACGCCGCAAACATTTCCGAAGCATACGATTCTGATTTGCCCCGTGTGAATCCCTCGGAAATCAGCTCTCTGGCCATCAACATAAACGACCTGATTTTCAAAACGGCGGATAAATACAACGTTGGGCTGTACAAATTGCCGACAGTCACCGGAAGCACCCACACGTTGCGGGTGGGGCAAACCGCTCAGGCTACGGCTACGGTTACAGGCGCGGCGTTATCCACAACGCGGGCAGCATATCTAAAAACGTTTATACCGGAAAGCACCGATAGCAGCATCGCAACGATCTCGGCTACCGGCGGTATCACAGCAGTCAGTGTGGGGCTAACTCCTTACACCGTTACGACTACCAATACCCTTGGGCAACAGCCGGCCCTCGCATTGGCTTCCGATACAGCCCAGGGGACGGGAAGCATTCGGGTCATCCCCGATGTCAAGGTTGCTGCGCGCGTGTTCTACGATGCCAATTACAACGGTATTTATGATGCCGGCGAAACCGTCGTGGATAACCCAAACGTATACCTTACCGCAAACATCCCTTCCGGTTCGCCTCAACTGGCTGTAGGCGCCTATCAAACAACCGACGGATACTCGTATATGGATGTTCCCGATACATTACAATACTACGTAAACGTTATCAACCCGGGCAGTACCGACATACTGGTAACAAACGCGGCGCGCTTCGCATCGGCTTCCGCGGGTGTGACCGGGCAGGGAGTCACAGGCGTCTACAGTCCCAATGCGGATTTATACGCCAGAGCTTATCAGAGGTATGATTTTAACAACTACTATACGCTGTTCAATGATCCCAGCTTTGACCAGAACAACCTGACCGTATACATGGATTTTGCTCTGCAAACCCCGCATACCGTTACCTTTAAGGCAGAACACGGAGATGTTGCTGCCATTAGCGGGTTATCGGGCGATTATGGTATCGTAACCGTAGATGGCAGCATGATTCAACACGACACAAACGGCGAGCCTTTTGTACAACAGAAACTGTGGCATCAAGCTGGGCTAATCAGCACGCCCAGTGCGCCGGGCACGCGGTTGCCCTTTGGCGACATTGTTACCGTAACGCCCGATTCTCATTATTCATGGAATACCGATGCCGATGCTCGCAACTGGAAGTACGTGGAAGAGGACACGGTCCAAACAGAGTTTGGCTGGTATAATTCCGGTATGAATGTAACAAAGAACATGACGTTTCTTGCGCAACCGCTGCAATCGGAATTCCAGGTGACGTATAACCCCAACGCTACCAGCGCAACCGGTACTGTTACGGATAGCACATGGTATCCCAGTGGGGCGACCGTAACCGTATTACCAAACGGGTATACCAACCCGTACCATGAGTTTACCGGGTGGAACACCAAGGCGGATGGCACAGGTACAGCCTACAACCCAAACCAGACATTTGCCATCACGGCGGATACCGCGCTCTTTGCGCAGTGGAACGCCCAATACAGGGTGGAACATTACCTGCGCACAGCCAGCGGGCCGGACTATGTGTTGAACGCCGCGTCCACGCAGTTGGCATACGCCAAGGCAGGCTCAAGCGTTACGGCTGCGCCGCTGACTTTTACTGGGTATCAGTATCAGGCAGGCGCATCAACCGTTACCGGAACGGTGATCGAGCCGGTTGTGGACACAAACGGCGTAACGCAGCTTGTGCTCAAGCTCTACTATGATCCATACCCGGTGCTTGCCATCACAAAAACAACGCCGACCACTGAGGTCAGAGCCGGTGAGAATATCACCTACACCGTTACCATTACCAACAGCGGACTTGGCGACGCGACCAAGGTTTGGGTGCTGGAGCTGGTGCCGTACAACACGCAGTATATTAGCCACACCGTAAGCGGCGGAAGCTATAATACCGCAAGCGGGCTTTGGAACGTTGGCACAGTCGCGGCAGGCGCAAACGTAACCCTTACCATCACCGTAACCGTTGCAGCCACAGCCGCCAATGGGGATACGGTACATAATGTTGCCAAGATACTTATGCAAGGCGGGGTCAGCTATGACGATCCGCCCACTGCGGAAGTCACCACCCCGGTGAAAAACCCGACCCTTGCAATCGAAAAAAACGCCGACGTCACACAGGTTGCGGCTGGTGAAAATATCACATACACGGTGACCGTTACCAATAGCGGCCTTGCCGTCGCCAAGGGCGTGGAAGTTGGGGAAACCTTGCCTGCCAACGCCACGTTCCGCAGCGCAACGTCCGGCACAGGCACTTACAATGCAGCCGCGAACCTTTGGACGGTTGGGGATATCGCCCCCGGAGGCGCCGCGACGCTCACCGTTGTGGTAACCGTCAGCACAACCGCCGCCGATGGGGATACGGTCACCAACGGGGTTTCCGTCACCAAAGAAAACGGAACCGCGCCACCCACCCCGGTTACCGACGAGGTTGTAACCCTTGTACAAAACCCGCACGTTACCATTGATAAGAGCACAACCCAAACGGAGGTGCGCGCAGGCGAAACCCTCACCTATACGGTTACGGTTTCCAACACGGGTCTGGGTATGGCCAAGGGGGTAAGCGTTACGGAAACGTTACCTGCCAATGCCGTGTTTACAAGCGCAACCGCGTCCACGGGTGCTTACGATGCGGCAACCGCGGTGTGGACTGTCGGGAACCTTGCTGCTAACAGCCAGACAACCCTTACTGTGGTTGTCAAGGTGAGCGCCGCCGCCATTGACGGGGATCGGGTGACCAATCAGGTTGCCATGACGTACATTATCGGCACGACCCCGACGAGTCCTGTTACGGATGAAGTAAATACACCCGTGAAAAACCCGACGCTCACCATCGACAAGAGTACCACGCAGACCGAGGTTCGCGCAGGCGAGGACATTACCTACACAGTGACGGTAACCAACAGCGGCACAGGCGCTGCCAAGGGTGTGGAAATCACGGAAACCCTGCCCACGAATGCCGATTACAAGAGCCATTCGACCGCTTCGGGCACTTATACTGCCGCGACCGGCATCTGGGCGGCAGGGGATATCGCCGCTGGCGCTACCGCAACCCTCACGATTGTGGTAACGGTGAAAGCGACTGTAGCCGATGGCGCGCATGTCGTAAATACCGTGGCTGTGTCCAAGGAAAACGGCACACCGCCTACCACGCCCATCACCGACACCGTGGATACGCCCGTCAGGAATCCAATCCTCACCATCGATAAGAGCACCACACAGACGGAGGTTCGTACAGGCGAGGACATTACCTATACCGTAACAGTGAACAACAGCGGCACAGGCGCTGCCAAGGGTGTGGAGATCACGGAAACGCTTCCCTCGAATGCGGATTACAAGAGCCATTCGACCGCTGCGGGCACCTATGATACCGCTACCGGCATCTGGACGGCGGGAGATATCGCCGCAGGTACTTCCGCCACCCTTACCATCGTGGTAACGGTGAAAGCGACCGTTGCCGATGGCTCGCATGTCATAAACACTGTAGCCGTGTCCAAGGAGAACGGCACTGTGCCGACCACGCCCATCACCGACACGGTGGATACGCCCGTCAGAAACCCCGCGCTCAGGGTCGTCAAGAGTGCTTCCGCGCCTGATGGCAGCACGCTATCTTCTTCGGGTGGCAAGCTCACTTACCAAATTCAAGTTCTTAATAACGGAAGTGCTGATGCGCATAACATTCTTGTCACAGACGTTGTTCCCGCGTCATCCACATTCGTTTCCGCCAATTGCGCCGATGCAACTTACGTTGGCTTGGATACAGCCACCAATACGCTGCGATGTGAAATCGCAGAGCTTGCCGCCGGGCAGAGCGTAACCATCTTCATGACGGTAAATATCAGCGCATGGACGCAGATTGGCACACGCAGTATCCGCAATGTTGCAAAGCTGTTCTTCCAAAATACGACGGTTGACTCCAATGCCGTAGAACACAAACAGACCAATACCGCAAGCTCCGATGTACCTGTAATGGGTGATACGGCCAATGCCTGGATCATCCTGGCGATGATGGCTTCGCTTCTTGTCCTTGCTGGTACGCTGACTTGGCTGATCATGACGCGTTCAAAGCGTACAAGATAGTATCAGAGCATTGAGTAAATCATCTTGTAAACACCCGACTTGTGGGTAACGTTTTCTGATACTAACGCCGGTTTCGTATGATTTATATCGTGTTGGCACAGGTGAACACGCGGTTTGATTGGTAAAATGAACATTCTGTCCACAGGATATATGCCGGGAGGGCAGGCTGGCGTCTGACCTCCCCCTCTTGAGCAGGAAGGGAGCCGTTTATGAAATTTCGGAAAGGCACGTCATTATATGCTGACCATGATCCGCCGAAACGCGGCAACCGTGTTTGGGGATGGATAATCGTATCAGTCTGCATATTGCTGATCGCTTCCGGGGCTGTGTATCTTTGGCTGGATAGCGTGCAACAATCCGATACAGAAAAGATGTATCAGCAGCTTGGCAATAATGCTATAGCAAATCCAGACGTATCTGCTTTGCCGGAAATTGAATATTCATCGGTACTCACCTCTATACAGGATGCGCTCGCGCTGATGGATGGCGAAAGCGAACTAACGGCGGATGATCAGCATACGCTTGAAGCCGAAGCGGCCATACGCAATGCCGGATCTGGCAAAGTGGATATTCAGTTTTCTCGGCAGCTTGCCTCGCAGTATGCTTCCGTCACTGATGGCGCGGCAACAAGTAAGCGATCCTCGCAGATGGACTTTACAAACCTGATCAAAGATAACGCCGATACCGTAGCTTGGCTTACCATTGGCGATACCGTTATCAACTATCCAGTTGTTCAGGGGCAGGATAACGCGTATTATCTGGATCACCGGTTCGACGGTTCCTACAGCCGCGCCGGCACCGTCTTTGTCGATTATCGCAACTCGCCAGGCTTTGTGGATCAGAACACGATCATCTATGGCCATCACATGGGCAACGGCACGATGTTTTGCACGATCAAGGATTATAAAAAGCAGGCATACTATGATCAGTACCCCACGATGACGTTGTTCACACCCGATGGGGATTATCAGGTCGAGTTTTTCGCGGGCATCATTGTTCCGGTTCGCCAGCGGGCGTTGCCCTGCTTCTACATGCAGTTTGAGGATGACGAGGCGTTCATGGCTTACATATCGGATGCCAAAAGCAGATCTACCTTCGTCAGCGACGTGCAGGTACAACCGGGTGATCGTATTGTGACGCTCTGCACCTGCACCTATGAGGTGTACAACGCCCGGTATGTTTTACAGGGCAAGCTGACTATCCTTCCGCAAACGGACAGTACAGCCATACATACCGCCGTACCCAACGCCGGAGGTTGAGCCTTGCTACTGCACAGGGGGCGATAACACGATCGAGCGCTTAATTACACCGAACAGAGATCGCCTCGCATTGCTTTGCCGATCGGCAGGGCTTTGTTTGTTGGTTTTCACCCTTTTCATGCCTGCGCTTGCGGTTTGCGCGCTTCCCGATGCGTATCTGGCAGTTGAACCAGATGCTGTGGAAGATGATTCACGAGGTAAACTTTGCTTACCGGATGGGTTTCTGGATGTGGAATCGGACGAATTGGCAGAGAAAGAAATACTCACAACCAATCGAAACGACACAACGAATCCTGCTAAGAAGGCGGAGCCGATAAATACGGAGCCTGCGCTAAGCCAAAACGGGTCGGTTACGCTTTTGCACATTACCCCGCAATTTCAAGCGGATTTCACGCGCGTACTATTCACCTACCATGGTGTGGAACGCTCGGTCGCGACTTCCGGATGCGCTGCGGTATGCATCTCGATGGTCGTTTCCTACTTTTCCCCCGAACTGGTTCAAACGCCGGAAATGATACTGCGATGGCTGTTTGATAAAGGCGACTACCGCGGTAATGGGTTCAGCATCGTGATGGTTAGTCAAGCCCTCACTTCATTCGGAATCAAAAACAAAGTATGTAATCTTGGGACAAAGTCAATGCGAGCGGCGCTGGAAGCGGGCTATCCGGTGATTGCCTACATGGGCAAAGGCTATTTTACAGACAACGGGCATTATGTGTTGATCCATGGCATTGATGAAAAGAACAAACTAAACATAATTGATCCCAACAGTGTGCTAAAGAGCGAGCAAACCTAGAGACCGTCCCGGATTTTGTGTAAACCTCCAAGCTGTGATAGGATAGAAACAGCATGGAGGTTTCTTGTATGGCAAAGAGCAGAATTACCCCGGAGCTGAAAGCACGCAGGGCGCAACTCGGACAGCTCATGGAAGGCGCGGGGATCAAGTCCATGGAGGATATCCAGGAACTGTTCAAGGACATGATCGCAACCTTTGTGAATCAAGGCCTTGAGGGCGAACTGGATGAAGAGCTTGGTTACAGCAAGTACGATTTTCGCAACAAGGACACGGACAATAGCCGGAACGGCCATAGCGAAAAGACGCTGAAAACCAGTTATGGCGACGTGGATATTCAGGTGCCCCGAGACCGCAAAGGTGAGTTCGAGCCTGAACTGGTCAAAAAGCAGCAAACCACCCTGACGGGCGACATCGAGGAGAAAATCCTGTCGATGTATGCCAAGGGCATGACCACCGGCGACATCGAAGGGCACATCAAGGAAATCTACGGGCTGGATGTGTCGGACAGCGCCATCAGCCGCATCACCGACAAAATTCTCCCTGTGGTCAAGGAATGGCAGGCGCGCCCGCTGCAGGAGCTCTATGCAGTGGTGTATATGGACGCGATCCATTTCCATGTGCGGGCCGAGGGGCAGATCGTCAAGAAGGCCGTCTACATCGTCATCGGGCTGGACATGGAAGGCCAGCGCGACGTGCTGGGTATGTATATCGGCGAGAACGAGAGCGCGAAGTTCTGGCTGACGGTGCTGAACAATCTGAAAAACCGAGGGGTTACGGACATGCTGATCGTCAGCGTGGACGGCCTGACGGGCTTCCCCGATGCGATCGAGGCCGTTTATCCCAAGGCAGAGATCCAGAAGTGCGTGATCCACCAAATCCGCAACACCACGCGGTTTGTGTCCTACAAGGATATTAAGCCGCTGATGGCCGACCTCAAGCGCGTGTACGCCGCCGTGGACGAGCCTGCCGCGCTGGCTGAACTGGATCGTTTTGAGGAACTCTGGGGCAAGAAATACCCCAAAACGGTGCAATCCTGGCGGGCCAACTGGGCGGGGCTGAGCACCTATTTCAAGTATCCTGCCGAGGTGCGCAAAATCATCTACACCACCAATGCCATCGAGGGTTTTAACCGTCAGCTGCGCAAGGTGACCAAGTCCAAATCCGTGTTTCCTACAGACGACAGCCTGCTCAAAATGCTATATCTGGCGATGATGGACATCACGAAGAAATGGACGGGACGCAGGCAGGACTGGGGTTTGATCCATTCCCAGCTTGAGGTATTCTTCGCTGACCGGCTTCCCGCGTAACTGGAAAGTAGCAAAATCCAGCCGTTCTGTCAAGGGTAAATGAACGGCCGCTTCGCGTCCGCCCTTGACAGACCGTCCGGATTTTGCTACCGTTACAGCCAAGGCAGGAAAGCAGAACCCTGCTTTCCTGCCGGTTTTGATCTTATCGTTCTACGCAGTTTTGGCGTTTACACAGAATTCGGGATAGACCCCAAACCTATCGTATGGCGGCGATACATCAGCAGTCGAAGGGGAGCATGCCCTACGTCGTATGTTATGGAGCAGATCAACGTTGATCGGTATAGAATTATCTCAGCCCATGAAATCCATGCGCTGTACCCCCTTTCCTGCTTGGGTTTATCCCCCCTATGAACCGTGATTTTTCCGTGCGTGACCCCCAGGCCGTTCGGCGAACAAATAGTCGTAGAGGTAAAATACCCCCCCTAACCCCTGGTCTGTACCCCGTTTTTCGGACACGAAATAAGTCATTTTGCAAGTGTGAAATCAAACAGCCCGACAGATAACAAACTCACGACTCAAA
>Ga0209099_1002543_pt1 | contig 15920 bp, 34 predicted proteins | sample AD_JPNHW2_MetaG_FD_184430 | JGI IMG/M metagenome (GOLD analysis project Ga0209099, IMG submission 184430) | Active sludge microbial communities of municipal wastewater-treating anaerobic digesters from Japan - AD_JPNHW2_MetaG (SPAdes) (version 2) | ecosystem: Engineered > Bioreactor > Anaerobic... | reverse complement strand
ATGTGTTAAAAGAAAAAGAAACAAAAATTAAAATATACAGGCTTTCTCAATTCATGGACAAACGCTTGGAGTTGGGGAGAAAGCCACAATAGGGAGAAAGAGGATAAACATACAAAAACAATTTCGCTTATTATTAGGGTCAAACCTAATAGTAAGTTTCCCGTATAATAACGGGTAATGGAAGTGTTAAGAAATGGAAGAAATTAAAAAAGGTTCTAAAGTAATGACGTATGCAGGAAATGAGTATCAGGTTTTAGGCATCCCTGATAAAGAACGGTTATTTGTTAGAAGAAATGGAGCAAACATGTATATTTTTAGAGATGCAGTTTTTGAGGTGTATTAAAAATCATGTTACAAAACTACCCTCTCTTAATTTCAGCACGTAAAGCAAAAGAACAAACCGCATTAACCGAATATGTAACAAGCGAACATATTTATTCACTTATTCAGTATATGCTAGAGGTAGGGGTGATTTAAAAATGGCAGAAATTAAAAATGAATTAGTATGTTTGAAGGTAGAAGAATTTGAAAGACTTTTAAAAGCAGAAGGAGATATGAAAGTTTTTAAACATGAGGTATTACATTTGAATTTAAAAATAGAATGTTTAATGAAAGATAAAGAAATTTTACAAAAAGCACTAGAGCATATTATAGATAATTCTTAATTTTTCTCTTTCTCTATCAGGAGTAGCGTTCAATCACAAAAGAGAACTGGGTTTGAAGGTTCCCAATAAAAACCGATTGTGTTTTGTCGTGCTAGAAGTGGCACCTTAAAAACTACTTTACTTCTGGAATAATCGCGTTTATGGATTAGGAGGTAAAAACTCATCAGGGTTAGTAACCCATATTTGAGATGTGATTAAAGGGAATTTTGTTTATTGCAGTATGTTATCATCTTTCTTTATGCATTTGTGGGTGTTTCCTTAAAGAAATTATGTTTTATCTGTATAAGAACAACATTGGAAAATGTATAAACTAACAGTATACCTTATTAGGTAATCAGCGCGTGTGCAAGGCTCATAACCTTAACGCGCTATACAGGCGCAACCCTGTATAAAAACTATGAAGCCTTGTTATGAAACATCGAGATATTCATCAGCAGCACACAATATAATATCAATACAACAGATTTTTGGCGGGGTAACAAAGAGGTAAGTAAGTCGTGCTTGTAATGTCAATAAGTCAGTAAGACGCGCTAGGCCAAAACCTATACAACATTGCTTGTATAAATACGTGGGTTCAAATCCCACCCCTGCCATTCCCTATATACGGGAACCATAAAAGGAGTAAGAGCATTTTTAATTAACACTTCCTAAACTCTTACCCTGCGGTAATTCTCGTATGTAGGAAAGGAAGTATCTAAAATGGTCGAAAAAGTAAGACTAACGGAAGAACAGAAAGCACAGAACAATGAGAACATTGAAAAAATCAAGGTTCTGACAGAACAGATTAAGGCTATTGTTCCATCGCTGAATGGTAAAGCATGTCTTGAGGCATATGAGAATTCTGTAAAGAATCTTGAAGTTAAAAATGAGAAGTATATGACGAAAGAAGCCTTTCAGGTATCCGATGAGGAAAAAGAACTCCTACGGAAATTCAGGGAAGGCACAATTACCGTCAAGGAGAAAAAGGTTTAATCCCATTTTTCAGGAGAAAATGAAAATATCTCTCCAATTTCAAAAAGCGATGTATGAACATAATAAGCAGGAAAAGAAACCTGTAAAAGTAAAATCAATTATAGATTGGATGTGAATTAAATGGTTAATGCAAAGAAGTTTAAGACTGAAAAGAAATATCTTTCGGCAAAAGATGACAGTGTACTGGATGGAAAGATTCTGCTTATCGATGCAGTATTTGAAGATGAGATTTCAGATAATAAAGGTAATTCTTCTGATGCTCTTTGCATCAGGTTTAAAGATGTTTCAAAAGTATTGTCGCTTAATCAAACAAACCTTATGGCTTGTATGACTGTGTGGGGAGAAGATACCGACAAGTGGATTAATCATAAAGTTAAGTTTGCTCTTACAAACGTGCTTTATAACGGTCAGACTGTTAAGGGTATTCAGATTTACCCGCAGTAAATTTTTTGTATGTTTATCCTCTAGGAAAATTAATAATCTATTTTTTAAGGATGTGCTTAATAATGGAATTTAGTAGAGAAGAATTACTATTAATATCTCACGGTCTTTATTGTTCTTTTTCTAAATTAGGTAAAGAATTAAATTCTTATGAAAAAGAGCATAAAGAAGAATCAGAGATATTACAGAGAAAAATTAATAGAGAGATAGCGGGATTATTAGGAGAATGAAGATTATGGATAAGCAAGATTTTATTATTATACTGATTCTGTTAGGGATGGTTCTAACAGTAGTTGTAACGTATTGGTGATTTAATTATGGGAAAATTTGGTAACATTTCAAAAGTAATTGATGCGGAAAAAATGAATGAAGAATTAAAAAATCCTTTAGCATCAATTACTGATGCTTGTATAGTAAAGCATGAACCTGATTATTATGAAAAAGAGGAATGATTATGGATTGGGTAATTTATGCCGATGATATTCAAATGATGATTATTTTTAATGTAGGAGAAAAAGAAATACAGGGTTCTGTTAAGCATTATAATAAATTAGGAAAATTGCAAAAAGTAGTTTATTCTTATAAACCTTGCAAAGTTGTATTAGAGGTTTTATAAATGAGCAATTTACACGATTTTAAAAAGAATCCAGAATTATCAAAAGAATATATTAAAGCAAATAGGATTCAAGCAGATGGAAATAGGAATTTTGGAGAGATGCAAAGATTACAATCTATTATTCATAAGAAGGAGTAAAAAATATGAGAACTTTAAAACGGAAAATTAAAGGCTTGTTAATGTTTCCTATTTGTTGGTCTTTAGGATTTATATTTAATAATTTTCTTGGCTATAAATTTAGTATAGAAAATAATCCTATTGATGAATTAAAATATATTTTGAGGGATTAATTATGTTTCTCACCAATCAAGAAAAAATAGGGAATAATTCCCGTATGCAGATAGAGCGAATTACTTTTTTAACTTCTCAATACGCTAAAGATTGTAAAATTACTTTTTTAGATGCTACTGCTCATATCATGGAAAAAGCAGGTTACAAAAAACATAATTATATTCTTTGTGATAATGATAACCTTTTTGCGATTACTCAATTATCAATAAAATATATGCGGACATATTCAATAAGACCAGAGCAATTTATTCAAACTCTATTAAACTCTTATGAGTATTGCTCTAAATTCGGTTATACTTTTGATGTGGCGCAAACTCAATTAAAGGATGTGTTAGATAATGGCACGTAAAAAACAAAACGCTCCTGTAGAAAAAAGATTAACAAATAAAGAATTGGATAGAGAATTATCAAAAGTAAAATTCAGAAATAAAAAACAAGAAGATATTTTTAAACAAATATCAGAACAAACATGGTTTAGGCAATACGCAAAAGGAAGTGATATAGCAAAAAATAAAATTATTAAAAAAGTTAAGGCAGGTATCAGGCACGGTAAATTTACTTATGCTTCAAAACAATTAGATGAAGAATCAAGGGGATTTATAGAAGGTAAGAAAAAATCAAAAGGTAAACAGAGAATTGAAAAAGCACAAAAGAAAATAGCAAAAGAACAGAAAGTGAAAAAAGAAAAAGTATCCCGTAAACGGAGAGAACAAATAAAAATACAGGAAAGAAAGGCACCATCAGGTAGAGTATATTCTAAAACAGAAATACATGAGGGAATTAAATCTAAACGAGCATCAGCATATAGAAAAGCGCATGGAATAAAGGAAACTGATTATGAATGAAAAAACATCTGATTTAATTTCGTATTTAGGTTGTGGAATGTTGGCAATATTAACAATTCATTGTTTATTATTTTGGTAGGAGATAAAAAAATGCATAGTTATAATTCTTATTCTTGCGAAAAAGAAATAACGAGTGATAATGTAGAATATTATACAGTATCTTCACATTTTCACAGATTAACAAAAGAACAATGTAAAGACGCAATAATAGAAATGAGAAGATTAAAAAATTTATTTGATGCTGAAAATAGAATACAGGAGTGTAAATGAAATGTTTAATCAAAAACATTTAGAAATGGCAGAAAATTTAATATTTTCAGATAGTTTAAAAATAATTACTTTATCTCCATTACAATTTAAAAAATGTTGTGCTATTGTAGATTATTATATGAGTGAAAAATATTTATTCTTGTCAAATTGTAAATATATTGATGCTGAAAAACAGTTAGAGGAGATTAAATAAATGCCCTATAAAAAACAAGAAGATATCAATAAATATCATAAACAATATTATCACAACCATAATTTACGCCAGAAACAAACAGACAGAAAGCGTTTACGATACTGGCGTAAAAAATATGTAAAAACTTTTGCGTGCTTGGAAAGCGAATGTAAACAATTTACAGAGATGGAGTTGAGAGAACAGATTGAAAGTGGGATGTGTAAAGTATGAAACAAAAATTTATTTCATTATTGTTATCAACACAAAGAAATGGTATAGAGAATTTATTAGAACATTTAGAGCATGATACTGATTTTTATTATGCTCCTGCTTCTACTCAATATCATGGAGCATACCGAGAAGGATTAATAGAACATTCATTAAATGTTTATGAACATTTATCAGCATTAAATAGATTATATGATAATAAAATAACAAAAAATTCTGTAATTATCATAAGTCTTTTACACGATATTTGTAAATCAGATTTTTATGAAAATGAAATGCGCTCAATAAAAAGGAGAGATGAAAAAGGTAATTTGATTTTACAAAATAATGGCAAACCAATTTGGGATGAAATAGAAATATTTACAGTAAATGATAGTTATCCATTAGGGCATGGAGAAAAATCAGTTATTATATTACAAAAATATATTGAATTAACTGATGAAGAAATATTTTGTATAAGATGGCATATGATGGCATATGATGATATTGTAAGAGGATACGCAGGAAATTTATCTTTAACTAAAGCGCTAGAAAAATATCCTGCTATCAGTCTTACACATTCAGCAGATTTACTTTCATTAAATTATTATCCAAAGGAGAATTGAAATTATGATAACCTTTAATTGGAATTTATTTTTAGTGCTTATTGCATTAGAAATATTTTTAACAGGTATATTTCAAATTTTGGTAGGGTTGTTTCTAATAGGAAATAAAAAAATAAATGAATACGGATTAAATGATATATTAGCAGGAGTAATTAATTTAAGTATTATCGCAGTATGTTTAATTCTATAATGTGGTTCCCATGCCAAAAATTCAATTTGATTATTTGAACATACGGTTTCAAAAAAGGTATAAGAACATGGGGTTTATGAAAAAAGAAAATTCAGGATTGGATACTGAAACATTAAATGGATATGTAAAATTAATTTGTTCTGATGATGGAGATTATAAATTTTGTAATTCATTTATGGATTGTATAAATTTCCTTATTAGAAACAAATTTAAAAATAAGTATAATTGGTTTTATAATATTCAATTTGATTTTGAATCTATTGTAAAGTATCTGGATTATGCAGATTTATTAACTCTCTATACAGAAAAAGAATTACAATATAATGAATATTTTAAAATAAAATATATCCCTAAAAAGTATTTTGTAATCCAGACAAGAAACAATGCAAACTATTATTTTTATGATATGAATAATTTTTTAGAAGGTTCTCTTAATAAATGTGGTATAGAAATGTTAGGAGAAGGAAAAATGAAATACCGTCCCTGCGCAAAACGTATAGGGATAGATGAAACATATTGGCAACAAGAAGAAAAAAGAATTATTCAATACTGTATAAAGGATGCAAATATTACAAAACGATTAGCAGATTATTTTTGGAATATCATTTATGAAAAATTAAACTTCTATCCCAAAACTCCCATGAGCAAAGGTAAATTATCAGAAGAATATTTTTTACATGTTTGCCAAATACCATCAATAAATAGAATTCCCGAAAAAGTTTTGAAATACGCATATAATACTTATTACGGCGGGCATTTTGAAATTTTAAAACGGGGATATATGGAGCACGTTTATAGTTACGATATTAAATCAGCATATCCGGCAGAAATAGCAAACCTTATCGATATGGGTAAAGGCAAATGGGAAAAAGTGACCAAAATTAACTCCGATTGTCATTCGGGCTTTTATCTATGCTCTATTCTCGCAATGGAACCTTCATTTAGTCCATTTATGCAGAAAGTAGGAGGAAATATGGGTTTAAATGTTTATCCAAATGGCCGATTTAAACAGTATTTGACTAAAGAGGAAATACTGTTTTTTGAAGCACATTTCCCGAATAGTGACATTAAAATCGAGAACGGGTATGAACTCATCCCAAAAAACGAAGATAAACCGTTTAAATCGGAAATAGAACGATTATACGCATGGAAAGAAAAAGAAACAAATTCTGATGTTAAAAAATGCGTGAAAATTATTCTTAATAGTCTTTATGGAAAATTCATACAGGTAAGTGGTGATATGCATCAAACAGGAAAATTGTTTAATCCTCTTTATGCGGCAAAAATAACCGCAGGAGCACGTTTAAAGATTCTCGAATTAGCATTACAATCGCCAGAAAATATAATATCTTTTTCAACCGATAGCGTATCCTCTTTGGTTCCTCTAAAGGTTCCTGACCATCCCTCGTTAGGAGAATTTGAATTAGACTTTGAAGGGGAAGGGGTATTTATAATGTCAGATATTTATAATCTCTGGAATAGAAAAACTAAAAAGGAAAAAAGTAAATTACGGGGTTTTTCTCTTGCTCAATCCAGAGATTTAGAAGAAGAAAAAGTTTATTTAAAAGATATTCTGGCGAAATTAGACGGGAGCAAATACAAATATTTTACAGAAAGACCTGATCATCTAGGGGAATGTATAGCGCACAGAAAAACCAAAACAATTGAGAAAAATCTTAATGTATTTTCATCCCATGAAAAAACTATAGATATTAATGGAGATAGTAAAAGAGTGTGGGAAAAAAATTTTGTATCAGGTAAAAAATGTTTAGAAGAAATGCATGAGAGTTTACCAATTATGATAGGGGTATAAAAATGGAAAATTTATGTAATGAATGTAAACGTATTTGTAAAGCAAGAAATGAGGATAGAGAAATTACTGTAATTTCTTGTAATTCTTATATAAAAGATTATGATAATATAAAAAGAACAGTAATACAAACTAGGTTGTTATAATGTTAGGTATCCCAACAAATGACATAATAATTTTACAAGAACCTATTAGATTATGGCTTTCATTTTGGATATTAGGAGGATTCTATTTATTAAACAAATTAACAACTATGATTTATTATGATTGGTATTATTATAAAGATGCTGGATGGGATTATATGATATTTGGTAAACGATATATTATGAGGTTGAATCTTTTAAAAAAGAAATATGATGAATTACATTATACAAATATCTTAAATAAATATTTTCATAATAGAGATGATTAAAAATGAGATGCCCGAATTGTAATAATGAAGATGATAAATATTTTAAAGAAATAGATAATAGAGGCAGAAATTTTAAAGGTAAATCTTCTTTAAAAAATATAAATCCTAAAGTATATTGTTTAAGATGCGGATTCAAATTTGGTAGATTAATGAAAGAATATCTTTCCAATGGAAATAAAGGTATACAAAAATAGTATTATATACTATCAGGTTTCCTACTACCAATACCTCTAAAACGCATATAGAAGCCTTATAGCATAGGATAATGGCAATATGCACGCTTATACTAATATACAACGCGCATACGATTTAACACAATTTACCTCGTAGAAATGCTATTTTAAATCTCTATGTAAAACCGTTATTTTTTAAAAAAGTGAAAGTTTATATATAGGTATAATTCCAGCGGAAATTTACCTTAATCTTCTACCTGCCCAATGCGCAGGCCTAGGTCTAACTTTAACACGCCTAGCAGGTCTTTTTTTACCCATATTTTTCACCTCCTATATTAATCGTTTAATGTCACGGTGGACAATTTCTATATTTTATCCATATCGTTTTTTAATTTCTTTATAAGATTCTGGATTAGGCAATAATAAAATAATCAATAATCCGATTATAATTAATATTCTATTATTAAACATATATGCTAATGCCACAAAACAACAATAAATCATAAATAAAATATAACAAAAATAATGCCTGCTCATACAATACAATGCATTATACCATTTCATTTTTTAACAACTCCATAAACACTTTATCTCTTTTTACTTTTTCCTTAACAATTTCCATAACAAGATTTTTAATTATATTTTCTAATTTTTCAGTATAACCAAAAATCTCATAATCCCTATGCAATATAAAAATTAATGTATCAACATCTTTCTCATTCATATTATCAACTTCCAAGAGGGTTGCCCAAAAGCATACATATCTGATAATACTTCAATATCTTTTTCCTGTATATCGTTAGGAATTGCATAAATAATATATCCGTCAATAGCGTTAGATTCTCCCGGATAAATCCAATAAATATCAGTGTATGTTTCGCCTGCTGTTGCTCTATATTTTTTATCGGGTGAATATGTGTTAAATACTCCATAATATCCAATTCTGTAATCCTCATTATCATTAACTGTTTCTTCCAATTCTTTAATTCTTAATTGTTTATCCCATGTTATAGGTTGGTAAGTAATTCCTTTAGCGGATACATAATAATGTGCTTCTGACGGTAACCATAATTTTGTTTTATCCTCGTTAAAATCATCCATGTAAATTTTCACAAATATAAACAAGTATTTTGTATTTTCCTGATTAGGTAAAATTTCATAATAATTATAATCAGGAGCATTAAATATATGTATTGATTTAAATATACGATAATCATAAACTTTAACATGAATATTCTGCCCTTCATATCCAGATACATTATCTCTAGTCCAACTAAACCATCTACCCAATTTTCTTATTCCTGATTGATACTCACTAGCAAAATAAGTTTTACCGTCAGGGGTTGGGGTTACTAAAACTGTCACGTTTTTGTAAATGATAATTGGCGTGGAGGTTGTATTTATTGATTGATTAATGTTAGTTGGTTTAAAAATCATATCCATAGGATGCATATAATAATTAAACATAAAAAATCCAATTAGGATAAGTGCTATTATCCTTGCATTAGAATACGAATAATATTGTTCATAGTCCATTTTATTACTCCTTATCTGCTAAAGTAATTTTATCATAAATTACCTCTTTGTGGTCATAATGCAAACCTACTTTAGACATATCAAAACTTATTTTAGGTTCATTATTTTCTTGTTCTGGTTTGTAACAATACAATGATACTTTATGAGGTTTTTTACATAAATTATAATTACATTCCAATCCATCAAAATGATATTTTCTAGGTATGAAAATAACATCTGTAAATTCTCTTAATCTTAAATGGATGCTCCTAAATCTTTGAGCATCCCAATATAACTCTATTTCTAATTTTCTTATCTGTGATACAAATTTTTCCACAAATAAAACTTGTTTTGTTTTACTTCCTAATGAATTGAGAATCTGTCCCATTTCAGAAATACATAAAATTAAATCAGGGTGTTGCTCATCTCCTATTTCATCTATCATTTCTTGAAGACCACATACTTTATCTGAAAAATCGGTATAATAATTAGACCAGATAGTTTTATTTTTTTGATAATGGTCTAACATTGCTATACCTGTCATACCTCCCGTTTTTCCATTTCCCGATATTGGGCATTTAGAATCTGAATATATTACTCCTACAAAAGCAACAATCATTTATTTATCTCCGTGATATTAATCCTCTTAATCCAGTATCCCCTAATTGATGCTGTTCAAATGTTGCTTGAATTGCTTTCACAATTTCTATACTTGAAGCAATACCAAAACCATCTTTAGATACTACTCTTTCACATTTTGATACACACAATTTATCTAATACCCTAAATCTGTATCCAAAATTAATATCCATATATTCATTTAATGTATCAACTTGTGTCATTCCATCAATATTTTCATATGACAATAAAGAATGACGATTAGGAAATTTTTTATGTAAAGTTTCTTCTAATTCTTTAACTGAATCTTGCATTGTATTAGATTGAGGTATTAAAATTTCCTCGTCATCTTTTGGTGCAATAATATCGTTTACTGTATTTCCTTCAGTCATTCTCCTAACTCCTCTTTTACTAATTTATTAATTTCATCTTCCGATAATTTATCATCAGTTTTTTTAATTTTTCTGAATGTATCTAAATTAATATGATTTTTTAACCATTGCCTGATACCAAAATAATTCGCATCCTTGCTTTTTTTCTTTATAATTACTAAAGGAATATTAAATAAAGGTTTATAGATTGGTTTAACCTCTTTTTTTATTTCTGGTTTAATTTCCTCTTTTTTAATTTCAACTTTTTTCTTTACAATTTTCTTTTTAGTTACCATATTACATCAATTTCCCGCCATTCAGGAAATACCAGATGGCAATACCCGCTATAATAATAATTATCCATTTCTTATTTAAGAAGTCGAACTTATCGGGAGGGGGAGTAAGTATTTTAGTTACAAAATGCGCCTCTACCACTTCAAATAACATATCTGGCGGATAAGATATTTCTGCTAATTTATCAGGCATACCGTCTTTAAATTCTCGTTTTTGTTTTTCCTCATCTTCTGTTATTGTGATAACTTCAATTTCTGTAGTTACAAAATTTGTGTTAAGATATTTTGTTTCTTTTACAAATTTAAGGGGAATTGCATTAGATAAATCAACATATGTAATAAATTTTAATCCATCTATCAAAGGAGTAAATGGTTTCCACCATGCACATTTTAACTCTCTACAAATAAGGAAAAATGCTTCTGCTGTATCATTCCCGCCTGCTACTTGCATAAATTTTTTTACAATTCTGCCATGCGATATAACATTAACATAAAAATATGGCTTTCCCTGAATTACATATTGTATTTCATTAAAATTCATTATTCTTCATCTCCTGTTTTTATTCGTTCTCTCATAAAATCCATAACTTTATCTTTCACTTTTGCACCGTAATATTCTAACAATAAATCTCCAATCATAGTTTCTAATGCCCAACTGCCTTTATAACATTTTTTTAATGGTTCATTTTTCTTATTCTTTTTTCCCGCATATTCAAAAATTAAGATATGTATTTCCATTTTTATTCAGTCCTCAAATGAAATATACCATGCTACAATAATAAATAAGATATAGATAAGTTTAGGCAATAAATTTTCTCCTACTATTCCTAATCCAATAAATGCAGATAATCCCGCTGCTAAAAATAATTCTTTACGTTTAATTACTATTCCAATAAATAACAATATAATACCAATTATTAGAAATATATATTGATAAATTATATCATAAACCTCAATCGCTCTATTATTTGATGATGTGGTATTTCCAATTTCACAATTAGAAGTTGTACTACCAAATATACAAAATTCGTGCGCAGTATTTGGTTCTAAATTGACAGCAGTATAATTATAAACATAATCTGATTTCCACCCTTCGATATCAACCCCATCTAATGATGCTCCAATCGGTCTATTAGCAGTTAAATAAATATAATGCCACGTTATACTATTTTCTGTTGCTGATGTAAAATTTAATGTGCTATTAAAAGTTGATTTTGCACTAACAGGAGTAGAAAGAATACATAAACCCGCTATAATGCATAATAACATTAATCCTATACCAATTGCAATTCTCTGATATTTTTTATAATAATCTATAACTGATGTATCATACATTTTTAATCACTTCCAAAATACTCCTAAAATTCCAATCCCTAGTGCAAATTCTTGCGATTTTATAAGAAGTAAATTTAATTCCATTGGGAAATATTGGCTATCAATATTCCATACTAACATTTTTATTAATACCCAAAAATACGCAGTAAGACTATCTAATGTTGCACTTGTTCCTGTAGAATCTGATGAAAAAGATTTTAATGATACTCCTATATTATCTTTTGAACCTATCCCACCATAATAAACATTCGATAATATACCTATTTGTGCTCCCCATTCTCCAAATAATTCTTCTGATTGTGGGACACTAAATATAAGTTTATTATTCATATAAAAATCTAAAATATTATCTTGCGTATTTGTTTCAACTAATGCGGCAATATTAAGAGCAGTTGTAATTTTTGTATTAGTTAATCTATTTGCACCTTCATATGGATAAAAATATAATTCTCTATCTCCTGTTAAATCGCTTAATCCGATTGTATGCTCTATAACATGAAAGCCATCAGATTCTACTATAACTTCTTGCGTTCTTAAACTTGAATATGATAATACAATAGAATAATCTCCCTGATTAGGATTTAAAATATTATATGTATTTGTATATTTTGCTTCATTACTTGCTTTTAATCCATCAAATACTAAATAACTATCTGATGCACTAGATACCCTTCCGTTATCGACATCATAAGACCATGCACCATTAATTTCTGTTAAATCTGATGAAGCAGATAAATCTATAGAACTATCACCTGCCAATGTTTCAAAAGGAACGCCAGCAATGCCAATACCATATGCTTGTAATAATATCCATGATACTACAACTGATGTAAATAAAAGGGAACATGCAAAAAATATTACTATTTGGGAGGGTGTATTTGCGGCCATATCATTTCTCCGATTGGGAAGTTAATAGTCTTGCAAACACTAATCCGCATATTACAATTGCCACAATTAATACCCAAAACGGCAATATACCCATACCAAATGAAGTAACTGCACCTATAATTACTCCTGCCAATGTTCCTAAACCTTTCCCATATCTGGATAATCCCATTGCAAAAATAAACATCATTAAAGCAGATAAAACAAAACCCTGTTGTATTCCACCTTTAACTCCCATACAAGCAATAAAATTCATAAATAATTCATATGGTCGCAAATTTGATGTATCATCTATACATGCGACTTCCGTTAATGGCGTTGTGTTTTGCATCCCTGATGTATTTGTAAATGTTGGAGTTACTTTTGGAGTAGATATTCCTGAATATGGAGATGTGGTAGTTGTAGTTTTTAATAAAACTATAGTTATAACATTTGAACTAGTATTCGATGTTGTTATTCCTGCTGTTCCCGCTGTATAACCATATGCGCTTCCTGTAGCAGAATAATAATGATTATTTAATGCATATACTCCGCAACTACCGGCAGTATTTGTAAAACATTTTTGACCATCAGAAAATATAACTTTTGCATTAGGTATAGGAACAGATGAAGATGTTTGAACCATACCATATAATGTTACATTATCCACTGTAGGGGGAAGATTATTTTTATAAAATCTATATTGAATACTCCCACCTTCCATAATAGTTTTGGTTATTGGTATGGTATCTAAATAACCTATAGCACTACCATAATAATAAATTGCTCCGCCAGTTCTTGCAGAATAAAGCGCAGATGCAAAATTCCCTTGATTATATGTAGTATTAACCCATATACCAGAATATACATCCATAATATGAGATGTATAATCTGTCATTAATGCGGCGTCGGCCCCGCCACTTCCCGACATATCATAAGCAACAATCATTACAGGATTATTACCTGATGAAACTATATTTAAAGTGGTAGATGTTTGATATATATTTCCTGTTGTAGATGTAATATATGCGGTTACTGTTACTTCATCTGTTAAAGGAACATATGATAATAATTTTGCATTTACTCCTGATAATGGGCTTGATGAAATTGAATAAGTTGAACCATCCCATTGTTTCCATGTTCCTGATACTAACGAATAATCAGTTTGCCCTGCTCCTGATGTAAAATGATACATATTACTCCCTAAAGGAGTATATCTAAATGAAATACTTTGAGCATTTGATAAATCGCCATTAATTTTTAAAAAATATGTATCGTTAATAGTTCCTGCTGTTGGAGATATTGATAAAGTATATGATGATGGTAAATTAGTTGTATCTTCTAAATATGCATGATAATATTGTGTAGTTCCTGCCATTGAACTACTTGATGCAAAATATCCTGTATATGCTTTATATCCTGATAATGCAATATCAAATTTATAAGATGCTGATGGAGTTAAACCTGTAAATATTACTACTCCTGCTGGAGGATTACTAGATATTGATGTCCATGAACTTGATTGATTAGAAATTGTTACCGTTCCTGTTTTAGCAGAATTAATTATTCCTGTAGTTGTAGAATGTAAATTAACTTCTAATACGAAATTTGATGAAGTTGGATTATATTCATTAGGGGTTAAATAATAACCATTCCTAGAAAATACGTTAGTATAAGTTATTTCAGAATCTTTAGTTTTATATCCTGATTTTTGAAATTGTAACCAATATCTATGGCCATTAACTAAAGGTATATTTCCACCTGTTCCATATCCACTAAAAGAATATTCCCCATTTATTCCAGTGGTTATATTTCTCCATCCTGCTGATATATCGTTCATATCTTGCATACCTATAGATACTGTAGGAATGGCAGATAAATTATAATAATCTTGTAAATATACTGTTATTGGTTCTGATACATTAGTTCCATTAATTCCACCTGTTGGAGTTACTATAGGAGTTAAAGTAGGAGTGGGAGTGATATTTTGTGTATAATTATATACATCAATATGTTGAGATGCTGATAATGCCACTCCATTATTATCATATACTGTTAATTTGGGAAGAAAATGACCAGCAACATTATATTCTTTATAAAAAGGAGAGTTAATATTAGTATATTTTGTTTCACTACCTAAATGCCCATCATAATCCCAAACTGCCCTATTAATATTTGTTCCTAAAATTACGGGATAAAAAGTTACATTTAATGTTTGATTTCCTGATGATGGAACTACTGTAAAAAGAACCGATAAATCATTATTTAAATCTGCTCTATTCCATACTGTATTAAAATGTGCTTGCCCTTCAAAACCGCTTTTTTGACAAGATACATAACTCCAAATAGTAGATTTAACAGAAGAATTAAAAGTATATGAACAACCTCTTGTTGAATTATCTAAACAATATTCTACATATCCACCAGCAATTAATGTTCCATTAGAATATAACCCTCCACTAGTTCCTGTTCCTATAGCAGTATGATGAACAGACCAGCCAGAACCATGATATGCAATACAATAATTTGTCCCATCTATAAAATCTGTTGAAATTGGATAAGTATAAGTTTTATTCATATCCATAATAAACGATGGGGATGAAGGATAAATATTTAATGCATTAACGCAAGGAACTAAAAGAATTACTGCTAAAATAATCCATGCCATTATAATATCAAAATTTAAATTATTACGAATTTTTTTAATCATCTTTCTATTCTTTTTAATTTCTTTTTTAATAATCTCATCCATAATCATAACCTCATTTGAAATAAAATATAGCGATAAAGAAAATAATAATAAAAAAAAGTGGTGTGGAATAATCCACACCTTTAATTTTGTTCATGCTTCTATCAGTCCTCTTTAACAAGAACATATGCGACAAGAACCAGCGGAATAAGGTCCCAAATTGTTTTAACGGTATCAGTCCAACCCGTTGTATTGGCAGTCATAAATGAGGAAATCGCTCCCGGAAGAATTGCCGCAAGGATATAAAGACCAATAGCCCAACCAATCATACCTTTAGTCTGCATGTAAGTAACCTCCTATACTATTATATATAGTTACTCTCCTTTATATACCCATACGGTATTTACACCCTATAAACCCCTCCCTCTATTTTTAAAAATTTTTCTATAGAGAACTATAGAGAATATGTATTTAACTATAGAGAACTATAGAGATAAGATAATTATTATAAAAATAAGAAAATAAAAAAACTAATCCTATAAAAA
>Ga0209099_1002540_pt1 | contig 15928 bp, 15 predicted proteins | sample AD_JPNHW2_MetaG_FD_184430 | JGI IMG/M metagenome (GOLD analysis project Ga0209099, IMG submission 184430) | Active sludge microbial communities of municipal wastewater-treating anaerobic digesters from Japan - AD_JPNHW2_MetaG (SPAdes) (version 2) | ecosystem: Engineered > Bioreactor > Anaerobic... | reverse complement strand
GTATTGCTGGCTATTATCAATATAGTAAAACAAGCCTTCGGTAAATAGATCCGGCTAATGTCTTTTTTCCTTTTAAATCACAATAATCTGGTGCATCTGACACCTGTAATTTCTATTTTTGTCTCATCAGATATCAATAACATGGGCGAACAAATAAGCAACGACCCTCTGCATGGGAAGACACTTGAGGTTATAGTTAAGTTCCTGGTCGAATATTATGGATGGGAACAGTTAAGCACACACATAAATGTAAGGTGCTTTACCAATAACCCAAGTATCCAGTCAAGTCTGAAGTTCCTCAGAAAAACGCCATGGGCCAGAAAGAAGGTTGAGGATCTGTACATTACCGTGATACGACGCGGATAACTGTTTCTGATCCTCCTGAAGAAATTTTGTACTTAAAGAGCTATTCAGGTAACTATTACTTCAATCCCATCTTTTTTGCGATCTCCGACGGTATTGCTTTTTTGTTAACCATAAGATTGGTTGTCCGCAATGCAACATATGGTTTTGATACATAAATAAATCCGTCATATTTACCTGTAACACCCCATGAGTTTTTCACTTTATAGAAAGGATTTCCGGTCTGATCGACAGCAAGCCCGACAATGTGCATTCCGTGATCATCGGTCGTGGAATAGTTATCAAACTCCATCTGGCGCAACTCCTGTGTTATCGTCTTTTCGGGCTGTGGTTCGCTGAAAACTTTTGACGCTTCATCGGGCGTCATATCTTTCCAGTTTTTAACCGGGACAACAGCCACACCCTCTTTCATTGAAAAACCTTTATCGCTCATATCGCTGGCCCAGCCAACTGTGTAACCTTTTTCCAGTGAATTATCGATGATCTGCATGAGATCTTCAAGAGGCACATTATAAAACAATCCGTTAGCCCAGTTATCGGGTATCTCAAGAATAAACTGAGTATAGAACGGATGATGGCTGAATGATGTCAAAAGAACATAATCTTCAGGATTTATACCAAGCTCCTTTGCAAAACTGACCGGAGTGTAATTCTTCCCTTCATAAGTGAAGGTTGAAGGCATCGTCCCAAGGTATGCATCAAGAATACCATTTATACCCCTCATCCAGGCAGTTGTGAGTTTTTGTCCCTTTATGAGAGCGTCCACCGATGCCTTAAGAACTCCATCCATCTCCTGGTGATTATGTTTCACCTCTCCGTAATTAAGACCAGGATATACCTCATCCGGAACAATTCCTGCCTCAGCGATACCGGTCAACAGATCACCATACTCTCCCCCTGCTGCAAAAGTGGAGCTACCATGCATACGTACATACTTATCTGCTTTTTTACTATAGTTATACCTTACAATAAACATTTCTGAAAGATCGTACGGCTTTTTCCCCATCCTGATAAGCTCTGACTCAAGCATCGAGATCCCCGAGAAGCACCAGCAGGTGGATGTTGCATTCTGATTTTTAACCGGTGTACAGGCAAGGTCTTTTTTCATTGTAAAAGAATAACCTGTCGACTGGCTGTAAGCCAGTGTGCTGATGAACAGCATCAATATAGCAAGTCTGAAAATTTTGTTCATGACAATAGTGTTTTATGTTTATTAGGATATGTTTTTAAAACAATGATTTAAAATAATATGTTGGTCTGCAGTGACAGTCTTTCTATTGCGTATATTTTGTTCTCCCGGCTTTAAGCGTTTCATCAAACAGTTTATCAAGTACCGGATTGACTCCTCTGGCTCCTGCAACAACCTTCTCGGCCCAGTCATGGTATTCGAGAATACGCTGCAATGACCAGTCTTCAGGCGGATAAGCGCTGATATCATGCAGGTTCATTATCTTGTCAGCAACTCTAAGCTTTTTAGCCTTGTCCGATAACGACGAAACATTCTCAACCTGCTGACGATTTCTGTCTTTCTTTTCGAGAGTTTTATCGTCAGTGACCTCAAGGGTTACTGACAGGATTTCTTCACCAAAAATTTCCCTGATACGATTAATTAATTCCTGCTTTTCTTCAACCGAATTAACAGTATCTTCAATAACATCATGAAGGATTGCTGCTGAAATGAGTACCGGATCGTTCTCCCCCGCCCTGTTCGCCAGCAGATCGGCAACCTGTATAGGATGATTTATGAAAGGAGCCTTGTCGGCCCCCTTGCGGAATTGAGATTTATGTCTCTCAGCTGCAAATTCAAGTGCCTTTAATATCAAAGAAATGTCATTCATCTATAATTTTTTTATAACATGGTGTAGGGTAACGGTACAACGGCGCAAAGGCAAAACGGTCCCGACGATCCCTCATACTTCGGGATGTCGGGATTTCGGCTGCGCCTCAACACAACGGCATAACGACATAACGACATAACGATATAACGGTACAACGGTGCGATGGTGCGACGGAGTAGTGAATTCATTGTCTGACCGCTTTTATTTTTTTTGTCCTGCAACTTACAAAAAATAATTATTCCGTATCTGACTAAAAAGACCTTTCATCTAAACAGTTAATTTAATTTCGAAAACAGAACCCGGGAGTTGGTTTTTATCAGTCTTAAAAGATTTCTTGACAGAGGCTCGACAGCACAAAGGAATAAAGGAAGATATGAACAATTGATTTTTTTCGTATAATTATGCCGCAATAATATCATTAAAAAATTCAGAAGAAAAATGTGTTTCTCAGCAGGGGCAAGTTTTGCTGCAGGAGGAGTCCTCTCAGCCATCGGAATTGCAACGGTGAAGGAAGTGCAAAAGCCATCACAGAGACTATTTGCCATTATCCCTATCTTTTTCGGAATCCAGCAGTTAACTGAAGGATGTCTGTGGCTTGCGTTACAAAGTGCCGATCATCTGGTAGTTGAAAAGATCAGTACTTATATTTTCTTAATCACAGCCCAAATTTTCTGGCCTGTGATTATTCCTCTTTCAGTTTTTTTAATGGAAGATAATCGTGAGAAGAAAAAAATCCTGAAAGTTTTTTTTGTTTCCGGAATATTATTGTCGTTGTATTATGCCTTCTATCTTTTCTTTCATGATGTTACCTCCCAGAGTGTTGATTGTCATATTCTTTATGTTACTGAATCTCCTGAATCACTTGCCTTACCAACATTTATTATCTATCTTATACTAACCATTGTTCCTCTTTTTATTTCGGGGAACAAGAGAATGTCGGTTATGGGTATACTAATGGCTTTGTCGTGCCTTGCCACGGCTGTTTTTTACAAGCTTTATCTTACGTCGGTATGGTGCTTTTTTGCTGCAATAATAAGTGCTACCATCTACTGGATTCTCAGGAAATCGAAAAATGCTAAAGAGGATTAAATGCCAGCAGCACAAGATAACCATCACATAGAAAACCTTCATATCCCCAACACTCGCCATTCCATGTTTTCCAGTCTTTTGTCATTTTCCCTTCGCTGCATGATCCCTGGAATCCGCCTTCATCAATTCCTTTAAGTATTCCGTCCGATATTATATTCAGCTGTTCATCAAGGCCGGCTTTTTTAAATGCTTCAAGTGTAAAATATGACCAATTGAGTGATGCCCCTCCATTCTCATACCTCTGAAACGCATCACTTCCATCCTCCTTAATGCCTCCTCCCCAACGCGGATCATGATGGGTATAATCTTCTTTTCTGACCGGGACCAGATTGCCCGGAACTCCAAGAGTAAAGTCTTTGTACCCAACCTCCTGCATCTTGTTCCAAAGAGTCAGCATCACATCCTTAATCTTATCCTCAGGAACCAGGTTATAGTACACAGCCATGCTGTTTACTACCAGAAAGTAGTAATCGTGCAGCTTTCCATCCTGGCTTTTCCATCCTGCCAACACTCCCGTCTCAGGATTATAAAAAGTCTTAAAATATGCTCCCTTCAACCTGCCGGCCAATTGCCTGTAAATAGCCGCGTCTTCCTTTTTACCGAGCATATCTGTCACCTGCACCATTAGATTAAGAGCACTATATGTTAATGCGTTGCTAAAAGCATCCTCATGGCCATAGCCAATTGTATCCCACCAGTTTGCCGGCCGGACAACTCCGTTCCACGAGCCTGAATTACCACTAAGTTCATACTCAACAAGACCGTTTTTGTTGTAATCGCGTTTCATCTGTTTATCGATCCATTCTTTGATTTTAGGATAGTATTTTTCAGCCCATCCGGTATCCTTTGAACCTATTATATAGTTGCACGCCGAGATAACCAACGATGGATATGTATCGAGATAATCATATGGTTGCGTTTTACTGTTATAAATATCCATATTCGTATCTTCCCAGTTACTGTTGTATCCATACATACCATATGCCTTCATGCCGTTAAGGTATCGTTCAACAGACATCTTTAACAAGTCAAGTGCACTTAACGAATCTGCCAGAGGAGGTGTTTTAAGAGCTAACATCGAGGAAAAGCAAAGTGTAAATGCACAAGGATCGCTGCACGAATTATTTGCAAGAACCTGCAGTTTGGGGTTAACCTGGAAAAGATTCAGATAATTGCGTCTTAGACCAGCAAATTTTTCCGATTCTACCCCCGGAAAATGTGGATATACAGATGTGACTGTAAAAACATAACTAACAGCAACCTGTTGCTTTGTTGCTCCCGGAAGAACCACTGATATATAATTTTTCCCATCCGCTGCTTTACGACTTGCATCATAATTGACAATCACTCCTGGTTTATCTGCGGTTAGTCTGATTGTTCCCATATCGGGAAAATGAAGAATAGCTGGTAGTCTGGTTTTGTTTTTACCTGCCATCACCCCAAGAAGTGTAGTGTGATTCTCTGCTTTGCTGAATCTAAAGTCAATTCCTGCTTCTTTATCATCACCATTATATTTTGATGTGATTGTAATCTTCTTCTCTTCAAAAGAGAACTCCCATTCTGATTCGCCTGAAGTGCCTTTTTTTGAAATCTTTACCACTGAATCAGACACTTTGTGTAATTCGTATTCAGCTGAACCGGGAGTTATTTTCCATAGTATGGGGTTCTTTTCCAGCTTATTATTTCCAAGAGCATCCACAGAGAAGTATTTTACAAACGGAGCGGTATCAGTAAGCTGTATCTTATAGAATTCTGAAGAATACTCAAAACTTCTCACGATATGAGTACAAGACAGGCTTATCATTAGCATTAGCATTGTCACCGATAACGGAATAATGAAATATTTGCTGTGATTCATTTGATTATGATTTAAAACATAATCAGTGAATTTACATAAATAATGTACAAGGCTGTCCGTTATTTTAAGAAAAACGGTTATGTAAATTTTAAATGACTGAAAAAAAATTATCAGGAAACGGGCTTAAAAAACAACTATTTATGCGTTCCTGAAATCTTTTTGAATCTTTATTGTCATCTCTTTAAACTTTGGGAACTTTTTCCACAGCTCCTTGTCACAAGCGGCCAGACCGTCGCATTCGATACAGCATTCATAGCCTTTCTCAATAGCACACTTACGAACTGTGCATGAAGTCAGGATAATACCTGCCGGTTTACTTTTGTCTTTACAGGTAAAGCAGAAAATCTTTTCAGGATTAAAATCAATATTATAATTTTCCTTAATCATAAATTCCTTATAAGCCTTTTCTTTGAGCTCGATATTATTGCCTGCCGATGCTTTGTAAAGGGTACAATCCGGAGGGCATTTATAACCACAATAGCAAAGGCTTTTCGGGTCGGGTTTCTGTGACTGTTGTTTCAGGTGATCAAATGCCAATAATGAATTTCCGTAAACGAGTGCACAGCATGTTACTCCTGTCCTGAAGCATCTGGTGACGAAATCACGTCGTTTAAGATCTTTTTTCATCAGCTTGTTTTTTTAAGTTTAAACTGCAAAAAGATCAAATTTATGCAGAAAAGACTGATATTCAAAAGACTGACAGAGATTATTACAGGAATCAGATGGCATGGATTGATAAATAAAAAAATGTCCTGGCTTTTTTAGGGTCAGGACTCACATTATGAACTAAAAAGATAAACTAAGCCGCAGATAAATATTTCGTCCGGGTTCAATACTTATGCTTCCCCTGTTGGTTGAAAGGTGATTTGTATAACTCCGATCAGTTATATTATCTATACCCGCGAACAGTTGTAATTTAGTCGGACCAACATTAATCCTGGCTGAACTTAAAGCCAGATCAAGACGGGCATATCCGCCTGTTTCTTTTTCACCCTCAGCAATCTTGTCCTGCCTGGCTGCCCCGGCCACTGCCACCTCTGCCGAACCTATTCCCTGGCAGATGTAACGCAGTCCCAATCTCCCGGATAATGGCGGGATCTGAGGCAGGTCTTCATCAGCTTCCGTGTCTCTTCCTCTTACAAATGATCCGGAACCAAACAGAACCAGGTCGGAGTAAACATTATATTGTAATGAGAAATCTAATCCATAGAGTAAAGCTTTACTGACATTGGAATTAATATATGCCGGAATCGTATCAGTAGTCCCCTGATCGACTCCTGTATTGAGGGTATAGACAAACTCTCCGGGGGATTCAACAATCATATTAGAGATCCTGTTGACAAAACCATCTATCTGAAAGCTGAATTTTGGTTTCCATACCCGCAGGCCGAGGTCAGCGGAATAGCCGCTCTCAGGATCAAGATTTGGGTCTCCAAGACGGACATAATTACCCAGATCGATATATTTGAAGCGCTCTTCAAGTGATGGCGACCGGAATGAACGGGCCAGATTGAGTGAAAGATCAATATTTTTGTCCAGTTTATAAAGCATACCGGTATTTGCACTCCATGACATGTCATTCTCACTTCCCTTTTCAAAAGTTATACGCTGATTTGCAGGTGAATCATTGCGAACCCCATTGACAATAAGATAGTCTACATCATAACTTTGTTCATTTTCAACATGTATGCCATCAAGCCTGCCGCCAATAATCAAAGTAAGTTTATCATTGAGCAAATGAGCTTCATCCTGTAAGAACACTCCTGCACTTCCAAATGACGACTCTGGTATCGGGGTCTCTCCACGTACTATATTATTAGTCTTGACAACTGTTCCGGCATTGTTTATTACCTCATTCAGAATAATTTTTGTGCGCTCAGTTTTGAGATTACGGGACCATACATCCACTCCTGCTATCAATGTATTATTATCGGCAAAGTTCCAGGTGCTCTGCAGCTGTGCGCCATTAGTCATATGATCGCCTATGGGAGAGACCAACTGTGGAGTAATACGCTGTATCCCTGCAGCTATCGGTGTTTCCGTCACCGTGTTTGGAATCATAGCCACGTCGCGCTGGATGTACTGATTAAAATAACTGAGTTTTAAGGAAGAAAGCCTGTCTGTAATATTACTTATCTCATAGCTGGCAGATATTAATTGCCTGCTGATATCAGTGTATGTGGCTTCTGCAGGACCGGGAAACGCTTCACCTCCAGGGATACCGACATTCTTCGACCAGTTATTCTGGTATTGTATCTTTAACAGATGATTTGCAGAAGGTTTAAATCCGAACTTTGCTGTTACATTGTTTGTGGTAAACTGACTATTTGGTAAGGTACCCTCAGGGGTACGAATATCATCTGCATCACTGTATGTTCCGCTTACCCTCAGATACCATCTGTCTGAACCGGTGTTTATGTCGGCATGTTCTGTAATAAGATCATTAGCAGAAGCAAAACCCGATGTTACATTTCCCGAGATATACGGTTTGCCGGAAAAATGCCCGTCTTTGGTTATAATATTTACGATGCCACCCATGGCACCCGTCCCGTAAAGCGAAGACTGTGCACCCTTAATTACTTCAACACGCTCAATGTCGTTAACATCTACCATGCTAAGTGATGCAGTCAGATCGGTAGCAGTTTCAACCCTGTTGCCATCGATCAGGGTAACCAGCCGGCTTTCGCCCAATCCACGTATATTGACATTGGTTGCCCATACACCGTCACTGCCCATTGCAACGCCAGGTTCAGCTGCCAGGACATTTGAAAGGGTCATTGAAGAAAGTTTCTGGTATCTGTTTGAGCTCACGACAGCTAAAGGAATAGGTAATTCTTTAACCTGCCTGTTGATCCGGAGACTGGAAACTTCTATTTCGCCAAGGGGAATATCCTGTGACGAGAGAATAAAATCCTGCTGAAGATCACCTTTAATATTTACTTCATGCGAAGAAATATTATAACCCAAAAGTTTTAGTACCACACGATAGTTTGCTGATGGAAGATCAATTGTAAACCGGCCTTTGATATCCGTAACAACTGTAAATGATCCTTTATCAGTGGCACTTACAGGAATTGCTTCAACCACCACATTTTCAATCGTTTTCTGATCCGCCGAATCGCGGACTGTTCCCTGGAAACGATAAACCTGTCCATATGAACTTATGGAAAAAAATGCTGCTAATAAGGCAGCTAACAATTTTAATTTATTCATCTTGTTTGTTCTTTAAAAGTACTGATTTCACCTGAATACCCTCCAGACGACCCAACTGGCCTGTAAGGGAACCAATCTGATCGGTAGTACCTTCAAGAACAAGAGAAATGACACTTTGCCCATTGCTGCGCGGCAGCCCCTGGCGTCCAATAATAATTTGTGAATGTTTTGAGATGATTTCGTTCAGCTGCTGAACATTTTCACGGCTCTCAACCTGAATTAGTGCTGTTCCTACTCTCTTTTCCATCAGAATACCTCCGGATTGGATTTATGATTAATTTATCAATACCTTGATTCAGAAAATACTGAAATCGCAGTATGTTAATATTTTATTAACGAAGCAAAAATAGTGAATTTTAATAAGATTGCAAAATATCAAATCTATCTCAAAGGCGGCCATAAAGAAGAAGAAGAACTTACACACTTGTCCCGATCTATCGGGAAAGGAAATCCGGAGGAGACACAGGAGAGCCACAGAGGAGATACAAATGGCTACAAAGTAACACAGAGCGGCACTGAGGAGACACAGAGAGCCACAGAGAAAATACAGAGGGCTACAGAGGAACCCGTGGGTAGCGGTGGCACACATAGAAATATTAAGGAGAATCATAAAAGACAATCAGCTCATCCTGATTTTAAATGGTAAACTCGCAAAAGATAATTTATCTTTACGAAACAAAATAAAAGTGATTCGGAAATCCCCTGAATTAGATAGTTTTGTATAAAGATTGGAAATAATGCCCAGAAGATTTTTAATTATATTATCAATAGCATTTTTAATATCCGGGTGTGGAAACCCTGGCCCGGATACAGGAAAGACCCAGGCTTTTACAATTGCCACATTAAAAGGGCCTTCTTCTATGGGAATGATAAGGATGATTGACAGCCTGAAGAGAGGGAGTGTGCATAAAATTGAGGTAATGATACTGAATGAACCGATACAGGTAAGGAAAATGATGATTGATGGTTCCGCTGATTTTGCAATTCTTCCGACTACTATGGCTGCAATAGTATATAATAAAGGTATGGAATACCGGCTGGTCGCCATACCGGTATGGGGAACCCTTTACCTTTTCGGAAGCGATACAACAATAACACGGTGGGCAGATCTCAGGGGAAAGAAGGTGAATCTTATGGCCAGGGGAATGACCCCCGATGTGCTTTTCAGATATCTGCTGCAAAAAAATGGTATAAATCCCGAAAACGATATTTCTCTTGATTATACGTTTCCGACCCATATCGACCTTGCCAACGCAATCGCCTCAGGGCAGGCTGATCTTGGAGTGATATCAGAACCGTTAGCCAGTATGGCAATGGAGAGAAACAAGAACTTAAGGCTTATTTTCGATCTTGATGATGAATGGAAAAAGATCGAAGGTATTCCCATTACGGAGACTGCCTTTATGGCTAAAAAGAGTGTGTTGAAGAATAACCGGCAAATGGTGGAGAAGCTTCTTTCAAGCTATGATGCTTCAACACGATGGGTAAATCAAAATCCCGACAGTGCTGCTGCACTTATGGTGAAATACGATATCCTGCCCAACTCCAATGTGGCAATCAGTTCCATTCCCCGATCAAATCTTAACTTTGTGCGTGCAAAAGACGTTAAATCACAAATTGAGGATTATCTCAATGTTTTTTACAATATGAACCCGGATATTATTGGAGGAAAAATCCCAGATGAAGATTTCATTTACTAAAAGACAATATATAAGCCTCTCTTCTGTAGTCTTTATGCTGGCTTTGTGGAAGATTCTATCCATGCATTTTGATTCCGATTTTATTCTTCCGACCCCTGAAAAAACTCTGGCCACCACACTGGGCCTCTTTGGCGACAGCAAGTTCCTGATAATTGTGGGTTCGACAGTATTGCGAGGATTGGCAGGGTTCATTCTATCGGCAATCATGGGATTAATAATTGGCATCATAGCCGGAATCAATTCCAGCTTCAATGCCTTCCTGCGTCCCATCCTGGTTACAATACGTTCCACACCGATAATCGCGCTTATCCTGTTAGCCCTTATATGGTTAAATCCAAGCCTTGTGCCGGTGTTTATTGCAATGCTGACCATGTTCCCGTTCATCTGTACAAATGTGATTGACGGGATAAAAAGCATTGACCCTGACCTTACCAGTATGGCCAAATTTTATAAAATCAACCGGAACAAAATCATCCGTGAAGTATACATACCTGCCATTTTACCATTTATTATAAGTGGTGCCTCCAGCGCAATGGGCATTGGCTGGAGGGCAATAATCACAGGGGAAGTGCTCAGCCAGCCTAAATATGGAATAGGTACGGTAATGCAGGGTGCACAGACATTCTTAAACGTGGATGCGGTAATTGCATGGACCATACTGGCGGTGCTTATCAGTTACGGATTTGAGAAAGCTATCCGCTGGAGTGAACGAAAACTTATTGTCTGGAGATTCTGATTATGAGCCTGGAGATTAAAGGACTATATAAAAAATTTGATGAGGTTTCACTTTACAGTGATTTCAACATCGGTTTTCCCGAAGGTACAATCACCTGTATACTGGGTCCTTCGGGATGCGGAAAAACAACATTGTTAAATATAATTGGCAATATAATTAAGCCTGACAAGGGTGAACTTCTCGGTTTCGAAGGAAAGGCCATTTCATATATCTTTCAGGATCCAAGGTTACTTCCCTGGAAAACCGTTAAGGGTAATATCGGATTCGTCATGAGCAAAGATATACCTGCGGCCGAACGGCAAAAAAAGGTAAATCAGTTTATCCATCTGGTTGAACTGGATGATTTTACCGGCTATTACCCATCAAAGCTAAGCGGAGGAATGCGCCAGAGGGTTTCAATAGCACGGGCTTTTGCCTACCCTTCCGACATAATACTGATGGATGAGCCGCTTAAAGGTCTTGATATTAAACTTAAACTGAACCTGATAAAGACATTTTCACAGATCTGGCAGACCGACAAGAGGACTGTAATTTTTGTTACACATGATGTAGACGAAGCCCTGCTCCTCGGTGATGATATAATTGTCCTTAGCCAGGCACCTGTCAAAATCAGCACCAGAAAGAAGGTTGAAGTCCCGGTAACAGATCGCTCACTTGATTCTGATTATTTAAAGCAATTAAAAAGGTGTCTGCTTGAAGTCTTAGGTAATTAAGGCATTATCCTGATTATTAATTAATAATCTTTAACATATAAAACCTTCTTTTTCCTGAAAATTAGGAATAAATTTGGGTAACTATGGTCAAAACAAAAAAATGGCCACAATTACATACTAAACCAACCTAAAACATGAAAAAGATAATATTTCTGGCATTGCTGATTTTCTGCAATTGCTATATTACGTTTTCTCAGATAGATGAGAAACTGAAATCCGATATCCGAAATACCGGATATGTTCACAGCCCGTTACCTCTCGACTATAGCAAGTCGCTTGAAACGGCCGGACTGACTAAAAAAGTGCTGGTCTCAGACATGTTATGCGATATGGAAGACATGAAAAAATGGTCGCATATAGGCATTGGAGGCATGTCGCAGACTTCGGAAAGAAGTATCTCCGGAACACATAGTCTGAGACTTGTTGCTCCCACTGTTGTAAATGAGTTTCTTGGCTGGGGATTAGGCAGAGGAACCTCAATGGCAAACTTTGAAGTAGGTGGCAAAGACTGGGGAAAATATAACAGGATTCACTTCTATGTCTATCCCGATTGTGAAGGAAGTCGAAGCATTTATCTGAATCTTTATGTTGAAAACGACGGCAAGATCAAAGTGCCTGATAAGTACGGACGTGAAGGATATCACGAGATAAACCTTATCAACGGTCAGTGGAATGAATGCTATGTTGAAATGCCTGAACTGGCACGTGACAAAGTCACCAAAATTTCTTTTGCAATAGAAGTATTTGGCAAGGAACGTACTATGGGCGATTCGCTTAAGTTTGATGTTGATGCCGTAACTCTGCAGACTGTTGAAAATCCGGAAGTGGTAAGCGGATGGAAACCTGCCGGGAACAAAATTATCTTTTCCACAACCGGATACCGTACTGACAGTGAGAAATCGGCAATAGTAAGTGTGGCAAACAATGGTGGTAAGTTCCAGCTAATAGATTATACTACTTCCCAGGTTGTTTATGAAGGAAAGATAAAAGAAGGGAAAACCCGTATAGGTGATTTTGAAACCATTGATTTTTCAGATTTCAAACGCCAGGGACAATACATGATAAGAGTCGGTGGTGTAACTTCAGCACCTTTCTACATCAACAGCAATATATGGGACAACTCAGCATGGCGTATGCTGAACTTTATGTTTGTTGAACGCTGCGGTTATCCCGTACCTGAAAAACATGGGGTTTGCCATACTGACCTTAACGGTGAATTCAATGGACAAAAATTCACAGTGAATGGCGGCTGGCACGACGCCGCTGATATGTCACAGCAAACTCTACAAACCGGGGAGATTACATATTCGTTGTTTGAAATGGCAAACAGAGCCAAAGAAAAGAACAACACCGATCTGTACCTGCGACTGATGGAAGAAGCACAGTGGGGACTTGATTTCATCATGAAAACACGTCTGGGTGATGGTTACCGCGTTCAGAACTGGGGAACCAACCTATGGACCGACGGATATATTGGCACAATTGATGATTCCGGCAGACGCCAGGTGACAGTACATAACGGAGGTTTTGAAAACTTCATGTTTGCAGCTATTGAGGCATATGCATCAATGTCAATCGAAAAGGATATAATGCTTAAGGAAAATCTTCAAAAAATTGCCAAAGAAGATTTTGGATTTGCAATGAAACGTTTCGAAGAACTGGGATATGATGAAAGGATCTCAAAGGGACATGGCCATGCATATATGGCCTCTCAGAGCCAATATATGGCAAGCGTATCATGGGCAGCCAGCATGTTGTACAAACTGACAAACGATAAATACTATGCTGATAAAGCAGCTGAATTTATTAAATATACCATTCAGTGCCAGCGCCAGAACCCGATAAATGATAAAGACAAAACAATGGGTTTCTTTTATCGTGATCTGAACAAGAAATCTATTGTTCATTTTACCCACCAGTCTCGCGATCAGGTTTATATGCAGGCACTAACTGCGCTGTGCGAGACACAACCAAATCATCCTGATTATAAAACATGGGAGAACTCAATAAGGCTCTATGGCGGGTATCTGAAAAATATTATGCAATATGTACAGCCTTATGGGATGGTTCCGAGTGGAATTTACCAGAAAGACGAAATAAAGGACTCTGTTAATTTTTACATCGTTCAGGTTGGAATCAATAAGGGTGCTGAAAAGGACTTCAGGGAGCAAATTGAGAATGGTGTGAAGCTTGATGAAGAACATTACCTGAGGGTTTTCCCTGTCTGGTTCTCATTCAAAGGAAATGCTGCCGTGACCCTGTCAACTGGAAAAGCAGCTGCCCTGGCCGGCAAATTCCTGAAAGACAAAGATCTGATAAATATAGCTGAGCAACAGCTGTTTTGGATTGTAGGGAAAAATCCTTTCGGGCAGTCGTTGATCTGGGGAGAAGGAAGCAATTACGGACAGCTATACACAGCATTGCCCGGAGAAACCGTTGGTGAGATATCTGTTGGTATGCAGTCGAGATTCAATGAAGATACACCTTACTGGCCCAACTTCAATACGGCTACTTATAAGGAAGTATGGGGGTCTTCTGCTGCAAGGTGGTTCTCTCTGATATCAGAGTTTTAGTTACTGTTTGCCAACTTCACGGCCCTCCCCCCCGCAACAGGGGGAAGGCTTAAAAAACTCATCATATGAATTCTTCAAAAATAGATTTTACACAAAGAAATGTCGGCATAGATCTGTTCAGGGCGCTTACAATGTTCATCATGATATTTGTAAACGATTTCTGGAAGATACACGATGTCCCCCACTGGCTGGAACATGCCCAGCGCGGTGAAGACTTTATGGGACTTGCCGATGTTGTATACCCCTGTTTCCTTTTTGTTGTGGGAATGTCCATACCATTTGCAATAGAACGGAGATATGAAAAAGGATTGTTGGGAGAATCGACAATCGGGCATATTCTATCACGCACGCTGGCGCTGTTGGTGATGGGCGTTTTTATCACAAACTCGGAAGCACGATTGTCTCCCGATGTCCCTTATAGCATAGGTATATATTGGCTACTCATGGCTACAGGGTTTATTTGTATCTGGAATCAATATCCCAGGACTGAAGACCCTAAAAGAAAATGGATTTTCACTTCCCTGAAGTTTATAGGAGTAATAATACTGTTCTATCTGGCGGTCACATTCAGAAATCCCAAGGGAGAAGTATTCGGAGCCAATTGGGGCATACTCGGATCAATCGGATGGGCATATCTGCTATGCGCTATGATTTATGTTTTCACCCGCGACCGTCTGAAATACCTCATACCTGTATGGGGAGCTTTTATGATCATCTGCATGCTTGGATCGCGTATGAATGAGGCCTGGGGAGGAACAGCGATATTGTCACTTCCTCGTCCGAATTTCTACAACGATTTTCTTGGCATCCTGCATATTGGCAACGGAGCAGTACCTGCTTTTACTTTGGGAGGAGTTATATTTTCTCTGATATGTGCAAGATATGCACAGGTACCCTGGAAAAAGAAAGCTCTCTATGTCATTGCAGCAGTATCCATCTTATTAATAGCCGGCGTAATCTGCCGTCAGTTCTGGATACTTGCAAAACTGGGAGCAACACCTACCTGGGTTTTCATTGTAACAGCTATCACAGTTGGCACATACTCAATCCTCAGCTGGCTTGCTGAGAAGGGTAAAGCAGCGTGGTTCAATGTGATAAAACCGGCGGGGACAGCTACACTAACATGCTATCTTATACCATATGTTTCATATGCACTTGCGGATCTTACAGGCATTATTTTACCAGATTGGTTTACATATGGCTTTATGGGAATTGTCAACTGTCTCTGCTTTGCCCTGGCAATTATTGGGGTAACTTATCTGCTGGGCCGGATCCATATTAAACTAAAGGTTTGAAAACCATCAGTATTCAATGAATTTAAAATGTAATAAATTAAAAATCAAATGCATGAAAAATCTAAGATTTATCATTCTGCTAGCAGCAGCAATCGGTTTTATTGCCTGTTCTTCGGAAAAAACGAAGAAAGTCTCTGAGTATCCTATGTTCTGGACCTGGATGGATTATCGCCCGGGTATGAATTTCGATTCGATATGCACAATTATGAACGAAACAGGTATTGACGGTGTAATGCTTAATGCTCCAACACCTGATGATTACCGTATAGCAATCCCTATTGCAAAAAAGCACGGGATAGAGGTTTATGCATGGATATGGACTATGAACCCTGAACACGACCGTGATGTTCTTCTAAAAGAACACCCCGACTGGTTCAGTGTAAACAGGAAAGGTGAGAGCCTTGCCGATTCTACAGCATATGTAGGATATTACAAGTTCATGTGTCCTGCTGTACCGGAAGTCCGTGAGTATATCAAAAATAAAATAAAATCCTATTGTGAAGTTGAGGGGTTGAATGGTATTGCAATTGACTATCATCGTTTTGTGGAC
>Ga0209099_1002537_pt1 | contig 15942 bp, 17 predicted proteins | sample AD_JPNHW2_MetaG_FD_184430 | JGI IMG/M metagenome (GOLD analysis project Ga0209099, IMG submission 184430) | Active sludge microbial communities of municipal wastewater-treating anaerobic digesters from Japan - AD_JPNHW2_MetaG (SPAdes) (version 2) | ecosystem: Engineered > Bioreactor > Anaerobic... | reverse complement strand
GCAGAAATACTGACGCGGTAAATTTTTATACAGATAATGGCTTTACAAAAACAGGGGTCAGAAAGAACTATTACCATGACGATGACGCGCTTTTAATGGAGAAAAAATTATAAATGAAAATAAAAACGGTCTCTTTCCTCAAGAGCTGTACCAATCCTGTTCACTTTCCAGGGTATGATTTTCCTGAATTCGCATTTTTCGGCAGGTCTAATGTAGGGAAATCCTCTCTCCTGAATATGATTTTAGGACAGAAGGATCTTGTTAAAACAGGGGCGCGCCCTGGAGTTACACAGACTATAAATTTTTTCATAGTGAATGACAACCGGTCATTTGTAGATCTGCCGGGGTTCGGCTACGCCAAACTTCCCATGTCAATAAAGAAAAAGCTCCTGCCGATGATAAAAGATTATATTGAAAAGAGGAAAAACCTTAAACTTGCATTTCTTCTTATCGATATAAGAAGAGTCCCCGGTGATTATGAAAAAGATATTATTGAGCTGCTTGCACAAAATGATGTCCCCGTTGTAATAACTCTAACGAAATGCGATAAACTGTCAAAAAACCAGAGACAGAAAAACATTTCAGAAATCCAGAAAGCGCTTGAAATAGAGAGAGATTCAATCTTTATTACATCTTCCGAGACAAATGAAGGGAAAAAAGAACTCCTGATGCTGATAGATGAATTTTCTCATTCAAAAAAGAAATCTATAGCTGAGTCATCAGATACATGATTCTGCTCGCTTTCTCCTTCGGGAAAAGCGTCATTAAATATGCAGTGATACTCATCCTTCCCTGGGCCTCCGAATCCGCATCCATCTGGCGGAGAACATCAATTATCAGCGGATCATCCCAGTTTGACATTATCTTTACAGATTCCTCCGGCGGCATATTAGACATTTTATTTGCAAGAACCATAACATTCTTTCTGTATCCGGAATCTTTTTTTCTGTCGTTTTCAAGTTTTTTCTGTTCAAGCTCCAATCCTTTTCTTATCTGTTCAAGTTTATCCTTTTCAGAACCGATCTCTTTCTCTTTTTCGGCCAGCAGCGCTTCCCGTTTATCCAGGTCTTCAATCCGTTCCAGCAGCTTTTCCTTTTCTTTTCCGAACTCTTCTTTTTCAATCAGTGACGGTTCATCACCCGGAGCATCCAGTGAAAGTTCCTCTTCACCTTTTAAGAATCTGAATTTTTCTCCAAGGTTAATGAGACCGATATTATCAAGCCAGAAAACACTTACTCCCGCCAGAAAAAATATCAATACTATCAGGTATATTATTTTTGATTTATTGGATACAGCCATGACCTTTACTCCGTTAAATATTTTTTACAACTGTAAAGTTTAAATCCGCAGATAGAATATTCGCTCAAGCCGTGTTTGCTGAGAAATAATTTATCCGCGATTTTAAACGGTTATTTACCGCTCTCTTCTTTATACAGGTTTGAGACCTTTTTCACATACTCACGGGTCTCTTTAAAATCAGGGATACCGCCGGCTTTATCAACATTACCCTGACCGGCATTGTAGGCAGCCAGAGCAAGTTTATAATTACCTTTATAATTATCAAGAAGGCTTTTCAGGTGAGTCACTCCCCCTTTAATATTTTCCTCAGGATTAAAAGGATTTTCCACGCCAAGCCCCATCGCTGTTTCAGGCATAAGCTGCATCAGCCCCATTGCTCCCTTAGGAGAAATAGCTTCCGGATTATAATCAGACTCTGCCCGTATAACTGATCGCACTAACGGTGCAGGCACACCTTTTTTTTGGGAATAATAATTAACTATTTTATCTATATCATTTTTTGAAACAGTACCCTCTTCATAAACACCAAAGTCATTATCAAGTAAACTTACCGCGTCATCAGTCATCTGCCCGAAACTCTGACTGTTACCGGTTTCCGGAATTGTTACCTTTGATTTATTCAAGCCGAATCTGCTTTTTATTTCATTGATTCTTGACATTACGTTGTACATATCTTCTATCATAAATACCTCACATGTTTTGTAATTGACCATAAAATCCGGGTGAAAGTTTTTCACACTTACACCGTCATAGTATACCAGTACTCTCTTACATTTATGATTGTTACATTATCTTTTTATGATATAGTTTCTGGTTCATATCATCATTCTCTTTTGACATTTCTCTATTGAATTCATATTCATACTCTTCGAACTTCCGTTCCTTCAGCTTCTCTACAATTTTTTTTTCTCTTGAAGCTGCAACAAGTCTTTCCCTTATTCGGTCAACTTCCGGCTGCAGATCTTCTATTCTTCTCTCTGCCTCAATGATAGCCTTGCGTGCGACATCAGTGTACCTCATCATTGACATAACTTCTTCTGCTGAAAAAAATCCTTTTTTTATTCTCTCACTGTACTGAATTTCATATCTGCTTATTTTACTCCTGAGTTCTTCCTGAAGTATCCGTTCTTTATTCTGAAGGCTCAGGACTTTCATAAGCTCATTTTTAATCTCGGTTTCCCTTGCTTCTCTTATATCAAGAAGTCTCTGAAGAGTAAAACGAAACTTTTTCATTAGCTTCTACCTATCTCAGAACCTGGGCAAATGCCGGAGCCTTCGAAACCGTAGAGGGCGATTTAACCTTTGTCTCTTCAGGAATCATCATCGATATAAGTTTTTCCCTGATTGCTGCAAGATAATCCTGTTCGTAAATTCCCTGTTTAAGAAATATATTCATTTCATTGATCATGCTTATAGCCCTGTCAACAACCGGGTTTGCACCCCGTACATAACCGCCAAGATTAATGAGATCCTCAGCTTCGGTATAAGCCGCTAAAAGTTCCCTGAATGTATATGCAGCTTTAAGATGTTTTTCATCTACTACGTCCTTCATACATCTTGATACAGACGCAAGAATGTTCACAGCAGGATAATGGCCCCTGTTGGCAAATTTACGGTCAAGGACAATATGCCCGTCAAGGATACCCCTGGCAGCATCGGCAATCGGTTCGTTCATGTCATCGCCCTCTACAAGTACGCTGTAGAAGCCTGTTATGCTCCCTCCGGACGAGCTTGTTCCCGCTCTCTCGAGAAGTTTAGGCATCATGCTGAACACGGAAGGCGGATATCCCCTGGTTGCGGATGGTTCACCTGCAGCAAGTCCCACTTCACGCTGTGCCATTGCAAATCTTGTTACGGAATCCATAAGCAGGTTGACAGCCATTCCCTGATCACGGAAGTACTCTCCGATTGCATGAGCAAGGAAAGCGCCTCTAAGCCTTATCATCGGAGGCTGGTCTGATGTCGCCGCAACTACGATTGATCTCTTTAAACCTTCAGGGCCAAGTTCTTTTTCTACAAAATCTTTTACCTCACGCCCTCGCTCACCGATAAGCGCGATTACGTTTACATCTGCATCTGTATATCTTGCTATCATTCCGATAACTGTTGATTTTCCTACTCCCGAGCCGGCGAAAATACCTATCCTCTGCCCGCGGCCGACCGTTATAAGCGAATCTATCGATCTTATTCCAACTGACAGAGGTTCAGTTATTACCCTTCTATCAAGAGGATTGATCTCTTTTCCTTCAACCGGATACTTCACTTTTGTATAAATCTCGCCTTTACCATCAAGAGGTTTTCCCACACCGGAGATCACTCTCCCCATGAGTTCCTTCCCTACCGGAACCATAAGTGATGTTCCCACGGCATAAACCTCAGCGCCGGAAACCACGCCTTTCATGTCGCCGATCGGCATGAGAATTACCCTGTTCCTGTTGAATCCAACTACTTCCGCATAGAGATACTGGCTCGGTCCGGTTTTAATTTTACAGAGATCCCCGTACTTGACAGAAGGCCCGACAGATTCAATCGTCAGCCCCACTATTCTTTCCACAGTCCCTGTAAACTTTATTGTTTCAAGTTCATCAATCAGATCCTTGTATTTGGTAAGGACATCAACCTTTTCATGTGGAAGTATATTTATCAATATTATGTCTCCTCAGAGTATTAAAAACCGGGATGTTTTAAAAGTTATAATCATCCATTTGTGTCATTCCGGTTTTGCAGCTTCACATTCAAGCAAATACCGGAATCTCATAATAAACTTTTCATATGAGATACCGGCATTCCGTTTCACTGCAGCCGGTATGACAGGCACATAACTTTTTAAACACCCCTTCACAGCTTATAGCGTACTTGTGTTTCTTATCGCTTCTTCTATTGCATCAAGCTGAGTCGAGATACGCGCATCAATCGCACCAACATCAGTTTCAATGATACAGCCGCCTCTCTCAACCCGTGAATCTTCATAGATATTAACTTTCTTGAGAGATTCCATCATCTTAATAAGTTCATCTTTGTGCGCTGTAGTCATATCCAGATCCGCGAAGTTAACACGGATATCAATTCTGTCTCTGTCTTTAACGCGCTTGATCGCTTCTTTTATATTGTTAATTACAACTTCTCTTCTTTCTACAATTTCATCTTTAATGACTTTTCTTGCGATCATAAGAATCATCTCTGTCATCAGTTTTTCAGATGACTTGATAATATCATCCCTGATATCAACTGCAGTGGATACAATAGTTCCGAGCCTGTCTATAAGCCTCATTACCTCGGCCTGCCCCTCTTTGTACCCTTCTTCACGTCCCGCTTCATGGCCTTTCATATACGCGTCGTGTTCGATCTCTGAAACTTTCTTTTCCGCTTCGAGGATAATTTTTTCCGCTTCAAAATTGCTTCTTTCAACTTCACGCTCAGATTCTGAACTGTGACGTTCTTTCTCTATTTTTATCTGTTCCCGAACCTTTTCAAGCTCGGCGAATGCAACAGCTTTACCATCTTCCTCTATCTTGCGGGCTCTCTCCCTGGCCTGTTCGAGCATGAGCCTGACTTCTTCTTCAGTTTCACGCCTGTAGCGCTCAAGCTCAGCCTCCATCTCTTCAATAGAAGGCCCCTGATAGATATCAATAGGATTTCCGGCTTCATCCATTTCAAATTCATGATAGTCTTCTGTATCGATGAGATTCTTCTGGTATTTAGCCGGCAGCTCCACCTGTTTGACAGTTGTTATATGCTGGATCTCTCCGGGTTTAAACACTAACTTAGACAACTAGTTCCTCCTCACCTGTTCTGGCCACGACTATCTCACCTGCATCTTCAAGTTTTCTTATTATATTAACGATCTTCTGCTGCGCCTCTTCAACGTCACGCAGACGTATAGGACCCATGAAGTCCATATCCTCACTGAGCAGCGCCGCCGCACGTTTAGACATGTTTCTGAAAATTTTCTCCTGTACTTCGTTATCAACACCTTTAAGCGCCTTTGCAAGCTCCTGGGTATCAACCTCACGCATAACCTTCTGGATAGACCTGTCATCAAGCAGCACGATATCCTCGAATACGAACATACGTTTCTTGATCTCTTCCGCGAGTTCCGGATCCTCTTCCTCCAGGGCCTCTATAATGATCTTTTCAGTTCCACGGTCTACATTGTTCAATATCTCAACAACTGTATCTATACCACCGGCCTGAGTAAAGTCCTCACTGGCCAGTGTAGACAGTTTTCTTTCAAGAACCCGTTCAACCTCCCTGAGAACATCAGGTGAAGTTCTTTTCATCTCCGCGATACGACGGGCAACGTCAGCCTGTACATTATGCGGCAATTCAGCGAGTATCTGCGCACTCTTCTGCGGATCAAGGTACGCAAGTATAAGTGCTATCGTCTGAGGGTGTTCCCCCTGTATAAAGTTCAAAAGGTGCGAAGGGTCTGTTCTACGGATAAAGTCGAACGGCCTTACCTGGAGTGATGAAGTAAGCCTGTTTACAATATCAATAGCTTTCTGGGTTCCAAGAGCTCTTTCGAGAATATCCCTGGCATAATCTATACCGCCCTGGGTGATAAACTCCTGGGCCATCATCATTTCCTGGAATTCCTGAAGTACCCGGTCCTTGTCGTCAGGCTCAATCTTATCCAGTCTGGCTATTTCGAAAGTAAGCTGTTCAATTTCATCTTCCCTTAGATGCTTGAATACCTCCGAAGAGACATCAGATCCGAGGGAAACGAGAAATACCGCCGCCTTCTGCCTTCCTGTCAATTGAGATTTTTTAGACTGAAGCATTTATTACCCCGCATCTTAAAAGAAAAAATACAAGCCGATAGACAATATCGGCCTGAATATTATAACATATAGTAATATATCGGCACAAACCCGACATTGTCAAATTAAAAAACTACTCTTCCGCAAGCCATGTCCTGAGAAGCTGAGCCACATCATCAGGCCGCTCTTTTGCCAGCTGAAGCGCACTCTGCTGAAGTTCCAGCCTTGCGCGTTCCTCAAGGGAGAGTTCGACGTCAATACCCTCCTCTTCCGCAGCTTTAAGGGCAGCTTCCCGCATTCTCTGCTGTTCAAGAGCAAGAGCTTCTTCTCTGGCACGTCTTCTTCTCTCAAGCTCTTTCTGTATAGCTCTGAAAAGGATAAATCCGACAAACAGTGCAACCACACCTATGAGAGCAGCAAGAAGAAGCATCTTCATCTGCTCTTTCTTTCTGTATTCTTCGCGGAGTGAATTCCAGTAGTTTGCCCTGTCGAACATTATATTTTCAACAGCAACCTGGTCGCCCCTGGCATCATCATAATTTATGGCCTTTTTGACCATATTTTCAGCTTTTTTGAGGTCTTCAGGAGTTAAAGGGATCTGAAGTGGTTTTTTAGCCGGATCCAGGTCATATTCTCCGCTGGGAAGTCGGGGAAGATCCTGCATTCCATCTATTGCAATCGCCACAGTAACTCTTGTTATATCATAGGGATCTCTTGCAATAGATCGTGTTGTTTTATTTATAGCATTATTTTCAATATCTTCAGATTTATCATATTTGGAGAACTGGTCATCGCTTGCCTTATATCCCGGAGGTGTGTTACCTTCTGTGCCGGCCGGCCCTTCCGGATTCCATCCATGCCCCTGGAAATTCTCTTTTGTATTCTTTTTGGATACTACAAGTGAATCCTGCACTTTTCTTTCAGAGTAGGGAGTTCTTGGATCATCTGGTACCATTGTAATCGGAGTATGCTCTGTCTGCTCCTCTGTTATTTTGTCCCAGTTGAACTCCATGTTAAGTCTTACAATCTGGATTCTGTCTGCGGAGTAGATTCTTTCAAGACCGTCGCGGATATCTTTTAAAAGCCTGATTCTGGCTTTCTCTTCTATTTTTTTTCTGAACTCGATGATAGTATATTCTTTCTTCTCGTTCTCGAAATCATCATCAAAATCAGATATAATTTTACCGAATTCATCTGTTACAGTTACATTTTCAGGCTTAAGCCGGGGTCCTACTGCTCTTGAAACGAGAAATGTAATCCCCTTAATCTCTTTCATGCTCAGCTTATCATAACCGGGAGCAAGGTGCACTGTAACTGCGGCTGTATATGGAGTCTGCTGGTCGGAGTAAAGGTTGTCCTCGGACATTGCTATTTCAACTGAAGCCTTATCTATATTTGAGAGAGACTCGATATGCCGCTGAATCTCCCCTGTAAGAGCCCGCATATATTTGACATCCAGCTCCCTGTCTGTTTCTGTCCAGCTTGAAGTATCGAATAGTTTAAATCCGGGTATCCCCTTGGGAAGCATATTCTCCTGGGCGAGCCTTGTAATTATTACAGGCCTCTCCTCAGGTTTTACAAAAATTGAAGTGGTGCCCGATGTTTCGTAGAAGAATCCCATCTCATCGAGTTTTTTGGTCATCTGACCGAAGTCGTCTGCAGGAAGATCTGCAAAAAGCAGGGCATTCGGTTCCGCACTGGAAACCGAAAAAAGTACTGCAAACGCAACTATTACTACGGCGATTACAACGCCGACTATTATTCTCTTTGAACGGTCAAGCTTGCTGTAGATCTCCTTGACCTGCTCCATCATTTTACTGAAAAATTCGCCCATCTGCCCCCTCCGGATAAGGAACTGAAAAAAATCAAAAACCAATGTGACATAATACTTTTATAAAGCACAACATAAAAATGTCAATTAATTTCCTGATAAATAGACAAATAATGTCCATTTATTCTCAGTATTCACCCTTAAACCGTTCTAAACGTGGAATTCCGGGGTATTGGCGGCGAAAAAACAAAAATACCCGGGGTCAGAGCCTCGGAAGATGAGGAGGTTGAACTTAAGGATTAAAAAGCAGTCTAGACCTTACAGGACAAGGGGTTGCAACCCCTTGCTCTATATCTAACCGGCGCTCTTTGTCGAACCGACTCCCTCCATCTCCCCTGCTCTGCACTTCCGCTAAACGGTTACTGATTAAACATTATCTTAAATTTATAAGTTCTCTGTATGCGTTAATCGCTCCATCTCCCCTGCTCTGCACTTCCGCTAAACGGTTACTGATTAAACATTATCTTAAATTTATAAGTTCTCTGTATGCGTTAATCGCTCCGTCTCTCACTGCTTTAGTGAGCCCCAGCGCAATTTCAGCTTTCTGTGTAGCCACCATAACCTGGTGTATGTCAACAGACTCCGGTTTTACAACCATCTGCTGCATGAGGGATTCTGCATCGACCTGCAGATCGTTGGTTTTGGATATTGCCCCGTTAAGCATATCAGCAAAAGAACCGGAGACATCATCCTTCTCGCGTTGTATTTTAGGCTCAGCTCTGAAATGAAGCGGATCTGTTGTATTAAGCTTAACTATGTGTCCTGAAACTACATTGGCATTGATCATTTTAAAACACTCCTTTTTGTCTATATATGTGAAACGTTATGCTGTTACTCTTTTCTTAAGCAGGATTCATCCTGCATACTTCATCTCAATCTTTGAATCAATGGAATACTCGTTTTCGATTCTGCAGATTTTCTCATACTTTCTGGTGTTTACCTTACCGGAAAGTTCATGTGATGTTTTTATCTCATTCATTTTTGTATTTTCCCTGAACATCCTGCTCCTCCTTTATTATGCCCCGACTCTTCCGATCTCAAGAGCCTTCGCGAACATCGATTTTGCGTTATTTACTATCATTACGTTTGCTTCATAAGATCTTGATGCTGAAATCAGATCCGTCATTTCAGTTACAACATTAACATTCGGCATCCTGACATAACCCTGTTCCGGCCCGGTCTGAATAGCATCCGGATGAGAAGGATCAAAAACAAGCCTGAACGGAGCGCTGTCCTTTTCAATTTTTACGATTCTTACACCCTTACCGAGACCATGCTCAATCCCTTCAGGAACAAGCGGAGATTTGTAATCCGGCCTGATATTGATTGGAGCAAATATTGCTCTCTTCCGGGCATAAGGACCATCACCCTCAGTGGTTCGGGTAGTAGTTGCATTCGCTATATTATCACTTATTACATCCATTCTAAGTCTCTGTGCGGTAAGACCGGTTGATGCAATATTAAAACTGTCGAACATTCCCATATTAAATCCTCTTATCTGCTAATTAACTGGCCTTGATTGCCATTTTGATCATCTTGTAATTATGGTTAAGGCCGGCCACAAGGGCGTTGTATCTCATCATATTTTTTGATGAATCAACCATCTCTTTTTCAATATCAACATTGTTTCCGTCATTTCTGTATGAGGAATTATAATCGACATTTACTCTCGGTTCAACTGCACGGACATCCCGCTCCATGAAAAAAGGTATATGCCTTTCATCAGTCATTATTGTCGGGAGCTTTTCCGAGTTGTCTGCATTATTCTTTATCGCCCTGTTGAGTTCACTTTCAAAATTAACTTCTCTTCTCTTGAAATGAGGAACATCAACATTCGCAATATTATCCGCTATCACTTTCTTTCTGATTGTCTCCGCATCAAGTGATCTTTCCAGTAAATAGTTTGTCCCCATCATGCCGCTTGCTTCGAACATTGCCAACCTCTCTGAGTATACCTGTCTACTTTCATGTTCGGTAAAATCTAAAATTCCATAAGAACTTTTTTTAAGAGACATAACTTTTTTGTTAATATTGAGACATGAAACTCTATTAAAAAATCAATAGTCTGTTCTGCCGGGCTTTTTATGAGTTTTATCCGCTTCAATTCCGTTAAAAATATGTAATGTGAGATAGGACTCTGTCTCCTGTTTCATTTCAGCGGTCAGAACTCTATCTTATACGGGATTATGTCTCATTAGTAAAGCAAAAAAATAATCAGAACTCAAACATAGAGTGATTTAGTGAATATTTTGTACTTTTTATTGACTATGGCAGGATTAATTATAATTTAATGAGTTTGAAGATACTGTTTAAGAATTGATCTTATTAGTTTTCTTTCTTTCAAAACCGATTTTTCTTTTCGGTTTAAGTTCTTCGGTAATCAGTTCCTTTATTGCATCAAATACAATTTTAAACTGGCTGTCGTACTTTTTCTCCATGGATTCAATTTTCTTTTTTATCTCTTCCTGTGTAGACAGCATCCGGCGAAGCTGCGTAAAAGCTCTTATTATCTGAATACTTACGTTAATTGCCCTTTCGCTACTAAGTACATTGGACAGCATTAAAATTCCATGTTCAGTAAAAGCATAAGGAAGTTTTCTAACACCACCCCAACTTGATGTCGCATTTTGCGATATCAAATCTTCAAATTCATCCCAATCTAATTGAAACATAAAATCTTTGGGAAATCTGATAATATTTCTTTTCACCTGTTCATTCAATCGCCTGGTTTCAACCTGATATAGTTCAGCAAGATCCCGGTCGAGCATTACTTTAACTCCGCGGAATACATATATTCTATTTACAATTTTTTCAGCAGGAATAATTTCAGACATAACAAAACTCCTTTACTGATACATACGCTGCGGGATTTAATATTATTAAAAAAATTATAAAAAAAAGAGCATTTGCGTAATAACTAATAATTCTTTGCCATAACAATCCTGAATTTTACACAGGAATACGTATAAACTTTTTACAAAAGGATTATCCGAAAACGGAATTTACTGTCCCAGAAGAAGATCTGCAAGTTTTTCTGTAGTTTCTATTAAATATGTCGGCTCAACCTGTTCCAGTTCAATCCTTTCGCCGTAACCGTACAATACCGCGGCAGAATCTATCCCGTGATGTTTTGCTCCCTCAATGTCGTACCTGCGGTCACCGATCATTATGGTTTTGATCATTTCATCCCTGTCAATGCGAGGTATAATCCGGTTTATAAGGTCACTTTTGGCGCTCATTGATCCGTCCATATTGCTTCCGGAAACAAAATCAAAATACTTTCCGATTTCAAAATGCTCAAGAATCCGCATGGTATATTCACGAGGTTTGGACGTAGCTATGTAGAGTTTATTATTATGACGGTTCAGCCCGGCAAGAAGATCAGATATACCGTGATAGAGTTCATTCTCAAAAATCCCCTTCTCCGAAAAATACTCACGGTAATACCGGACAGCCTGCTCTGCCTGATCTTTATCAAATCCGTAGAAGGTGCCGAATGATTCACGAAGCGGCGGGCCTATAAATTTATACAGTGCAGAGCGTTCTGCTTCTATACCGAATTTCTTCAGGGCGTACATTATTGAGTTTGTAATCCCAAGTCCCGGGTCAGAGAGAGTTCCGTCGAGATCGAATATTATATGTTTATATTTTTTCATTTTTGAATTCTGTTTTTGCACAGTATTTTCTGTCAACTGTAAACTCTGAATTATTTCATTTGACGGATTCAGAGCCTTAAAACATTAAGTTTTAAAATCCTACATCTCCACCCGGGTAACAATTCCATGAAGCTTTGTCAGCGGGAGCCTGTAAAACTGAACGAAGTGCGGTGTAAGTTTTTTTATAACCGAGTAAATTTTCCAGAAAACATTTTTTGTAGTAATCTCTTCCGTACCGTAGAATATTACTTTTGGTTTAATCCCGGCTTTTGCGATCTCGTTCGTGATGTCTATCTCCTCTTTGTATCCTGCCCTGATTTCAAAAACATGCAGCCCCGGCCCGATATCATTTATAAAGCGTGTCTGAATCCCCACCGGATCATCAGTTATAGTTACAATTATAAATATATTCGTTTCATAAATTATATTCGCGCTCACTATACAGTGAGTAACGTATGGCGATATTACTTTATAATTTCCAACAAAGAAAAGGCATGTGCCGGGTATAACTCTCCCCTTTTTATAAATCTGTTCGTAGCTTACAATGAATGTCTCAAAATCAGTAGGCATGAGCTGTTCATATATCCGTTTATTGCCCTTCTGCCAGATAATAATAATTGTAAATGGTATAGATGCCAGAAGAATAGACCAGTATCCTCCATGAGAGAATTTACTGAAGTTTGCGATAAGGAATGATAAATTTATAAAAAAGATAATCGCTGCCGCGGCACAGCTTAATCTCTCTTTCCGTATATAATAGATCAGTATCATCATAATCGCTGTAATGCACATTGTCCCTGTCACAGCAAGTCCGTAAGCTGCAGCAAGTTTTTCCGATTTCCGGAACAGCAGCATTATGAATATTACTGCTATCATAAGAATCCAGTTGACTCCGCCGATGTAAATCTGCGATTTAAGCTTAGTGGAAGTGAAATCAACTTTCATACGCGGGAATATCCGTGTTGTTATACCCTGATAAATAACGGAAAATACGCCGCTGATCAGCGCCTGTGACGCAATAATTGTAGCGAATATGGCAACTATAAGAAACGGGATGTATATAAATGCAGATTCGCTATGCACCATTGAGAACAGAACATTTTTTGCAGGTTCATGAGTAAGTATGAACGCTCCCTGCCCCAGATAAGTCAGAACAAGAGCAAAAAAGATTATGCGCCATGCCCGGACTATAGGTTTTTTACCGAGGTGCCCCATATCCGCATAAAGGGCTTCAGCTCCTGTCGCGCAGAGTATAACCTCCGAGAGAATCAGAAATCCGGCGAATCCGTTATTTTTAAAAAATATTATAAAGTATACCGGATTAATGGCTTTAACAACTGACGGATAATGGTAAAGCGAAAAAGCACCGCTCACGGCTAACGCCATAAACCATATTACCATGACCGGCCCGAAAATTGCAGATACTTTATCTGTTCCCCTGGGCTGAAAGAAAAATAGCCCGACTGTTATTAAAACTGATATTATAATAATATGAGCCTGATGTATATTTGTAAAAACAGGAATAAGCGCAAGACCTTCAACTGCGGACAGTATACTGATTGCGGGAGTTATAACTCCATCACCAAGCAGAAGCGAAACGCCGGCATAGGTAAGAATAGAAACAATTGCAGCCCCTCTCCCTTTTTTCATGCTTTTTTCGAGTATTTTTTTTAAGATTATTGTTCCTCCCTCGCCATGGTCTTCAAGCCGCATGGCAAGCCAGGCATACTCAAGGCTGACGAGTATTATGAGAGTCCATATAATAAGTGAAAGTACTCCGATTATGTTTGCCTCAGTCGGTTTAATGAAGAGGATAATAACAGAAAGTGTATAAATCGGGCTCGTTCCGATGTCGCCGAAAACAAGGCCCATAGCTTTAACTATCTCTTTCCAGTCATCTTTACTGTAGATTATTTTTGTACTATTTGAACAAGGAATATCCGGGTCCGGGATATTTTCTGAGTCTTTAAAAAAAACACGTCTCACCATACGAAAGAGTGATTTCTTTTCTTTTTTTGCCATTCTCAGATCTCCCTGACCAGAACAAGGAAATAAAAAGCCGCACATCGGGTTTTGTCTTTCACTCTTGCCCTTCCATCTGCCTGCGAGGTTAGCTGACGGGCTCGGATATGGAAGTATCCTATTCTATCAAGAAATGCGCCCCGGAAAAACGGTTCCCCCGCATCCATACTTTGTATGAATCTCGGCGATTATTATTAAATTGAATTAAATTTTAAAACCGGTTTCCAGTCAAGTTTTTTACTGAATAATCCGGCAGAGTTTCCAGCTGAATCATGACAGATCAGTTTCTACAACAACCGGTGCATGGTCCGATCCCATAACAGACGGCAGTATATAAGATTTTTTTATGTCCGGCTTAATTTTTTCCGATACAAGAAAATAATCAATACGCCACCCGACATTCCGCTCTCTTGAATTTGCCATGTTGCTCCACCATGTGTAGTGGCCGCCGTCCTTTGTGAACTCACGGAATGTATCGACAAACCCGGCGCTGATAAAGTTGTCAAAGCCTTCCCGTTCTTCAGGGGTAAATCCGGCGTTTTTTACATTTGTCCGGGGATTGGCGAGATCTATCTCTTTATGCGCGACGTTGAAGTCGCCGCATACAATTACAGGTTTCTTCTTTTCAAGTTTTTTCAGGTAGGAAAGGAAATCCACATCCCAGCTGTTGTGACGGTAATCGAGACGTTCAAGTCCGCGCTTCGAGTTCGGAACATAGACATTCACAAGCCAGAACTTTTTATACTCAAGCGTGATGACCCGTCCTTCGCCGTCATGTTTTTCCATACCCAGTTCTTTGGAAACGGATAGAGGTTCGTGCACACAGAATACTGCTGTCCCGGAATAACCCTTCTTCTCTGCCGGATTCCAATATCTGTACCGGTAGCCTTCCAACTCAAACTTTACCTGTGATTCATCAGCCCTCGTCTCCTGAAGACATAAGATATCAGGTTTCTCGGCTTTCAGAAAATTATCAAATCCTTTTGTAATTACTGACCGGATACCGTTTACATTCCATGATATTATTTTCATTAATTACCATCCTCGTATATGTGAATCAACAGCTTTTCATAATTAATAACCAGATCCGATATGTAAACCAAAATTCATGAAAGAAAAACGTTAACATATCTTAAACCGTTGATCCGGCAGGTTCCTGAAAAAAATAGTTAATAAATTTAATCTTAAAAACCGCACAGGATAATTTCTTGACTTAATGGTCCGGATAATAAAAATAAGGAAAAAACAAAGGATCCTATATGTTTGATTTAGAAAAATTTCTGACGCCGACAGATATCATCGACAGCGACTCTGATATTGTAATCAATTACATGAAAAGCATAATCGGCAATGAAAATCTCTCACATTCAGAGAAAGCGGTTAAACTCTACCTCCGGGTGAGAGATGATATAAGATATAATCCATACCTTCCTTTTTATAAACCGGAACATTACCGGTCGAGTAATGTAATTAAGGAGGGACAGGGATTTTGTATAAGCAAAGCAGGCCTTTTGTGCGCTGTGGCCAGAGCCGCAGGGATTCCATCCCGTATAGGTTTTGCTACTGTAAGGAATCATCTTTCGACCAGGCAGCTTATTGATTATCTCGGATCGGAAATTATATCCTACCACGGCTACACGGAGTTATGGCTGGACGGACGGTGGGTAAAGGCCACTCCGGCATTTAATGCAGAATTGTGCGCCCTGCACAAAGTCCCTCCGCTTGAGTTCGACGGCGTAAATGATTCTATTTTTCATGAGTATAATTCAGATAACGCGCGTTATATGGAATATATAGCCTATCACGGAGAGTTCCCGGACATACCCGTTGATTTTATTGTCAGGGCATGGGAAGAGGCTTACGGGAAAGAACGGGTAACAAAGTGGAAAAATATTATTGAAAACAGGGGCAAGCACGACGGGCCCGATTTTATGAAGGAAGATATAATCTGAATGTTTAAGGAACGTAAACGGCACTGCCCGCTTTGTGCAAGCATTGCAGTAAATCATAAATATCATATAGACAGATACAAACTGAAATTTGACGTCGACCGGTGCAGCGACTGCGGATTTATTTTTATGAATCCTCTTTTCACAGATGAAGTGATTGAAAAGTTTTATTCTGAAGATTATTTTAAAGGAAGAGCTGATTACTCATACATCGACGAAAGGGAAATTAAAAAATATTCACAGTACGTCTGGAATAAGAGAATTGATGTTATTCACAAATATGCGAAAGAGGGAAATTTTCTGGATGTAGGATGTTCATTCGGCGGACTTCTTGAATCTGCAGCGGAATATTACACACCTTACGGGATAGAACTTTCGGACTATGCATTTTCTCACGCGCGGAAATTATTCGGAAATAATATCCA
>Ga0209099_1002536_pt1 | contig 15945 bp, 12 predicted proteins | sample AD_JPNHW2_MetaG_FD_184430 | JGI IMG/M metagenome (GOLD analysis project Ga0209099, IMG submission 184430) | Active sludge microbial communities of municipal wastewater-treating anaerobic digesters from Japan - AD_JPNHW2_MetaG (SPAdes) (version 2) | ecosystem: Engineered > Bioreactor > Anaerobic... | reverse complement strand
TTGTCCCGGAGAAGATCGGATCGGTGCGGGACTACCGCAGGGAGCAGGAGGAGATATTCCGTGAGCTGCGGAAACGGGACGCGGGGATCCTGTGCCAGGAGTGGGTGAACTCGGGGGGCGTCATCATCCGGTTCTCCCGGAAATGCCTTGAGATCAAGGCGCTGGACGAGCAGGACTGCATCCGCTCCGGCATGGCGGTCTCTGCATTCGTCCGCTCCCTCCTGCGGTGCGGGTCCCTGCCGGTCGAGACGGACCAGGATGCCCTGCTCGATCTCACGGAGGGGGCGATCCACCAGGGAACGGCCGGGCTCCGGCCGGAACTTTCAGGATTGTATGCCAGGGCATGGGACCATGCAACGTTGGATGAGCGGTTCTACCTCCCGTTCATCAGGGAACGGATCGAGCACGGGAGCCTTGCCGAGCTCATCCGCGACCGGTTCGATCGGGAGCGGGAGATTATGCCGATCCTTGAGGACCTGGCAACGGCGCTGAAGACGAACACGCCCTGGCAGGGATGATGCCGTTTTCCGGCTGGCAATCCTCATAAACGGGGCATGCCAATACTCTGTATCCGGACCTGTTACCATGGCACGCCAGTTACTCTCGGAAGCAGAAGGTTACGATCTTTTGAAATCCACGGGCATCACGGTTCCGAAATTCAGCGTGGTCACGACCCCGGCAGATGCCATGCTGGCTGCTGACGGGATCGGCTATCCCGTTGTCATGAAAGCGATCTCGCCGCAGGTCGTGCACAAGACCGATGCCGGCGGGGTCGTCACCGGCATCAGGTCGGCAGCGGACGCAGCGGCGGCCTTTGGAAAAATTTTAAGGGACGTAAAAGCCCGCGTTCCCGGTGCAGCGATCGACGGCATCATCGTGGAACAGCAGCTCCCCCCGGGACTCGAACTGATCATCGGCGGGAAGACCGATCCCGCGTTTGGCAAGGTGATCACCATCGGCGCCGGCGGGACGCTCGTCGAGCTGCTGCACGATGTCTCCATCCGCGTGCTGCCGGTCGATGAGACCGGGATCCGTGCGATGGTCCAGGAACTCCGGATCTCCCGGCTCATAAGGGGATACCGGGACCGGCCGGCCCTCGACGAGCAGGCTTTTGTATCCGCGATCGCCGCAGCAGCCCGGTGGTTCTTTTCCAGCCCCCGTATCGCCGAGTTCGACCTCAACCCGTTCGTCCTGTACGAGCAGGGCGGGTGTGCTGTCGATGCCCGGGTTTACACGGACGATGCGTTTGAGCCCGAAGCCACCCCCGGGAAACCGGCTCTTCCCGAGCAGCTCCTTGCCATCCGTTCCATTGCCGTGGTCGGGGCTTCGCAGGACCCGAACAAGGTGGGCTACGCGATCACGCGAAACCTCCTCTCCTTCCCGGGCTCGCTCTACCCCGTCAACCCGAAGGCAACCGATATCCTCGGGCGCAGGGCTTACCCGTCGCTTTCCGCTATTCCGGAGAACGTGGACGTGGCCGTTGTTGCCATCCCGGCCAAAGGTGTGCCGCAGGTGGTAAAGGAAGCAGGAGAGAAAAAGATCCCGCTCGTGATCATCATATCCTCCGGTTTCCGCGAGGCGGGTGAAGCCGGCCGGCAGATCGAGGAGCAGGTCCTTGCAACGGCACGCCAGTACGGGATCCGGATCATGGGGCCGAACTGCCTCGGGCTCATGCTCCCGCACCAGGGGATCAACACGACGTTTGACCCGGTCTCTCCCAAGCCCGGGAAGATCGCCTTCATCTCGCAGAGCGGGGCCATTATCACCACCATCGTGGACTGGAGCCTGCCGGAGGAGATCGGCCTCTCCGCCGTCATCAGTGTCGGCAACCAGGCAGACCTTACCTTCGAGGACTTCGTGCAGTTTGCCGGTAATGATGCGGGCACGAAAGCGATCATCCTGTATATCGAGCAGATCCGGCATGGCCAAAGGTTCATGGAGACCGTGGGCAGGATCACGCCGGATAAACCGGTTGTTGCCATCAAGGCGGGGGCATCTGCCGTGGGGCAGAAAGCCGCCTCGTCCCACACCGGTTCGCTTGCAGGGAGCCATGCCGTATACATGGCAGCGTTTTCCCAGGCCGGGGTCATTCCGGTCACCTCCATCCGCGGGGCATTCCAGACCGCGGAACTGCTGGCATCGGAAGGATACCCCAAGGGGACCCGTGCGGTGGTTATAACCAATGCCGGAGGCTTTGGCGTGCTCTCGTCCGATTATGCAGAGCAGTACGGCATTGCGATGGTTGAATTTTCACCGGAACTCATAAGGGAACTGGATGCCGTGCTGCCTCCCGACTGGAGCCGGGCGAACCCGATCGATATGGTGGGGGACTCGAGCGCCGACCGCTTTGCAAGAACGTTCGATATCATGATCAACAACCAGCAGCTCTGGGACATCGCATTCGTCATCGCGGTCCCCTCAGCTATCTCCGACCCGATCCGGGTGGCAAACGAGATCGTCCGCTTCTCGAAGAACACCCGCAAGATGATCGTCGGGTGCATGATCGGCGGCGACAGCATGAAGACGCCGCTGCGCATCCTCCGCGACGCCCAGATCCCCAATTTCCCGGACCTCGAGGACGCCTTCAGGGCCGTCGGCGTGATCGCGAACCACCGGTGCAGCACCGATTCAATGGAGTGCCGGCACGGGGAATAAGGTGAACCACCAGGGCAGAAACGATTAAAAAAATGTCAGGTGATCGCTTCATACGAGCCCCAGCCATTCCTTAAGATCAGGAGAACATCTCTTTTTCGGAAGACCCGCCCCCCGTGCGCCAGCCCGTTCCAGGGGAGGCGGGGGCGCAGGCGATGCCTCCGTATTACCTGTAAGCCCTGTTCTGATTATACTGCCAGAGATCAAAAGTCAACCGCGCTGCCCCACGGGGCGAGCACCCCTGGCCCCGCCGCAATCCAATCAAAGGAACATGCCAATTCGGATCTTAGTGAGTGGTCTTGATTAAGCAATCACCAGATTTTATCACTACCCTGCAGATTCGAAATAAGGTCGATGTGCATCCCCTGTCAATACACCCGCTCCCGCCGCCCCCGGCGGGGAGCCCCCGCGGCGGGCTGATTGCCGTACCATTGCAATAACCGGCAATCTGCCCCGCCTTACCCCGAAGGAGGCCCCGGGAGGATAGCCATAGTACTTTCACAAAAGGCGGTGAAACGGGGAGGATCACAACGTGATCTTCTTCACGATCCTGCCGTCCCGGAAGACCGTGATGCCGCCGCCGCTCTGGGAGACCACGATTCCCACGCATTTTGTCACCGCAGTAATGGCAGCAGCCGAGTTGTGCCGGGTGCCCATGCCCGGAGGCAGTTTCACGTAGCTGGAATCGACCGTGATGTAGCGTCCCACGGACTCGACAAAGCCGTCCCCGGTGATGACAAACGCCCCGTCGAGCTGGGCGAGCGCCTTGATATTCTCCTTGAGCTCGGGGTTGGTGATGATCCGGGATTCGGGCCGGTGGCCTTCAAAGGGGTTGAGGATGATCTGGCGGGACTTTTCCAGCACCTGTTTTGTATCCCCGATGAGAAACGTGGTGCCGACCGCCTTGCTCTCCCACCCCCCGATGGAAATTTCCGTGCAGATGTGAAAAACCGCGTCAAAGACCGCATCGGTGACATCCGTTTCCGCCAGGACAAGGTCTTTCCAGGTATCGGTGCTGATCCGGACTGCCCCGTCGCGTTTCCGGTCCGTGATATCGTTCCCGATGCAGAGGATCTCGGCGATATGCCCTTTCTCATCGCGGATTGCCTTGTTGATCCAGGCGATCCAGACCCGGTCGCCGTTGCGGCGGATGTTCTCGCTGATATTGACCGCATACCCTTCCGCATTGAACCCGAGGTCGTCTGCCATCATCGAGATGTCATGGCCGGACCGGGAATTCTGCGCAACGATCGTTCCCACAACGTTCCTGCCGATCACGTCCTCGCTGGCATAATCGAAGAAGGTCAGGGCATAGGTGTTGAAGAAGGTGATCGTCCCCTGCAGGTCCATCCGGATGATGATATTCTGGGTGCTGGTGAGCAGATCGCGGTACTTTGCCTCGCTCTTCCTGATGGCGTCGGACAATGCTTTTTTCTCCGCAATGTCGGTCACGACAAAAGTCCCGCCCTTTGCGATATCGCGGGGGTCAAGCACCGTTGCCTGGATAAGGCAGGGCTGGAGCGTCTTATCGTCCCTGACGAGGCTGCATTCCGCCTTACAAAATCCCCGCTCGTCCTGCCGGTGCTGGAGCTCGACACAGAACTGCCCGTACTCTTCCGGCGTTGCAAAAAGGGTTGCAAGGGGCTTTCCGATCAGGGTCGCCTCATTGTACAAGAGCAGGGCGGCGATGCGGCCGTTCACCCACTGGATCCTGGTATCCCGGACCTGGAAGATTCCCAGCGGGGTTGCCGCAAGGATGGCTGCCAGCTGCTCGTTCTGGGCCTTGGTCTCCCGTTCGGATTTTTTCCGCAGGATGGACTGTTTCATCAGCGTGACTATCTCGGCAACCTGTGTTCGGAGATCACCGGTTGCCGGGACAGAAACCTCGGTTGCAACAGCAACCTCCTCAAGCGCGATCTTGCCATTGGGTCTGCGGGAGAGGAGTATGACGGGCGTTCCGTTGCCGGTCGACCGGAGGAACCTGATGAATTCAATCCCGTTCATTTCGGACACGAACTCGATCCCGTTCACGTCGGGCATCTGGTCGTACGAGAGGATCACGTCATAGGTCCGGTTCTTCAGTTTTTCCGTGGCCTGTTTGAACGAACGGGCGGAATCGAGACGGATCTCCCCGCTCTTCTCAAGGAACGTGCGGATCCGGATCAGGAGATCGCTTGAATCGTCAACAAATAAAACAGAGAACATCACGCATCGCCCGGTAAAAAGCGTATCGGAAACACTGGATAAAGGTCGGTGTTGACCGATAAATAGTTGTTCCCGTCGTAAATACCGGTGCCGGCCCGCCCGGTACGGGAAAACGGTTTTTTTAAAAAAAGTGAAGCGTTACTCTTCCGTGTGCTCTACGATGGCAAGCTGGTACATCCAGTCCATGAGCGGGTGGCATTCCTCGATAACGCATTCGAGCTCGCAGCCGATACAGGGGATAAGTTCATCGCCGGCAAGCAGGTGGCCGGGGTTCACCGGCTGCTGCTTGGCACGCAGCAGGTACGTCTTTATCCCGTCCCGCTTGAACTCCTCACGGTCGATGAGCCCGCTCTCCTCAAGTCGCTTGACAATCCGCGAACATTTCCGGCTGTCAACCCCCAGTTCCTTCCAGAGTTCGCTCTGGAGGATACCTTCGGGTTTTGACTGGATCAGTTTGAACCCTTCGTCGACGGGATCTGCCGGATCATTCCTGGCAACGGTCTCCTCAGGGTCCTGTACCGGCTCAGGTACCGCTTTTTTTGCCGCGTCCTTCCCGGGCTTCTTTGCTGCCGCCTCCTTTTTTGCGTTCTTTGCCACGATCTTCCACCCTTATATTCAGATCACCGGTGCGATCGTGAGGATGTTGTTGCCCCGGATCACCACAGTTCCAAGGCTCCTGCCCCGCTGGTTATCGGTGAACTCGATCGTCTCATCCATGTGGATATTGAGATACTCGTCTACGGCAACAAGGCGCCCCTGGAGTTTGCGTCCCTCGTCCTTGATCTCGACTGATATTTTGGAATCCACGAGAGCAAACACTTTTTTTATCGGCAAAACAATTCCGTTAACCATCTGCCCTAATTTGGGACGTAAGATAATTAAAGCTTGCCCCTTGCCGGAAATATCCGCGGTTCCCCCAGTGATCCGGGGGGTTTTGCGCGAAAGGGGGCCTCGGTGAGGCTGAGGCCTCCGGGGCCGTATACCCTCCGGGGCGTGACGGGCGTGGGGGGAGAGCACCGTGAGCACCGCAGGAGCGGTTACCGGTTTTTCCCGGGCAGAAAATGGGGGGGATCATTCCTGCGGGAGGGGTTCCCAGCGGGCCTGGAGTTCTTTTTCAACGGTCGGGAGGGTCGTATACTCCATCTCTTCCAGCGAGAGGCGGTGGGGCTCGAACGGGCCCTGGGCCCGGATCGTGTCGGCCAGCTCGTTGCACCGGCTCCGGGCACGGTCGAATGCCGGGTCGTCGAACATGTCGGCAGGGCCGATCAGTTTCCCGTTACATACCTGGAAGCCGAAACAGAGGACCCGGGGAGGGCCGTCGAAGCGGGTGCAGTTCGCATCGCAGAGACCGACCGGCATCAGCGGGCCGTGGTGGGACCCCCGCATCCACCCGGCAACAAGGACCGGCGTGCAGAACGGGTCCAGGATCTCCCCGACGGCAGGAAACCCGCTCTGGGACCGGACGATCATGACCGGGTCGTCTTTTCCCACGTACCGTCCCGCCAGGAGACCCAGGCGCTGGGTGCTTGTCGAGGCTGCTATGTCCCCGCCGCGTTTGAACACGTGCTTGATGACATACCGCGAGGGGGCCCCGATATAGGCAAGCAGGTTGTAGGTCTCCTCCGGGCAGTCGAAGGTGATCTTCCGCTTTTTAAAAAGATCATGCACTTCGAAGGTGAACCCCTGGTGCATCGACGGGTCGATGACGAGGCCGGCCGTATTGAACGGGTCGGCAAAGATCTTGTACAGGAAGAAGTTCCAGGCACCGGGCTCGGTCTTGTCCGCCATGAACACCAGCACCGGGTCGGACGCCCGCTCCTCGAACTCCATCTCGGCAACACCGGGGCCCATGCCCCTGACATTGCCGGAGAATGCCGTGGCAAGCATGTCCTGGCCGGCACCGTACAGTTTCATCCCTTTCGCAAGCTTCGTGCATTCCATGAAGGTGTCCCACGCGAGTCTGTGGATCTTCTCGTTGTCCACGCCGCGGGTATGGGTCATGATCAGTTCAAGGTCGTCGCCGCAGTGCGTGACAAACGAATCGACCAGGAGCTTTCCCTCCTCGTCTTTGAGGAGTTTTGCTGCTTTCTCCAGAAGTTTCGGGTGGGTGCGGGAGTGTCCGGGGAAACTGCCCACATCCGCCTTAATCACAGAAATGGTGGTCTTGGGCATATTGTCTCACAGTATGAGATAGCCCCGCGATACTAAAAGATTACGGTGTTTTTTACCCGGTGCTTTTCCTGATGAGTGAGGCGGTCTTATAGGCGCCGAATGCCCGGAAGAAGACAAGGCTCTCGGCATATGCCCGTGCCCGTATCGCACGGTTCGTCTCCTCGTCCACGGCATAGATATCCTTAAAAAATTCCCTTATGGCCATCTTGCAGTTGCCGTCAAAGATCTGGTTGTCCTTCTTCCCGGGGTTCAACGGGCGGTATTTTTCAAGGGTCCATTCCTGGATATTCCGGTACAGGGCGGGTTCATAGACTTTCAGGATATCGAACACCACGTCCTGCCAGAAGGTACCGACATTGCCCTTGATGATGTCCCCCTTCGGGAAATGGAGGTTGATCAGGTCCCGGGGCGTCCCGGTGATGCCATGCTGGGCAATGCCCACGTCCAGGTGGTTGTCGCGGAGTGCCCGGGCGATCGCCCGGGTCTGGGGGATGTCGATCGAGAGCTGCGCGACAACGTTCCCGTTTGCATCGTAGGTATGCCCGTGGGTGCTCCCGTTTGCGATCGCAAGGACATCGGGGAATACCCCGTTCTCGTTGAGCGCTTGTATGAACTCCACCGCTTCAGCGGGTTTCGTGAGAATCAGGCCTTCTTTATCCTTCCGCCCGATCTCGCCTACCTCCACCTCAAGGCCGAACTCCTCTCCCTTCATCCGGCTCCGGATGTGGCGTGCGAGTTCGGCGGTGACCCGGATATTCTCGGCAAGTTCTTCCCGGACGTTTTTCCCCTCGAAATTGAAGATATGGGATGCATCGATGGCAAAAGACGTGTAACCGGCATCCACCTGGGCATCGATCAGCTGTTTTGTCCCCTCGATTTCTGCGGCATCTCCTTTCTTGATGGTGATGTGATCGGCATGCAGCGCCCAGGTCCCGAACTGCACTTCCTGTGCTGCCTTCCGCATCCTTGCCGAGAAATCCGCAGGTGTCATGCCGGTATAGCCGCCTTTCAGGTCGGACTCGGACCGGGCAAGCTCCATGAACACCACGGAATCCGTGTCTTTTGCCGCCCGGAAGATACCCTCTGCCACGGTGGCGATCCGGACATTCGCTGCCATGACGATAGCATTGTGGCCGGCAATCCCTTTCAGGATCGCCGAGCCGGAGATCGGGCCATATGGTTTCGCTGTCATTCCATCATCACTCGCTCGTCTTTGAGTATACTCACCCTTCACGCATAAATTTTTCAATCAGGGCGATCTCGGTCTTGCCGCCGATATAGACCGGCGTGACCTGATCGACTGCTTCCGGCTGTACTTCGAGGATGTCACCCCTCCCGTTGCTGGCAGCGCCGCCGGCTTCGTGGATGATCTTTCCCATGGGATTGGCTTCATAGAGCAGGCGCAGTTTTCCCCTCTCCTTTCCCTTGATCCCGGGGTACGTGAATACGCCCCCCTTGTGGAGGATCTGGTGCACGTCGGCAACAAAACAGCCGCTGAAGCGGAGTTTGTATCCCGACTGTTCGAGGTGTGCGATCCAGCGTGCATGGGCAGGGAGGTAGTCCTTTCTCAGTGCACCGGGAGCATAGATCTTTCCCTCCGGGATCCGGAGATCCCGGTGCCGCAGGACGAATTCACCCCCCTCGTCCAGGACGAATTCATGGACACCCGTACCGGTGGTAAACGTCAGGGTCGTCAGGGGCCCGTACAGGATGTAGAGCGCGGCGACAAGGTGCGAGCCCTTGTCAAGAACCTGGCCCGGATAAATACCGATGATGGTCCCGATGCAGAGGTTCACGCCGATAAGGGAGGAGCCGTCCAGCGGATCGATCACGACACCGAAATCGTTCTTCGGGTTCTCTATTTCGATGACCCGTTCCTGTTCCTCCGTTGCAACAGAGCGGGCAAGCCGCGACGTCTTCAGGCCTTCGATAAACACGCTGTCGGCGAACTTGTCGAGAGGCATCTGCTCTTCGCCATACACGTTCCGGGTCGTTTCGCCGGCAGGTGATGTTCCGGTTGAACCAAGGAATCCGGTTTTCACCACCAGGGCCCGTTTCCCCAGGAAAAGGATCAGTTCAGCCAGGTTTCTGTCTGTTCCGGCACTGACAAGGAAATTGTTGAGTTTCATGACTTACCCCCTAACACTGCTACTCGGAGCATACGATCACAGTAGAGCCCACCGGATACCGTGGTATGTGTAGTCGTTTGATGGCGATGTTTATCAGGATTATTATCCGGAGATTACCATCACCCGTACGGGAGAGCAGAAACGTATGCCATAAAAGCACCCGCGTGACCCTTAAAAAAAGAGGTGCCCGGGGGTTTTTGGGGGTTTTTCACGGCCAGGAATTTCCTGGCTGGCCCTAAAGACCCGTGAACGTGACTTCGAGCACCCCGTTTTTCAGGGTCTTCTGCATCGATGACGCATCAACCGGGGGGAGTGCTGCCGATGTACGGTAAGAGTGCTCCGCATCGCCGGCATCGATGACAAGCGTGTTTCCCTTCACGTCCAGCCGGAGTGCGTCCTCCGTTACGCCGGGAAGGTCTGCAATCACTTTTACTTCATTGCCGATACGGTGGACTTCCGCCACCGGTTCTCCGTGTACGCAGGACGCGGGGGCCCGGTCAGGTACCTTCTCCGGTATCTCCGGGCCCTCCCCCGTATCCCAGACCATGAAACGGTGCCGGTATCCCCCGGCGGCGCCGTCCATGAATTCACGGTCCATCCGGCAAAAAATACGGAAGAACATCTCGTCCATCTTGTCAAACATGTCCTGAGGATTTCCCTGCATGGTTGTTCACCTGGCTGCGAATTTGTTTTTTTACTCCCTTGTCAGTTTCTTCTCGAGCGTTTCCGTCATTCTGCTGATTGCGGCAAAGTCCTTTTTCCGGGCAAAGGCCAGCCTTTGGAGTTCCTGCACGGCCTTCTCGTCAGCCTTCTTATGCCCCGTGCCGGCGCTTCTGGCCAGCAGGGAAGCCTTATTCAGGATCTCCCGCTGTTCCTTGTTGTAGAGCATCTCCCATGCCTGCCGCTCGGACTTCCCGATCGCATCGTCATCCAGCGAGCCCTTTACCCTGAGGAGGGCTGCTTCGAGATGCGCTTTGGTCAGCATCACGTTCTTGATCGCATCCTTACGCTCCTGTTCCGACCGCCCTGCCATCTGGACGATGAAGTCACGCATTGCCGCCATCTTTGCCTCGCGGACGAGTGCCTCGATATCGGCCCCGACATATCCCTCGGTCTTCTTGACGAGCGTATCGGTATCCACATCCTTTGCCAGGATGTTTCCGGTCCCGCCCCCGAGGTACACTTCGAAGATCTTCTTCCGGCTCTGCTCGTCCGGAGCCGGGACGTAGATGTGGCGCTCGAGCCTGCCCGGGCGGAGCAGGGCATCGTCCAGCATATCCGGCCGGTTCGTGGCTGCAAGGATGGTGACGTTTTTCAACTCCTCCATGCCGTCCAGTTCCGTCAGGATCTGCGAGACCACGCTCTCGGTCACGTGAGACGAACCGGCATAGGTACCTCTCTTTGGCACCAGCGCGTCGATCTCGTCGAAGAAGATGATCGACGGAGATGCCTGACGCGCCTTGCGGAAGATCTCCCGCACGCCCTTCTCGGATTCCCCGACCCATTTCGAGAGCAGTTCCGGCCCCTTTATCGCGATGAAGTTGCACTCGCTCTCGTTTGCCACCGCCTTGGCAAGCAGGGTCTTTCCCGTGCCGGGGGGGCCGAAGAGGAGGATTCCCCTGGGCGCCTTGGTCTGGAGCCGCTCGAACACATCGGGGTACTTTATCGGCCACTCGACCGCTTCCTTCAGTTCCTGTTTCACGTCGTCAAGGCCGCCGACCTGTTTCCACGTGACATCGGGAACCTCGACCAGCACCTCGCGCATGGCAGACGGCTCGACATTCTTCCGGGCCTCGGCAAAGTCGTCGGTTGTCACCTTGAGCTGGTCGAGCACCTCGTTGGGAATATCCTCGTCGATCTTGATCTGCGGGATCACCTTCCTGAGTGCGTGCATTGCGGCTTCTTTCACGAGCAGCGCTATGTCCGCACCCACGAAACCGTGGGTTGAATTGGCGAACTCCTCGATCTTCACATCCTCGGCCAGCGGCACGCCACGGGTGTGGACCTGGAAGATCTCGAGCCTTCCTTTCTTGTCCGGAATGCCGATCTCGATCTCGCGGTCGAACCGGCCGCCGCGCCGGAGAGCGGGATCGATCGAATCGGGCAGGTTGGTTGCGGCAATGACGATGACCTGTCCGCGTCCCTTGAGGCCGTCCATGAGGGAAAGGAGCTGGGCAACGATACGCCGTTCGACTTCTCCCTTGGTCTCCTCCCGTTTGGGTGCAATGGAATCGATCTCGTCGATGAAGATGATGGCCGGTGCGTTCTGCTCGGCCTCCTCGAATTTTTCCCGGAGCCCTTTCTCGCTCTCGCCATAGTACTTGCTCATGATCTCCGGGCCGGAGAGCGAGATGAAGTGGGCTTCCACCTCGTTTGCAACAGCCTTGGCGATCAGGGTCTTGCCGGTACCGGGCGGGCCGTAGAGGAGGACCCCCTTGGGCGGCTGGATGCCCAGCCGCTCGAAGATCTCCGGGTGGCGGAGCGGGAGCTCTATCATCTCACGGACAAGCTGGAGTTCCCGGCCGAGGCCCCCGATATCCTCGTAATGGATATCGGAAACCTCCTGCTTTCCTTCCTCCGGCTTATAGGGCTCCTCCTTGAGCTCGATCTCGGTATCGTCCGTGACGATGGCAATACCCTTGGGCACAACCTTTGCTATCACAAGGGTGATGGCATTCCCGATCACATCGACGCGGACGGTCTGGCCTTCTATGACCGACCGGCCGCGCAGGACCCGCGCAAGGTACTGTTCACCTCCGACAAGGCGGATGGGCTGCGTTGGCTGGATAACCACCTTTTTCGCATACTCGGCTTCGGATTTCCGTATCCTTGCCTTCTCATCGATACCGGTGCCGGCGTTCCCGCGGATATTGCCATCGATGCGGAGGATGGCAGAGCCGGTGTCCTGCGCAAAACCGGGCCAGACGATCGCAGCAGCTTTCTTCTTGCCCTGGATCTCGATCACGTCACCGGAAACCAGCCCGAGCTTCTTCATCACTTCGATACTCACCCGCGCAATGCCGCGGCCGGCATCGTCATGGGCTGCCTCCTTCACGGTTACTTCGTAAAATCCCTGTTCGGTCAATGTAATACACCTCGTTTCATTCAAGGTTTACCATGAGTTAGTGTTGATAACTATATAAATATTCGCCTTATCCCGCCCCCCTAAACCCTCGTCGTAATCCCGGGAAACGATCCCTATTTTGGCCTCTTATCCCGTTTGCCAGAACTAAACAAAAATTTCGTTACTCCAAATCAACTTTACTTGTATACGAGACAAGCCAGATTTAGTCCAGAATCGGAAAAACAAGCCTTTATCTGGTCTTTGTTGCAACGGGTATGGTATGAGTATTGTTGCAGATGCCAAGCGGGGCATCGTTACTGAAGAGATGAAGACTGTTGCAGCGCAGGAAGGTGTCACCGAAGACTTTGTCCGGCGCAGTGTTGCCGGCGGGCATATCGTCATCCCGGTATCGCCCTACCGGAACGTGAAGATCTGCGGTATCGGCGAAGGTCTCCGTACCAAAGTCAATGCATCCATCGGCACGTCAACGGATATCGTGAATATTCCGGAAGAGATCGAGAAGGCCAGGCAGGCAGAGCTGGCCGGTGCCGATACCCTGATGGAACTCTCAACGGGCGGCGATTTTGTTGAGATCCGTAAGCAGGTCATTGCAAACACCAGCCTCTCGGTTGGCTGCGTGCCCCTGTACCAGGCATTCATCGAAGCGGCCATCAAGGATGGCGCAGTTGTCAACATGAAAGAGGACGACCTCTTCCGCATAACGGCCGAACAGGCAAAACTCGGTACCAACTTCATGGCGATCCACACCGGTATCAACTGGGAGACGGTCAAGCGCCTGAAAAACCAGGGACGTCACGCCGGCCTTGTCTCCCGGGGCGGTGCCTTCATGACCGCCTGGATGCTCCACAACGAGAAGGAGAACCCCCTCTATTCCGAATTCGATTACCTGCTTGAGATCATGAAAGAGCACGAGGTCACGCTCTCCATGGGTAACGGTATGCGCGCCGGCGCTGTCCATGACGCAACCGACCGGGCCGGTATCCAGGAGCTCCTCATCAACGCGGAACTTGCCGACAAGGCCCACAAGGAGAACGTGCAGGTTATTGTCGAAGGTCCCGGCCACGTGCCGATCGACGAGATCGCGACCAACGTCCAGCTCATGAAACGGGTCACGAACAACAAGCCGTTCTACATGCTCGGCCCCATCGTCACCGATATCGCGCCGGGCTACGATGACCGGGTCGCTGCCATCGGCGCTGCCATCTCCTCGTCTCTTGGCGCTGACTTTATCTGTTACGTTACCCCTGCCGAACACCTCGCCCTCCCGACACCGGAGGAAGTGTACGAAGGCGTCATGAGTTCCCGTATCGCCGCCCATGTCGGAGACATGATCAAGCTGAAAAAGACCCGTGACCTCGACCTCGAGATGGGCCATGCCCGCCGCGACCTCGACTGGGCCCGCCAGTTCGCTGTTGCCATGAATCCCGCCCGGGCCCAGGCTATCCGGAACGAGCGGATGCCGGCCGATACGGACGGGTGCACGATGTGCGGTGACTACTGTGCCATCAAGATCGTCAACCGCCACTTCAGGTTCTGATCGATACCTCTTTTTGCCACTCACTTTTTTTGCCGGTAGCTGGTGTCTGTCCCATCCGGGTGGATCGATATCCGCGGCACATGGCATTCAGGAAAAAGGGTCTCTGGTATCAGTGCCTGTGACCGGAACGAAAGGTACGCACCACAAGGAACAACGCAAATACCCTCATATAATCTCTGTACTAAAATAATCCGGCACGGTGGTTGTGTATAAAACTGAATTTCGGTGGTTTTGTTCCCCTCTCCACGGTTGACTGGCGGGGCCGTTCGGCCTGCACGGTCTTCTTCCGCGGTTGTCCTGTCCGGTGTACCTACTGCCAGAACTCATCGATCCTGAGCGGCAAAGACGAGCGGGAGCTCGACGAGATCATCGGGATGATCAAAGGATCCCTTCTTGCGATCAGCGGCGTGGTGTTCTCGGGTGGAGAGCCCACCATGCAGAAAGATGCGCTGCTCTCACTTGCCCGGGCGGCAAAAGGCATGGGACTTGCCGTGGGTGTCCAGACCAACGGCGTATTTCCGGACACGCTCGATGCCCTCATCAAAGAACACCTCGTTGACCGGGTAGCGCTTGACGTCAAGGCGCGGTGGGCGCGGTATAATAACCTGCTCAAGGGAAATTATGTTGAGAATGTGCAGAAGTCCCTTGCACTCTGCCGGAAGGCGCACGAATCGGGAGATCTTAAGGAGTTCGAAGTTGTCATCACCCTTTTCCGCGGGTACGATGACGAGGTTGCCATCATCGCGGGGGAGGTGGGCAGGACCGACCTCGTGCTGCAGCAGGGCGTGACCGAAAACGTCAGCCCGTTCTCCGAAGACGAGATGAAGAAGATTGCAGATACGCTTGTACGGAGTGTCAGGATACGGACGCGGGAGGGAGGTGAAATTGTCTATGAAGGTGATCGGAGTCGTCGGGCTTCCCGCAAGTGGCAAAGGTGAGTTCTCGAAAATCGCAGCAGGCATGGGGATTCCGGTCATTGTCATGGGCGACATGATCCGGAGGGCCGTGAGCCTGGCGGGCCTTGAGCCGAACGATACCAATTTCGGGGCAATGGCGAACCGTCTGCGGGAGGAGGGGGGCATGGATGCGATTGCCCGGCTCTGTATACCGGAGATACGGAAGCAGACCGCACCGCTTGTCCTGGTCGACGGTATCCGGGGAGATGCCGAAGTGGCACTCTTCCGGCGCTGTTTTTCGGGTTTTGTGCTCATCAGCATCGATTCATCGTTCGAAAAACGGCTGGCCCGGATTGCAGTCAGGGCCCGTTCCGATGATTTCACCTCAGCGGACGACCTCAGGAACCGGGATGAACGCGAGCGGAAATGGGGTCTTTTGACCGCCCTGAACAGCGCCGACCAGCATATCAGCAACGAGGGGACGCTCGATGAGTTTTCGGACGCCGTCCACGCACTTCTCGGCAGGATAGGACGTGATCCATGAGCCTCAGACCGTTCTTCTCGTCTTCTGCCAAAGTCTGGGAAGATATTGCATGGGTGTCCGGAATTGAGCATACCGGGTATGCCGGCTGGGAGATCGTTGCGGACGGCAACTACCGTCTTGACAACCCGGCATGTTTGAAGAAGATCCAGGAGGTGATCGCCAGTACAAACCTCGGGGTTACGGTGCACGCACCCTATGGCGACCTGAACCTTGCCACTCTCAACGACCCGATCTGGCGTGAATCGGTCCGTCAGATCTGTATCTGCATTGAACATGCATCGGCGCTCACCGACCGGGTTACCATCCACCCGGGCTACCTGTCCCCCGTGGGAAAACTCCTGCCCCAGAAAGTCTGGGACCTCCAGAAAGATGCCCTCCGGCAGATCGGGAAATGTGCCGTTGAACATTCGGTGCTTGCCTGCCTTGAAAACATGGTAGGGATAAAAGAGTTCCTCTGCCGCCAGCCGGAGGAACTCATCGGCATGACGGAAGGTATCGAGGGAATCGGCATGACTTTTGACTTTGGTCATGCAAACACCCTCGGGATGGTGAATGATTTTCTCCCGTATGTGAACAGGGCGCACCACATCCATATCCATGACAACCATGGCATGTCTGACGAACACCTCGCGCTCGGGGCAGGTACCATTGACTGGGACAGGACCGGAAAAACCATCAGCGCACATTATTCCGGTATCGTGGTCATCGAGGGACGATCCATAGAA
>Ga0209099_1002535_pt1 | contig 15947 bp, 13 predicted proteins | sample AD_JPNHW2_MetaG_FD_184430 | JGI IMG/M metagenome (GOLD analysis project Ga0209099, IMG submission 184430) | Active sludge microbial communities of municipal wastewater-treating anaerobic digesters from Japan - AD_JPNHW2_MetaG (SPAdes) (version 2) | ecosystem: Engineered > Bioreactor > Anaerobic... | reverse complement strand
TGAGCATCTCTTTATGTGTTTCGCAAAAATGATAGAGGCTCTTGCTGCCAATTTCCTCTTCGCCCTCAATCATAAATTTGACATTACATGGGAGCTGCCCTGTCTTAACCATAAATTCAAAAGCTTTTGCGTGCATAAATGACTGACCTTTGTCGTCATCGGCACCACGTGCCCATATTTTGCCGTCTCGTATTTCAGGTTCAAAAGGGCTGGATTTCCACAATTCCACAGGATCGACCGGCATCACGTCATAATGTCCGTAAACCAATACTGTCGGGGCATCAGGAGCAATATTTTTCTCTCCGAAGACTACAGGATTGCCTTCAGTAAGCATTACTTCGCAGCGGTCGGCACCTGCTTCCAGAATCAACTCTTTCCAGCGGTGTGCACATTTAATCATATCTTCCTTATGTTCTTCCTGTGAGCTGACTGAGGGAATACGAATCAAGCTGAAAAGTTCTTCCAGAAATCTATTCCGGTTTTGGTCGATGTAATTTTTTAAATCTTTCATTCAATAATATGTTTAATTAATAATTTCCTTCGTATGATGATTTTTGACTTGTGAATTATAATTTTTATAATCTTCTTATGTTTATAATTTGCTGACAAAAATAGCATTAAATTGCTAATTTATGAGATCAAATATTTGAAATATAAGAATGAAACAGCTATTTTTACTATTTTTGTGGCTTATTTACCAAAGAGAGAAGAATGTCCTCCATTAACAGAAAAAGAATTGCTAGAAACACTGCATTGCTCTATTTCAGGATGTTGTTGATCATGGTAATCAGTCTGTTTACTGTCAGAATTGTCTTGCAGACGCTTGGCGTTGAGGATTATGGTATTTATAATGTTGTCGCCGGTATAGTTGTCATGTTTTCCTTCCTTAGCAATACGATGGCGAGTTCTTCTCAGCGATACTTTGCCTTTGAATTGGGAAAAGAAGACTATTTGCGGCTTAAGAAAGTCTTTAGCATCAGTTTGATGGTTTATTTTGGCATTGCGCTGGTTGTATTACTGCTGGCAGAAACTTTGGGATTGTGGTTTTTGAATACAAAGATGACCATTCCGCCCAACAGGATGGAAGCTGCCAACTGGATTTATCAGTTCTCTATCTTTTCATTTCTAATTACGATCGTAACAATTCCTTACAATGCTGTAATCATTGCCCGCGAAAAGATGGGTATTTATGCTTATGTCAGTATTATTGAAGCTGCCCTTAAATTGCTCATTGTATATCTGCTCGTGTTTTTTTCTTTTGATAAACTGAAGCTATACGGAATACTTTTATTTGGGGTAACACTTATTATAACAGGTATATACAGAACATATTGCAGAAAAAAATATGAAGAATGCCGTTTCCAATTTTACCGAGACAAGGATTTTTTCAAGGAGTTAATAGGCTATTCGGGATGGAATCTCTATGGAGCTCTCGCAGGAGTTTTTAAAAATCAGGGGATCAATATTTTATTGAATATTTTTTTCGGGCCCGTTGTAAATGCTGCTCGGGGAGTCGCTTTTCAGGTTAATAGTGCCATCAATCAGTTTGTCAGCAATTTTTATACTGCCGTTCATCCTCAGATAACCAAGTCTTATGCTGTTGGCGAAAGGAAAGAAATGATGAATCTGGTTTTTCAGTCTTCCAAGTTTTGCTTCTATCTCATGCTTTTTCTTTCTGTTCCTGTCTTAATTGAGACTCCTTTTATTCTGAAGTTATGGTTGACGGAATTGCCTGATTATGTTGTCATTTTTACCAGATTGGTAATATTAAATACTCTGATTGATGCCATGAGTTATCCTTTGATTACGGCAGCTCAGGCAACCGGCAAGATTATGAAATATCAATTGATTGTGGGGTCGATGCTCTTTTTGAATCTGCCGCTTTCCTATATATTGCTAAAATTTGGACTACCGCCTGAAATAACTTTGTATGTGTCGATAGTAATTTCCATTCTTTGTCTCTTCATGCGGGCATTTATGTTGCGCAGTATGGTGGGAATGTCTGTCAGAGCTTATTTTACTGATGTGATCTTGATTGCTTTTTCAGTTTCAGTAATTTCATTAGTTTTGCCTGTAATTATCTATATTAATCTTGAAGAAAATTTAATACGATTGTTGATAGTGACAGTAGTAAGTCTTTTATCGACAGGTATATCTATTTGGTTTTTAGGGCTTTCAAAAAATGAAAGGGGTTTCTTTATAAGGCAGATAAATAAAAGATTCTTTCATCGAAAATAGTATGATATGCCGGAATTAGCTGACTTAAGGTTTTGTAGTGGTTGCGCGGCATGTTTTAATGCATGCCCTGTTGGCAGTATTGAAATGAGAGAGAACAGTGAGGGATTTCTTTATCCGATTGTGAATAAAGATAGCTGTACCGAGTGCAAATTGTGTGAGAATGTTTGTCCTGTTTTAAATCCCTTTCAGCGAAAAGAGCCACTTGAAACTTTTGCTGCCAAAAACAGAAATTCTTCTATTCGACTTGAAAGCTCTTCCGGTGGGATTTTTTCTCTGATTGCCGAAAGAATTATTCATGAAGGAGGCGTTGTTTTCGGAGCTTGTTATAATGACAGCATGCAGGTAGAACATAACTTTACCGAATCACTTGCTGAACTGAATAGATTCATGGGAAGTAAATACATTCAGGGGAATATTGACCATTGTTACCGGCAAGCGGCTCATTTTCTGGATTCTGGGAGGAAGGTGCTTTTTAGTGGAACTCCCTGTCAGATTGCAGGGCTGAACCACTATTTGCATCGAGATTATGCTGATTTATTGACTATTGAAGTGGTTTGTCACGGGGTGCCTTCACCGAAAGTATGGCGCCATTATTTAGACACGCTAAATATCAACCTAAATCATGCCTCGGTCAATTTTAGAGATAAACAAAATGGATGGCAGCACTATAATTTTACTATTTCCGATTCGATATCAGGGTCAGTATTGTTCACAGAACCTGCTTCTCAGAATCTTTTTATGAAAGGTTTTCTTAGAAATCTCTATTTGCGTCCTTCCTGTCATCATTGTGTTAGCAAGGCTTTTACAAGTGGGGCAGATATTGTATTAGGGGATTTTTGGGGAATTCGCAATTATTACCCTGAATTTGATGATGATAAAGGGGTTAGTCTGGTTATTGCCCTTTCACAAAAAGGAGTGGATTTGTTTAATTGTTTGTCTCCGGATTGTATAGAAATCGACTACAAACAGGCATTGGCAGGAAATCCTTCTATTGAGTACTCATCAACTTGTCATCCCAATAGAGCGCGATTTTTTGCTTTGTTGAATAAAAATAAAATTAAAGCGGATTGTCTGATTAATGATTGTTTGAAACCTGCTGCTTTGGATAAATTAAAAAGCATAATTTTGAAAATTATAAGAAAATAACGATGAAAATAGGATTGTTGACGTTACCCCTTCGCATGAATATTGGTGGTGCTTTGCAAGCCTATGCGCTACAATCAGTTATCAGGAAACTTGGTCATGAGGTACTCCTGATAGATCGTGCTGAAAATAAGAGTCGTGATTTTATAAACTTTGTAAAAGAGCTGATAAAAACTATTTTAAACAGGAAATCTCCGATTACTGAAATTGGCTATTTTGTTCAAAAGAACATAGTCCCCCGTACTGCTTTGATTGATGGTGACAGCAAACTTGAAAAACTCAATCGGCAGCATTTTGATGCATTTGTAGTGGGTAGTGACCAAATTTGGCGTGAAAAGTATTGCCGTTCCATTAAGAAGAATTTTTTTCTCGATTTTGTGAAGGATAATAGGGTAAAAAGAATTAGTTATGCTGCTTCTTTCGGGGTGGATGAGTGGGAATATGATGAAAAGATGACGAAGGAGCTTGCTACTTTATTGCAGAAATTCAATGCAGTATCTGTCAGAGAGGATTCAGGAGTTGTTTTATGTCGTCAACATCTTAATGTTCAAGCTGTTCAGTTGATTGATCCCACGCTTTTACTTTCCCCTAAAGACTATGCTCCGCTGATGAATTCGGATTCTTCTGCTGAAAATTCTGAATTGCTGGCCTATATGCTTGATTATAATGAAAGTAAAGAGGTCCTTTGCTCGCTTGTCGGCAATAAATTGTCCCTGGTTACCTCTTTATTAAATCCCGGAGATAGTCAAATTCCGGTTTCTCGTTGGCTACAATCATTTGCCAACGCCCGCTTTATTGTGACCGATTCTTTCCATGGCTCTATCTTTTCCATTTTGTTTAAAAAACCATTTCTTGTTGTTGGCAATAATGAAAGGGGAATGGCTCGTTTTTCTTCCTTGCTGAAAATGTTTGGCTTGGAAAATCGCCTTCTCTTGAACACTAACGAGTTGCCGATGGAGCTCCTTACTGATGCAATTGACTGGGAAAAGGTGAATGCCCTCTTGGATACAAAACGCGAAGAGGCAATCTCTTTTTTAATTAATTCATTGAAATAGAAAATTATGAATCCTCAAATATCGGTCATCGTTCCTGTTTATAAAGTTGAAAAATACCTTTCTGTATGTATTGATTCAGTCTTACACCAATCTTATGCTGATTTTGAACTACTGTTGATTGACGATGGCTCTCCTGATAATTCCGGAAAAATTTGCGATTACTATCAACAAATTGATCCCAGGGTTAAAGTTTATCATCAGGATAATAAAGGCGTTAGCGCTGCAAGAAATTTGGGCCTTGACAATGCTTCCGGGAAATGGATTCTCTTTGCAGATTCCGATGATTGGGCAGATCATGATTGGCTGCAAAGTTATGCCAATCATTTTTCTAATGACGATGATATTATCTTTCAAGGAGTTATTGTTGAGTCAACTTCTAATCAGTCTATTCGTTCTCTGACTTCAGGTCGCTATGTGAATGATAATGTCGGAAAGGGAATTCTTCATGTTATTGAGGAGATTGATTTTACTTATAATTCTACTTGGAGTAAGATTTTTAAAAGAGATATTATTGAAAAAAACAAAATTCGTTTTGATACTAATATGTCATTAGGTGAAGATATGGTTTTTACTTCCCAATACTGTTGCCATATTAATTCTATCAGCTTGTTGCCGGAGGAGCATTATCATTACATTCAGAGCCATGGAAATTTAACCACTGTTAAATGGCCATTATCTCTTTTGGCGGATTGGCTCAAACGACAGGAATTGGTTGCGCAAGAACTTGCTGATTATTTGAAAGAAAATGATATTTGCCTAAAATTGATGCAGGGACGAATCACAAGTCTTGTGGTGAAATTAATAGATTCTTATTCATGTAAACCTTTACCAACAAAAAATGACCGTTTGCGTGTGCTTAAATTAATATCCCGCTACTATGATAAAGAGATTGGTAATCGTCTGAAAGGTAAAAAGAATGCCCTCTTCAAATGCTTCTTTTATAAATCATCTCCTTGTCTTTCAGATCTATTGTTGCGTTTGTTTTTTAGGCCTATATCATTATTATTTATTAAAATTCAATATCTTTCGTTCTTAAAAATAACATATTGATGACCCATAGTAAACATATATTTCTGGTTTCTTTCCGCTACAAACCTTTTAAAGGAGTAGGCGTTCTAAGGATTTCTTACTGGTTTGAAATGCTCAAAAAAAAAGGGTTCCCTGTCACTTTGATTACAGCAGAAGAGGGCAATACAGAAGAAAACATCATAAGAATTCCCCTTGATTCTGAAAATGGATTTTTGTCGCGTATTATTCGGGATAAGAGTTTCTTTTGGGAAAAAAAATTGACAAATTTACTGATTAAGGATAATTTGTTGTCTGAAAATGATGTTGTTTTGCTCACCGGTGGTCCGTTTCTCTACTTTATGAGCGTGAGGAAAATAAGGAAAAAACTCCCTACTGTCAAAATTATTCTCGATTATCGTGATCCTTTTGCTATTAACCCCCGTTTTGATAATTTTATTCTAAAAAGAAAAATCAAGGAAATTTTTGAGAAGAGCTTTAATAGAAATGCAGATTGTGTTATTGCTGTGAATGACTACTGTGAGAAACTATTTATAACACCACCCGAAAGTGTTGTTATTGAGAATGGTTATGACGAAAGAGAATTCGGAGATGTTGATATTGCAACAAAAGATGGAAAAGCTTTTATTTATGCAGGGGCATTTCATCATGATAGAAGCCCTGAATTGTTTCTTAATGAAGTTGTTTTCCATCCTGAGCAGCCTATTTTTCATTATTGTGGCAATGCTGATCTGCCGGTTTCAAATAATAGAATTATTAATCATGGTTTTCAGACCTATCAGCAAACGGTGGATTTATTAAAAAAGGTTTCTATTGGAGTTATTATTACCGGAGGGAAAGAGTTCGAATCCACAACTAAGATTTTTGACTATTTTGCTGCAAAGTTGAAGATTTTGATTATTACAAAAGGGGAAGTCAAAACAGGAAATTTGCAGCAGATTGTTCGCGATAATCCGAATGTTGTTTGGGCTATTAATGAAAAAAATGCAATTAAAGAAGCTATGGATAGCCTTCTTAGAAATGAATATTTGGATTGGAAATACACTCAATTCTCACGTAAAAACGGATTCGAAAAACTTCTTTCAGTTATCAATAAATAATTATAGCTATGATAAAACTGTTCATGCTTTCCTATATCGACAGTATTCACACTAAAAGATGGATAACGGCTTTGTCAAAGGAGAATTTCAAAATTTATCTATTTGGATTAAATCATGCTGATACTTCTTATTATGCGCAGTTTGATAATGTAGAAGTTTATAATTATACTTTTAAAAGTTCTTCTAATAAATTAATTGATTGGGTGTTGGGAAAAGTCGGGTATCTCAGAGCATCACAAATAGTCAAAAAGAAAATAGCTGCCTTTGAACCGGATATTGTCCATGCTCATTATGCCACCAGTTACGGGCTGTTGGGAGCTATGTCGGGATTTCATCCGTTTGTTCTTTCCGTATGGGGAAGCGATGTTTATGGGAGTCCTGAGCTTTCAATCCTCCACAAGGTTATTTTGAAATATAATCTTTCAAAAGCAGATCAGATATTGTCAACTAGTACTGTTATGGCCAGGGAAACTAATCGCTATACTTCTAAAAATATTGTAATTACTCCTTTCGGTGTTGATTTGGATTTGTTTAAAAAGAAAGACAGCATTAAAAATCATGACAGTTTTGTAATTGGAAATGTAAAGTCACTTCAGCAAATATACGGGATAGACATATTGATTAAAGCTTTCAAATTATTGGTAATGAATAATCCCGGTGTTAATCTTACGTTGCAGATAGCAGGAAGAGGTCCGGAAGAAAATAGACTCAAAAAACTTGCTGAAGAATTGGGAATCATAAACAAGGTGGATTTTATCGGTTTTATCGATCATTCCGAATTGCCAAAAATTTACAATGGGTTTGATGTTGCAGTTTTTTTGTCAAATAAAGAGAGTTTCGGGGTTGCCGCCATCGAGGCTATGGCTTGTGAATGTCCGGTGGTGGTTTCTGATGCTGAAGGATTTACTGAGATTGTCTCTCATGAATACAGCGGATTTATTGTTCCTAAACAGAATCCGGATGCTGCCGCAGCAGCTATTCAAGTTTTTATTTATAATCGTTCTCTGATTACTCAAATGGGGACTTACGGAAGAAAACAGGTGGAAAAGTTATATGATTGGAATGAAAATGTGAAGCAAATGATCAATATATATCAAAAAATGACAACAAAAAATAGATAATTGTCGTATTTTTGCAATAATTATTTGCAGAAAAAAAATAGGAATGAATATTCTCCTCATCAATCATTATGCTGGTGGTCCTGAGTTAGGAATGGAATTTCGTCCTTATTATCTTGCAAATGAATGGATAAAAAAAGGACATCATGTTCTGATTATCGGAGCTTCTTTTTCACACCTTAGGAAAAAACAACCTCATCACAGATTTGAACGGATTGGGAAGGTCCCTGTTTATTGGATTAAAACAAATCAATATAAGGGAAATGGACTCGGAAGGATTATTTCAATGCTTCTTTTTGTATTGAAACTTTATTTTCTTCCCAAGAAACTTTTTAAAAAATTTAAGACAGATGTTGTAATTGCTTCATCAACATACCCATTGGATAATTTTCCTGCAAAGAAAATTGCCCGAAAATTTAAAGCTAAGTACATATACGAAATTCATGATTTATGGCCTCTTTCACCAATTGAGCTTGGCGGCTTTTCCAAGAATCACCCATTTGTTAAAGTGATGCAAATGGCTGAAAATTATGCGTATAAAAATTGTGATGCGGTAGTATCTATGTTGCCAAAGGCTGAAAATCATTGCAAACAACAAGGTCTTAAGGATGGTAAGTTTCATTATGTTCCAAATGGGATTGTGAAATCTGAATGGGAGAATCCAACTCCCTTACCTTCGGAGCATCAGCTTCTTATTCAAAAGCTTAAAAGTGATTATAAATTCCTTATCGGTTATGCAGGAGCTCACGGAATTGCCAATTCATTGAAAGCCGTTATTGATGCAGTTGCCGAATTGGAAAACGAAAATGTTGCCTTGATTCTGGTCGGAACAGGGCAGGAAAAAGAAAAATTGACATTGTATGTAAAAAATAAGCTTATTAACAATGTTTATTTTCTCTCTCCAATTGTTAAAAATGCAATTCCCTCTTTCTTGTCCCAAATGGATGTCTTATATATTGGACTTCAAAGACAATCACTCTTTAGGTTTGGAATTAGTCCAAATAAACTGTTTGACTATATGATGGCTCAAAAACCTATTATACAGGCTATTGATGCAGGAAACAACCCTGTTCGGGAAGCTGATTGCGGTATCTCTGTCGAACCCGATAATGTTGAAAATATAAAAATGGCTATTTCTACTTTGCTCCATGTTGATAATGAAGAAAGAATACGTTTGGGGAATAATGGCTTTGCTTTTGTAAATCGGCATCATACTTATGATGTTTTGGGCAGAAGATTTTTGGAAATTATGATTAAATTGAAATGAAAATGAAAATTGTTACTGTTGTCGGAGCAAGACCTCAATTCATAAAAGCAGCTGTTGTGAGCAGAGTTTTTGCTGCCCATAAAGAGGTGGAGGAGATTTTAGTACATACCGGACAGCATTTTGATGCCAATATGTCGAATGTTTTTTTTGAAGAGATGTCGATCCCGCAACCCCATTATAATCTGAATATTAATTCTCTTTCTCACGGAGCTATGACCGGTCAGATGATAGAAAAGATTGAAGGGGTGTTGCTTAAAGAAAATCCGGATTGGGTTTTGGTATACGGGGATACAAATTCTACACTTTCAGGAGCTTTGGCTGCCAAGAAATTGCATATTAGGGTGGCCCATGTGGAAGCCGGATTGCGCTCTTTCAATATGAAAATGCCGGAGGAAATAAACCGAATTCTGACAGACAGAATAAGCGACATGCTCTTTTGCCCAACGGATTTGGCTATCGAAAATCTTAAAAGGGAAGGATTTGATAATTTTCCGACGCGGATTATAAAAAATGGTGATGTAATGCAGGATGCCGCAATTTTTTATAGTGCAAAAGCTAAAAAGCCCAATTTTGAACTGCCTGATAAGTTTGTAATTTGTACTCTCCACCGTGCCGAGAATACTGATGATAAAGAGCGGTTGTTGGAAATAATCTCTGCTCTTGAAGATATTTCCCTGAAATGCGTTGTTGTGTTGCCCCTGCATCCCAGAACGAGAGCTAAACTTGCCGATATAAATTTTGATTTTCAAAAAAGTGCCATCCGTTTCATTGAGCCGGTTGGCTATCTTGAAATGGTGTGGCTCCTTAAACATTGCTCACTGGTGATGACTGATAGCGGGGGATTGCAAAAGGAAGCCTATTTCTTTGAGAAATACTGCATTACTTTACGCGATGAAACCGAATGGGTGGAATTGGTCGATAATAACTTTAATATACTTGCGGGTAGTGATCGAGGAAGAATTCTTTATGGCTTTAATTATCTGTCTGAAAATATGAAAGGGAATTTTGCAAATAGACTTTATGGAAATGGAGATGCCGGTGAAAAAGTCTATAGAGAATTATCTAATGCTAATTCATAAATTGTAATCTATGAAGAATATAGCAGTGATTTTAGCCGGAGGCTCCGGCCTGAGATTCGGAACAGAAACTCCAAAACAGTTTCTGAAAGTTGCTGGAAAAATGGTTATTGAACATACCATTGGTCTCTTTATTAACCACCCTTCGATTGATGAAATAGCTGTTGTAATTCCTCAGAATTATGTTGCCTTGATCACCATGTCGGTAATGGAAAATAAATTTACTAAAGTCAGGAAAATAGTTATCGGAGGGCAGGAACGCTATCAATCAACTCTGGCAGCACTGAAAGCTTTTGATAATAGGGGAGATTTTAATATTCTCCTTCACGATGCTGTCCGCCCTTTGGTTAATCATTCTGTTATTGATAATGTACTTAAAGCATTGAATCAATATAATGCTGTTATGGTTGCTGTTCCTGCAGTTGATACGATCATTAAAGCTTCTTCCGATAATAAGATTACTATGGTTCCTGACCGTCAATGGTTGCGAAATGCCCAAACTCCACAGGCTTTTAAATTCAATATACTTAAAAAAGCATACAATTTGGCCATGGCTGATAATAATTTCTCTCATACAGATGACTGCGGGGTGGTCTTTCACTATTTGCCTGAAGAACCAATATTTATTGTCGATGGGAATTACGAAAATTTTAAAGTGACTCACAAAGAAGATTTGATATTATTAGAAAAGATGCTTCTTTTGAAGCAGAAAACTGAATAAATTTTTTATTATGCCTCTCCGGAAATCTTATTTTCATTCTCAACTCTTTTATTTACTTCTACTTCTTGCTGTAGGAACATTGCCTTTTACAATTTATCTAATACTTCCAATAGCATTGCTTATGATGATTAATTGGATTGCAGAGTGGAATTGGAAAGAAAAGATTTGCTGTCTCAAACAAAAACCGGGAAAATATTTTTTTATTCTTTTTATTTCTTTGTATTTAATCTATATTATCGGACTGATTTATACCGATAATTTTCCAAATGCTTTTAGTATTCTTGAAAGTAAAAGTTTGCTTTTAGCAGCTCCATTGCTTATTTTTACTGTTCATCCCGAGGTTCTTACAACCAAAAGAATTAATACAATTTTTCTTGTATTTTTATTTTCATGTTCATTGCTTGCAATCACTAATATCGTGATGGCTTCATTTGATTTTGCTAATGATGGCAGAATTCGAAATTTCTTTTATTTGGAATTGTCTCGTTTTATGCATCCTTCTTATAGCTCAATGTTTATGTGCCTCTCTGTAGTCTTTTCGCTCTATTTTTTATTTATAAACCCTGTCAGACCAAAAAGAAATCTGAAAATTTTACTATGGATTTCCATCCCAATATTAATTGTTTATATTTTCCTTCTTCAGTCAAAATCAGGACTCTTAGTCTTTGCTGTTATTTTCTTTATTTTTGGTCTATATTTGATTAATTTTAAGAAAAAAAGGTGCTTATTCACAGTTTTATTTATCCTCTTGTTTCTTACAATTCCCATTATTTTTATAAAACTGATTACGATCCCTGTCAATAGAATGGGGGCAGCAGTTCATAATTTGGAGAATACTCAAAGTATTAACAATCCTCAAGAGAGTACAATGCAGCGTATTGTCGTTTGGAAAGTAACCAGGAATCTGGCAATAGATAATCTTCCATTTGGCGTTGGAACCGGTGATGTGAAAGATGTATTGATAAATCAATATAAAAACGAAAAGCTGACCTATATTCTCCAAAAACAGTTAAATGCGCACAATCAATACCTTCAGACTTTTCTGGCATTGGGGATAGCAGGATTGTTGATTCTCATTTCTTTTATTGTGATTCCTTTTATATATGCATTAAAAAAACGGGATATTTTATTATTTCTTTTTATTATCATAATAGCACTGAACATGTTGGTGGAATCTATGCTCGAACGACAAGCGGGAGTCGATTTTATGGCTCTTTTTATTTCCCTTTGTATTTTCAGACTATCAATTCCCCAAAAAGAAATTGTAGCTTAAAACAATTCTTTATAATTTTTCAGATTATTATTTCGGTTAATATTTCTTGAAATAGAAATTTTTTGTTTTGTCAGCTAATATCACGCTTGATATTAAACACAATAATTACTGAATTACCTGACAGATAATCGCGAAAGAAGTCAAACAATATTTAATAATGAAAAACGACAATTCGTTTTGCTATTATAAATTATTTTTGAGATAATTGGCTAATCCTTTAGCTTTAAAGATGCCTAATAATTTATCGGGAAGCGGGGCAAAGGTGAACTCATTTCCTGCAATTCTAATAATTCCCTTTTGAAAATCAACAGATACCTTATCTCCTTGTTTGAATGCATCTACTGCCTCCGGTACAACTAAAATTGGCAATCCTTGATTAACCGATGAACGGTAAAAAATACGGTTAACCGATTTGCAAATGACTGCTTCAACCCCGGCAAATGCCAGACCTACTGCCGGATGTTCGCGTGAACTGCCACACCCAAAATTAAGACCGGCAATGATAATATCTCCGGAATTTACTTTTGTTGCAAATGACTCATCAACACCTGCAAAGAGATGGGGCATTATCTTTTCCGGATCTGAACTTTTGACATTGTACGTAAGGTTGCCTGCAAACATTACATCGGTATTCATATTGTGAATATCGGAATAGTTCCAAACTTTGTTTTCAAGGCGGTTATCTCCTTTTGCTATATCAACAGTGCTGACCTGTTTTTTTGGATAAGGGAATTTGTCGTCACTAATGCTGCCTCTTGGATCAACAATTTCACCTTTTAAGGCAGAATGTGCCACTGTAGCGGGAGAAGCAAGGTAGATAAAGCTTTCCTTATTTCCCATCCGTCCCTTGAAATTACGATTTGCAGTGGAAATAATATTAATATTACTTGCCGGAATGCCTTGACCAGTGCCCAGACACGGACCACAGGAAGGAGCCAAAACACTTGCTCCGGCTTCCATGAATATTCTGATAAGACCTTCGTCCATTGCCTGCAAATATATTTTTTGAGAAGCAGGAATTATCAATAATTGGAAGCCATCGGGGATCTTTTTCCCTTTTAAAATAGCAGCGGCAATTCTTATGTCTTCTATCCTGCCATTTGTGCAGGTGCCTATAACTGCCTGATGTAGTTTTGTCCCTTGTACTTCTGAAACAGACTTGACATTATCTACATGATGCGGAGCTGCCACAACCGGGAAGATGGTGCTTAAATCAATGGTGAATTCTTTCAGATACTTTGCATCTTTGTCAGCCCAAATTCCGATAACTTTCTGTCCTATAAATTTTTCTAATACTTCGTCTGTCGGGAAAACAGCATTTTTAGCACCCATTTCAGAGGCCAGATTTGCCAGAGTCATTCGGTCAGAAATAGAAAGAGTTTTAACCCCATCACCATGATATTCTATAGACATATAATCTGCTCCGTCGGAGCCTATCATTCCGATAATCCATAATGCCAAATCTTTGGCATACACTCCTTCTTGAAGTTCTCCCTTCAAAGTGATTTTTACAGATTCAGGAACTCTGAACCAGGTTTCTCCTTGCTTCCACAGACCTGCAGATTCAGTACGGTCAATTCCGGCTGCAAATGCGTTAAAAGCACCTGCGGTACAAGTGTGACTGTCACTTCCCACAATAATCATTCCGGGTTTTGCATATTCAGACATTATTTGGTGGCAAATTCCTTTCCCAACATCATGGAACTTGGTAATACCTTGTTTTTTGACAAATTCACGGATCTTCTGATAGTCATCAGCCAAGGTGGATGAAGTTGGAGGTGCATTATGATCCAAAACAATCAATAGTTGATTCGGGTCTGCTACCTTTTCCCCGTTCATCTTTGCAAATGTTGCAGCGATACTGGCACTGTTATCATGAGTAAGGACAATATTAGGTCTGGCAAATACAATACTTCCGCAGTCAGCCTGTAAAATTTTTTCAACAAATGTTTTTCCCATAGCTTAAAAGTGTTTTAAAGTAAAAAAAAGAAAATTTATTCAATCCCGGACATATATTTCATAAACTGAATTCTGGCATATACACCAGGGTCTTCAAGTTTTGAATAAGTCATTTTGGATTTAAAATCAGCAATTTTATTAAAGCCTTTCTGCTCCATCCAAACATTGAGTTCATTCAGCATGACAGCTCCGTATTCAATACCTTTTTTGTAAAAGACAGATGCAGCCTGAACTGTGTTAGCGCCTGCCAAGATAAGCTTTATCAGTCCTTTGGAATCATGACAGCCGGTAGTGGCAGAAAGATCGCAGCGAAGATGATCACTCAAAATTCCTACCCAGCGAAGGGTGTTTGGAAGCTCTTCCGGACGACTTAAGTTATTTGTAGAAGTAAATTCCATTTTGTCAAGATTGATGTCCGGAGAATGGAAACGATTGAAAAGTACCAAAGCATCAATTCCTGTGTAAGAAAGCTGTTTTATAAAATAACTCAAGTCTGTGAAATAACTTGATGTTTTGATGGCAATCGGAATAGAAAGCTGCTTTTTAAGCTCTTCAATCAGCGTAAAATAGGATTTGTAGTAGTCTTCAGCTTTTTTATTAAAGTCGAAAGGTAGAATAAAATAGTTTACTTCCAATGCTTTTGCACCGGCATCCTGAATGGCTTTGGCATATTTTATCCAGATGTTGGATGAAAAGCAATTAACACTTGCAATCACCGGGATAGATACTGACGAAGTAGCCTGGCGAATAAAGTTGAGGTACTTCTCAAAAGAAGCCATTTCATGATATTGGGCAATATAGTCATAGGCGTGAGTGTGTGAAAAGTCTTCAAATTTATTATAAGTCAGAGAAATTTCATTCAGAATCTGTTCTTCGAAAATCGACTTGAGGACAATGCCTCCGAAGCCGGCTTTTTCAGCTTTCTGCAAATTGTCGATAGAGTTGGTTAAACCGCAACTACCCAAAATTAAAGGGCTTGGCATATCAAACCCCATATATTTTACTGAAAGATTAGCCATGTTTATTTGTATTTAAAGTTTATATTTTTCTTAAAGCAAAATCAAAACTACTTCCCGGTTCAATCTCAATAGCTTCCTGTTCATGTTTCATTACACGCATTGGGCGAATTCCTTTAAGTGTAATTCTTTCATTTTCTATCCAGAGAGCGGTAGCTTCCCGCAGACCCACAACCGTTATTTGTGGATTTACGGCAAGAAATTCATTGATACGGTCTTGGCGTGATTCTCCGCCATGGCGAATGGCATCACTAACTTCTTCCGGATAGGGGTCAATGTAGTGTGGGTTAATCTGGAAAGGTACAAAATCGAAACAGTCAAAGCTTTTTGGCATCACAATGGGCATGTCGTTGGTAGTGCGTAGGGTAGGGCAGGCAACATTTGCTCCGGCGCTCCAGCCAAAGAAAGGAGTCCCTTCCATCACTTTGCGGCGTACAGGCTCAATAAGTCCGTAATGGTGAATTTCTGCAACCAAATTAAAAGTATTACCACCGCCAACCATAATAATTTCTGCATTATTGACTGCTTCTATTGGATTATTCACTGCGTGAACAGATTTTACATTAAAGCCATATTGAGAAAAAATAGAAGATACACGCTCCGTATAGGCATCGTAACTTGACGGAAAGTTCTTCCCGTTGATTTTAACACCGGCAAATGGGAAAAAGAGAATGTTCTTCTTTTCGTTTTTTAAAAAATCGTTGATTAGAGGCAAACACCAACCAAGATATGGCTCTTTGTAATTGGTAGAATTACTGATTAGTAATAGTTTCATATTGGGAGATTCTTTTAATTGATTCGTATTATTGATGGCAAAAATAATAAAAACAGTTGATATTAAAAATGAAATAGAAAAAATTTCATCAATAGTTTGCAGTTATTGAAAAAAAATGTATTTTTGCGGCCTCAAAGTTGCGTTCTTTGAAGATGCCTTGGTGGTGGAATTGGTAGACAC
>Ga0209099_1002533_pt1 | contig 15953 bp, 17 predicted proteins | sample AD_JPNHW2_MetaG_FD_184430 | JGI IMG/M metagenome (GOLD analysis project Ga0209099, IMG submission 184430) | Active sludge microbial communities of municipal wastewater-treating anaerobic digesters from Japan - AD_JPNHW2_MetaG (SPAdes) (version 2) | ecosystem: Engineered > Bioreactor > Anaerobic... | reverse complement strand
AATCCATCATATTTAGAACATTTAGCTTTTATTAAATAAAAATTGACCTAAAGAATGTACCTAATTAGATTATCTTTGCAAAAAAATGGAAAAAAATAATGATTCAACGAATACAAACAATTTACTTGCTTATTGTTTCCATCCTAATAGGAATTTTTTTCTTCATTCCTTTTACATCATTTGTTCTTGAAGGTGACATGTCGGTTTGCCGACTATCAATTTTTGGACTTACTTCTGATGCACCAAGTTCCAAAATTCTTTTTAAGGCAATACCACTTCTCATTTTGGTTTCGGTAATTTCAGCATCTAATATTGCTACAATTTTTATGTATAAACGCCGGATGCTTCAGATTCGTTTTTGCATTGCAAATATTGTTCTGCTCTTCGGACTGGAGGGTTTAATGTACTACTTTGTAAGTGTTGCAAAGAATCAGCTTGGAAGCCATCCTTCGTATAGTCTTATTTTTGTCTTTCCAATAATTTCCGCCATCTTCCTATATATGGCAATTCGGAGAATTGCAAAGGATGAAGCATTGGTTCGTTCAATGGATAGGTTGAGGTAGTTGCCCAATTCATGCAGAATTAGTATTATTGCATTATAGTAACCACATTTTGTAAACTTTAGCAATAATTATATGAGTCAGAATATGAATGAATTCGAAAAATACGCTATCAGACATCGTGGTATAAGTAGTTTAACACTACATAACTTTCAATCGATGCACAGCAGTTATATCTCCCCTACAATCATCGAGGAACGTCAGCTAAACATTGCTACAATGGACGTGTTTTCGCGCCTTATGATGGATAGGATAATTTTCCTTGGAGTTCCAATAAACGATGATGTTGCTAACATTATTCAGGCACAGTTACTTTTCCTCGAATCAACTGATCCGTCAAAGGATATCCAGATTTACTTTAATACTCCTGGCGGCTCCGTTTATGCAGGATTGGGAATATACGATACCATGCAGTATATCAGCTCTGATGTTGCAACTATTTGCACGGGTATGGCAGCATCAATGGGTGCTGTACTTCTTACTGCAGGTGAAAAGGGCAAACGTACCGCTTTACCTCACTCAAGGGTAATGATTCACCAACCTATGGGTGGTGCCGAGGGACAAGCATCAGATATTGAGATTACAACCCGTGAAATACTAAAACTTCGCGATGAGTTGTACAATATCGTTGCAAAGCATTCTGGCAACTCCTTCGAAAAAATTCAGAAGGATTCTGATCGTGATTATTGGATGACCGCACAGGAAGCAAAAGACTACGGTATGATTGATGAGGTATTAACTCGAATCGAAAAGAGCTAAAATTTTTTTTCTATATGAGCAACCCTGTTAGAGTTTCAACTCTGACAGGGTTTTTTGTTTGGTTGAAATACATAAGGTTAGATGTAAAAAGTAACAAATTGTATTCAATCCGGATTAATTAATAATTAAAAGAACTTTGATTAATTAGTTTGAATATGCAATTTGTAAAAATTTGCACTTACATTGAGCATTTAGACAGTTTAATTCGAAAAGAAAGTACCGGACCAGCAAGCGAATTTTCAAAACGACTTGGAATAAGTGAACGCACACTTCGAAATCATTTACAGCAAATAAGAGAACTTGGCGCAGATGTTATTTATGACCGCTATAAGAGAACGTATAAATACAGCCAGAAAGGAAGGCTGATTTTGACTTTTAATCGAGAAGACAAAAACTAAGTTTGCTTATAATTCTCCTCCTTTTTAAAAAATTTTAAAGTAATTTTTTATTACTCGGCAATCCGGTTGCCGGGTAGTCGCCTACCTTCACATAAGAAAATAAAATAACCGGTTAATATTTTCTAGGCGGAAACCGAAAAGCCTGGGATAGTCCCGATGAGTAGGATTACTATTATGATTATGGAATCATTAACTAATGAAGAAATGATTTATTTACTAGGTGGTAGTGCAATTGCATTGAATGAACTTGCTAGCATTGATATTAATAACACAAATTCAACAGCAACTTGTGCATGTACCTATAAAAATAAAAGTGTTATTTCTAACGACAATTCTGTGTCTGGTTGCAGATGTTTGTGTATGTAGTCCTATTGCACTTTTCTTTGTAATAAAACAATATTCACTTTAAAACTTTTAAAAATGGAAAAAATTGAGTTAACAAAAGACGAGATGACTCTATTGATTGGAGGGCTATTAAATTTAGCCAAATTACAAGATGATATACTAAATAAAAATTCTGTTGTGGGTTGTAACTGCACATACAACAATCGTGCTACTATAACAAATGATAATGGTGTGGATGGCTGTCGCTGTACATGTAATTAAAAAACATAATAAAAATGGACAAAGCAATTGTGTTAACTAATGAGGAATTATACCATCTTGTTGGAGGAGGTATAGTTTCATTACAAGAAGTGGCTCAACAAGATGTAAACAACTTGAATAGAGTAGCTTATTGTGGGTGTATCTATAATAACAATTCTGCAATATCAAACACCAATTCAGCAGACAAATGTGCATGTGTTTGCAGATAATTGTGATTTTTTAAATTAAGAAATTGACAACCTTATTTCCTACTTTGCTTTGAAGTAAGGTTGTCTTCTTTTGATAAACTTTAATTTTTTTAACATGAAATTTAGTAAATACAATTATTTTACTGATTTTGACAATAATTACATAGGTATTAACATGATATCAGAGATTATTTTTTGTCTAAATCAAATAAATTACAACAAGTTGTTGAGTTATAATGACAATCCAAATCTTTTAGAAAAAGATGAACCAATTTTATTTTCGTTATCTAAAAAATTAGGCTTAATCATAGAAGATGATGTTGATGAATTTTTGTCAATTAAAGCAAGATACAATATCAATACATATAACGATAGTACTTATAGACTTACAGTTAATCCAACTTTGGATTGTAATTTTAATTGCTGGTACTGCTATGAAACACATACCCCAGAAAAAATGGATGAAACAACAATTAGCAGCATCATTAATCATGTACTTAATGTGACAGAAAATAAGAATATTAAAGTGTTTCAGTTGGATTGGTTTGGAGGAGAGCCTTTACTACTTTTTGATGAAATTGTATACCCAGTTTCCAAGGAAGTTTTAAGAATTTGCAATGAAAAAGGGATATCTTTTTCTAATACAATTACAACAAATGGATTTCTTATTGATGATTTAATGATTAGTAAATTTGAAGAAATAAAACTATTAACCTTTCAAATCACCTTTGATGGTTCTAAAGAAAACCATGATAAAGTAAGAAAAACCAAGGATGGATTAGGGTCGTACGAAAAAATAGCATCGAATATTAATAAATTGAGTGAAAAATTAAGTAATGTAGAAATTTGCTTAAGAATTAATTATCAAAACGCTTATTTAGATAAGCTTAACAATATTATTGATTCATTTCCAGATGAGAATAGATCAAAAATTGAGATCTTTTTGCAACAAATATGGCAAATGGAAGAGAAAGAGCAAAAGCAAGATTTATCTGAAATTAAAAAGATGTTTGAATTGGCCGGTTTTAAAAAGAAGAGAACAAATGATTATTTTAAGGGCTATAGATGTTATGCAGACAAATTTAATCAAGCAGTCATCAATCCGAATGGTTCTGTTTTTAAATGTACTGCAAAAGATTTCAATCACGAAACACCTGATGGAAATTTAATGAGTAATGGTCAGATTGAATGGAATTTTAACAAAATAAGTAAGCGTTTTGGACAGACTCCTTTTGAAGCAATAATGTGTGTTGATTGTAAATTTCTACCTTTATGTCTTGGCGTTTGTTCTCAGAAAATGATTGATTATGGATTAAACGGACTTTCAAAAAAATATTGCCTAGAAGAAGGGGTTAAGATTGCATTAAACGAAAGATTGATAGAATTCTATTCAGGTATAATGAAGGAAGAAGTTGTTAGTTAGTTTTTGAAAATTAAATATCGCTTATAGTACCAATAATTAATCTATTATGAAGAAATTTTTTTTATTGTTTTTATTACTAAGTGTGTTTAGATTACAGGCTCAGAAAAATGATTGTCTATCAGATTTTGAGTTTCTTGTAAAAAAAATTAAGAATGACTACCCTGGTTATGACCAAAAGGTTACTAATGAAAATTGGAACAAGCTGCTTGTACTTGAAAAGTCTATTAGGCTCAAAATTGTTGCCCATCCAGATAGCTGTTATAGCTATTTAAATGAATATACTAGCTTTTTTAGGGATTTGCACCTAAGGGTAAGAAAATCGAATAACAACAATACTTTAGTAAATAAGGATTCTAACAATTTAGTCGATATAATTGCTAATTTGAATTATGATAGCCTTAGAATGGTGACAATAAATTCTTCAGGTATAGAAGGAATTTGGCAGAATTACTCAGAAAAGTTTGCTGTAATAAAGAGATCAGATGGAAACTATTTTGGTGTTGCCTTAAACGTCTTTGGCTTTAAAAAGAATCAGTTAATGTGGAAGTTCTTTAAAGAAGGCGAAAATAGTTTTAAAGTAATGGAATGCACTAATGAAAATGGTGATGAAACTTTTGGTTACATCGCATCCTTACACCTTGGAGGGAAGGTGCTTGAAATTCATGAATATTCTAAGTATGTAAGAGTTACAGATTCAGAGACATACAACGTTGCGCTTTTGAGTTCTTATATTCCTTTTTACCCAAATGGAACCAATACTTATCCTGTTTCCCTGAGCATTAGCGATAGTACTTTTTACTTGAGATTGCCAAGTTTTTATGGAAAAACTACAGAAACATTAGTTAAAAAATATTGGAATGAAATTATTTCTAAGCCCAATTTAATTATTGATATTAGGAATAACGGTGGTGGTCTTGATGAATATTACCAAATTCTTTTAAAACTATTGTATTCAAAGCCATATGAAAGTAAAGGGGTTGAGTGGTATGCTTCTGAAGGCAATATAAAAATTTTTGAAGATGCTCTTAAAAAAGGAGAAGTTCGCAATGGTGAAGAAGGAGTTCGGTGGATAAAAGAGTTATTAAAAGAGATGAAAGTTCATAAAGGAAAGTTTGTAATTCATCCCCAAATGGGAGGTGATAAAACTATATCTTGGGATACAATATATCCTTTCCCTCGTAAAGTTGGTATTATTATAAATGAAAACAATGCTTCATCTGCAGAACAGTTTTTACTTGCCGCTAAAAATAGCGATAAGGTTATTCTTTTTGGGAATAAGAATACTGCTGGTGTTTTAGATTATTCAAACGCGGATCAGATTTATTTCCCTTCAGGTAACTATAGTTTAATTTACCCCATGACTCGCTCTCGAAGATTACCTGAGCACCCGATTGATAATATTGGAATTGCACCAGATATAATTATTCCATTAAATGAGACAGTTCAACTATATGACAGAATTGATGATTGGGTTTATTTTGTGAAGAGCTATTTGGAGTTTAAAGAAAAGTAAGTTTTTTAAATTACATTTATTACATTTTTATTTTGATTTTATATATTAATGTACTCTTTTCCTCACTACCACCAACCCGATGCTATGGACTGCGGACCAACTTGTCTGCGGATTGTGGCACGGCATTATGGTAAATTTTACAATATTCAAACTCTTCGCGAGCGAAGCCATATTACCCGCGAGGGGGTAAGCATGTTGGGCATTAGCCGTTCAGCGGAAAGTATCGGTTTCCGAACTATAGGGGTAAAAATTAGTTTTGAGCAGCTGCTCGCTGAAGCACCGCTACCAGTTATTGTACATTGGAACCAGAACCACTTTGTGGTGGTTTATAAAATTACCGGGAAAAAAGGAAATGAAATTGTACATGTTTCTGATCCTGCAGGGGGGCTTGTTAAATTTACCCGAGAGGAGTTTATTCGTTGTTGGGCATCAACAGTTGAGGAGGGGGAGAAACAGGGCGTAGCCCTTTTGCTCGAAACAACCCCCGATTTTTATGCAAATGAAGATGAGAAGCCTAATAAGAAGAGTTTTGGATTTCTGTTTAGCTATCTACGACCTTACCGTAAACTAATTGTACAGCTTTTTTTAGGGCTATTGCTTGGTAGTTTACTTCAGCTTATATTCCCATTCCTTACACAGAGCATCGTTGATAAAGGGATTGGTAACAGAAATATTGCTTTTATCTATTTGGTGTTAATAGCGCAGTTAGTACTTACCCTAAGCCGTGTATCGGTTGAGTTTATAAGGGGTTGGATTCTTCTCCATCTTGGTACCCGTATAAATATATCCTTGATCTCGGACTTCCTGATCAAATTGATGCGTCTCCCGATGCGATATTTCGACTCAAAGATGACAGGAGATTTGCTTCAAAGGATTAATGACAATAAGCGTATTGAAACATTCTTGACAAGCACTACGCTTACTGTAATGTTCTCGCTTGTTAATTTAGTGGTATTTGGGGTCGTTTTACTATTTTATAACTGGGTCATTTTTTCAATTTTTCTTTTTGGAAGCACTCTTTATGCAATTTGGGTTTGGTTATTCATGAAGAAACGCGAGGAGCTCGACTACCGTCGTTTTGCTCAGATGTCCGCAAACCAAAGCAACGTTATTCAGCTAATACAGGGGATGCAGGAGATTAAGCTAAATGGATGTGAACAGCAAAAACGGTGGGAGTGGGAGCGAATACAAGCAAAACTATTTAAGGTTAGTATTAAGGGGCTTGCGTTAAGCCAATATCAGCAAAGTGGTGCAGTTTTTATTAATGAGGTAAAAAATATTTTGATTACTGTAATAGCCGCCAAGAGTGTGGTAGATGGCGACCTTACGCTTGGTATGATGCTATCGGTTCAGTATATCATTGGCCAGCTGAATAGCCCTATCGATCAGCTTATCTCGTTTTTCAACCTTACCCAGGATGCAAAAATTAGTCTTGATAGGCTGGGTGAAATCCACTTGCGTGAGGATGAAGAAGATTTAGGTCAATCCAAAATTAATGAGATTCCTGATGCTAAGAATCTTGAGGTTGCAAACCTCTCATTCCAGTACGAGGGGCCAGATTCAGAAATGGTTCTTAATGATGTTAACCTACTTATTCCTAATGGCAAGCAGACCGCTATAGTTGGTACATCGGGGAGTGGAAAAACAACCCTGATTAAACTTTTACTTGGTTTCTACCCTCCTGTAAAGGGCGATATTCGTTTGGGAGAGAATAGCATTGATGCTTTCAGCATTAGTAGTTGGCGCGAGCAGTGCGGTGTAGTAATGCAGGATGGTTTTATCTTCTCCGATACTATTGCAAACAACATCGCTCCTGGCGTTGATATTATTGATAAAGCAAAATTACTTCAGGCAGCTAAGGTTGCAAATATTGATAGTTTTATCGATACTCTTCCTCTAGGTTATAATACCAAGATTGGTGGCGAAGGTCATGGTTTAAGTCAAGGACAGAAACAGCGAATACTAATCGCTCGTGCAGTTTATAAAAACCCAAAGTTCATCTTCTTTGATGAGGCAACCAATTCATTGGATGCCAATAACGAAAAGGTTATCCTCGAGAATTTACAGGATTTCTTTAAAGGAAGAACCGTAGTTGTTGTTGCACATCGGTTAAGTACCGTAAAAAATGCTGATCAGATTGTAGTTATTGAAAAGGGAAAAATTGTAGAGGTTGGCACGCATAAGGAACTTAGCGAAATGAAGGGAGCATACTATACCTTGGTTAAGAATCAGTTGGAATTGTAGCGATTTGGTGACGAGTGACGAAGTGACAAGTGAAAAATATATGAAAACGCATAAAGATTTAGAGGTGTGGAAAAGTCAATTGAGATTGTTACTGAAGTATACAGAGTAACTGCTAGATTTCCTAAAGAAGAGCAATTTGGAATTATAAGTCAAATGAGAAGGGTTGTAGTTTCAGTACCCTCTAATATTGCCGAAGGGTTTGGAAGAAAATCTACAGGAGAGCTAAAGCAGTTTCTAGGAATTGCTAAAGGGTCTTTGTCAGAACTTGAAACATTAATAATTATCTCTGAAAATCTTAAATATATAGATAAAGAAACTAGAGATAAATTGGAAAATATGATCACAGAAATATTTAGGATAATAGGTGGTTTAAATAGAAGTTTATCATAATTTCTTTTCACTCTTCACTATGTCACTTGTCACTTATGGAAACAGAAAAAATAGATAAAAAAACAGATTCCCAAAACATCAACCTTCGTTCTGAGGAAATCCACGAGATTCTTGGTGTGCCTCCAAAATGGATTGTTCGATGGGGAATAACCCTTATTTTTATTGTAATTGCAATTGTTTTTATCGGAAGTGCTTTCTTTCGCTACCCCGATATTGTATCTGCACCAGCGGTTATCACTTCAGAGAATCCTCCTTCAGTTATAATCTCTAAAGCAAGTGGAAAAATAACAAACATCTTTAAAACAGATGGATCAACTGTTATAAAGGGTGATACTATTGCTGTAATCGAGAACCCTGCTAATCTAAAAGATATAAAGTACTTATCGGGTTTAGTCTTATCGTTTAACCCACAAAGAGGGAATTTCGATACCATACAACACTCAAAACGATTCGAAAATCTGATCCTTGGGGATGTACAAAGTCAGTTTAATGTATTCTCAAAAGCATACTCAGAATATCAGCTCTTTATTAAGCAAAATTATCATGAAATCAAGATCAAGGCGATAGAATCACAAATTAAGCAGTATAATCAATACTATAATCGTTTATTAAGTCAGAGAAATTTAACGCAACAAGATTTAGAGCTTTCAAAAAAACAGTTTGTTAGGGATTCACAACTTTATAGGCAAGAGGTAATTCCTGCCCTAGAATACGAAAGGTCGCAAGCTACTATACTCTCAAAAAAACAATCGCTTGAAGGGGCACGACTTAATCTATCGAGTACCGCAATTGATATTGAAAAGTTGAAACAAAGTATTATCGATACTCGACTAGAGCAAGAAAGCCAAAGTAAGAAGTTAAAAGAAGATCTAATAAATAGTTACAATCAGCTGGTAAGTAGTCTTTCAGCATGGGAAAAAACCTATCTTTTAATTGCACCATCATCTGGGAGGCTAACCTATATGGAAGTATGGAGCAATTTACAAGAGGTAAAGTCGGGTGATCGCTTATTTACAATTAACCCCGAAAATCGCGGTAGCGTTTTCGCTCAACTTACATTACCCTTTGAGGGTGCAGGAAAAGTAAAACCCGGTCAACACGTAAATATTAAGTTGGATGGCTACCCATACCTTGAGTTTGGAATGGTTGAAGGAATTGTACAATCGGTTTCAAGCGGATCGCTTGAAAAAGGTTACCCTGCAATAGTATCGCTACCCAATGGTGCTCTTACATCATATAAAGAGAAGCTAAATTTTGAGAGAGACCTTACTGGAATTGCCGAAGTGACTACTGAAGATATTACCCTTCTTCAGCGACTATTCAACCCCCTTAAATATCTTATAAAGAGCAAAGGGCCAAAATAATCATAAAGGATAGAGAAGTTATTCTGTGTCATGCTTAACCTGCCTGCCAGCAGTCGAAGTGAAGCATCTCTTTTGTAACTTGTAACCCGTAACCTGTAACTCTTGAGAGATCCTTCGCGTTTGCTCAGGATGACATTCTTAGTTCTGTTCTGGTCGGCAAGTGTGTTTTTTTATCAATGCATTATTTTTACCTTTGCACCCAGTAAAATGAATATGAGGTTCAAGTAGATGAAGAATACCGATAAATGCTCATTCTGTGGGCGCGATCGACGTGAGGTTAACCTGTTAGTTTCGGGTGTAAATGCTTTTATCTGCGATATGTGCGCAGAGCAGGCAAGTCTTATCGTTCGTGAGGAGTTGAAGAAGAAGGGGGAGTTTAAGCTGAATAAAAGCAAACTCCAGAAGCCTGCCGAGATGAAGAAATTCCTCGATCAGTATGTAATTGGTCAGGATGAAGCAAAGAAATACCTTTCCGTTGCAGTTTACAATCATTATAAAAGGTTGATGCAGGCAAGTAGAGGCGAGGATGATGATGTTGAGATTGAGAAATCAAATATTCTTCTTGTAGGTGAAACCGGAACAGGTAAAACTCTCCTAGCTCGAACTATTGCCCGTATGCTTCATGTTCCCTTTACTATTGTTGATGCAACAGTTCTAACAGAGGCGGGCTATGTTGGAGAGGATGTTGAGAGTATTCTTACACGCCTTTTGCAGGTTGCCGATTATAACGTTGAGGCTGCTGAAAAGGGAATAGTTTTTATTGATGAGCTCGATAAGATTGCTCGCAAAGGTGATAATCCATCAATTACTCGTGATGTTTCTGGTGAAGGGGTACAACAAGGATTGTTGAAATTACTTGAAGGGTCTGTTGTTAATGTACCGCCTCAAGGTGGTCGTAAACATCCAGAGCAGAAGATGATTGCTGTAGATACTAAGAATATTCTTTTCATCTGTGGTGGTGCGTTTGAAGGGATTCAAAAGAAAATTGCTCAGCGACTAAATACACAGATTGTTGGTTACGGTGCTAGCAAAAACCGCGACTATATCGATAAAGATAATCTATTGCAGTATATAGCACCCCAGGATTTGAGAGCTTTTGGGTTGATTCCCGAAATCATTGGAAGATTACCTGTTCTTACTTATCTAGATCCTCTCGATCGCGAAGCATTAAGGAATATTCTTACTGCACCAAAGAATGCAATCATAAAGCAGTATATCAAACTTTTTGAGTACGATAGTATTAAACTGCATATTGATGATGATGTGCTAAACTACATTGTTGATAAAGCTATTGAGTTTAAGCTAGGCGCACGAGGGTTGCGCTCAATATGCGAAGCAATTATGATCGATGCAATGTTTGAGTTACCCTCTGGCGACCACAACGAAATGTTGGTAACCTTAGAGTATGCTCAAAAGAAGTTGGAAAAGGTTAATATCAAGAGGCTGAAAGCTGCTTAACCCCTATCACGAACCAAGTTTATAAAAGTATACCCAAGTTCACCATCACTGGTGGGCTTTCCTTTTATTACACTTTCGGTTGTCCATTCCGACAGATTCAGTTCAGGGAAAAATGTATCAGCAGGAAATCCGGCATGAACACGGGTAAGGTAAATTTTATCGGCTAATTGAATTGCTTGTTTATAGATTTCTCCACCCCCAATAATAAATACCTCACTATCATTTTGGGCTAGCTCAATTGCGCTTTCGAGCGAGTTAGCAACCATACAATCACTGGCCTTATAACCATCTTGTCTTGAGATAACAATATTAATTCTTCCTGGTAGCGGCTTTCCTATGCTTTCGAAGGTTTTACGTCCCATAATAATATGATGGCCAAGGGTAAGGCTCTTAAATCTTTTTAGATCCTCTGAGATATGCCAAAGCAGATGGTTGTCGAATCCTATTGCCTGATTTTCTGCTACCGCTACTATTATTGAGACTGTCATTTTATCTAAGTATATAGTGTGTTGTTTTTAGTGTTTAGAACATTCGAAAAACTGTTAACTCAAAACTATCAACTCTCAACTAAACGGCTATCGCACCCTTAATATGAGGATGCGGATCGTACCCTTCGAGTTTAAAATCATCAAACTTAAAATCAAAAATCGATTTCACATCAGGATTTATAACCATTTTAGGTAATTTCCTTGGTTCTCTTGTTCTCTGAAGGTTAACCTGCTCAATATGGTTTAGGTAGATATGAGCATCGCCAAAGGAGTGGACAAACTCACCAAGTTTCAATCCTGTTGCCTGTGCCACCATCATGGTTAGTAAGGCATATGATGCAATGTTGAAAGGAACGCCAATGAAAACATCTGCGCTACGCTGATAAAGCTGGCACGATAGTTTTCCATCGGCTACGTAGAATTGAAAAAGAGCATGGCATGGCGGTAACGCCATATTTTCTATCTCACCAACATTCCATGCACAAACTATATGGCGACGAGAATCGGGATTCTTAGTAATTGAATCAATAACCTGTTTTATCTGATCTATGTGGCGACCATTGGCTGTTGGCCACGAACGCCATTGGTAGCCGTACACTGGCCCAAGATTTCCTTGCTCATCGGCCCATTCATCCCAAATCGTAACCCCATTATCGTTTAGGTACTTTACATTGGTATCGCCATTAAGGAACCATAAAAGCTCATAGATTATGGATTTTAGGTGAAGTTTTTTGGTGGTTAAAAGCGGAAAACCTTCCGCCAAATCAAAACGCATTTGGTAGCCAAAAACGCTAATGGTTCCCGTTCCGGTTCGGTCGGTTTTTTTAGCCCCATTTTCTAAAATATGATCAAGAAAATCAATGTATTGCTTCATTTTACAAATTATCTGAATGAATGGTTAAAGGTAATTTCATATTGCGAGATAGCAAAAAAGTACATCAGCATAAAATCATAAAAGTTGATAAGTATTTTTATATCGTTGAGATCTGATATTTTGAAACTAATTTATCTTTATCGCTGTTCTCAAACATAAAGAATGGATTATCATTTCCCTTGAACAGTTGTTTAATATAGTGTAACTTATCCATACCAAAATTAAAATATGTTGTACAAGATTTACCATAATTCACGCTGTAAACACAGTAGAGCAGGATTGGATTATTTAAAAAAGTTGACTTCTGCGTTTGAAGTAAGGGAGTATATTTCTGATGCCATTACCCCAAATGAGATTAAAGAGATTTTAATGAAGTTAAACCTTAAGCCATCGCAAATTGTACGAACCAATGAGGAGTACTATAAAACTTATTTGAAGGGTAAAACATTCAATGATGATGAGTGGATAAGAATTCTTGTTGAAAACCCAAAATTAATTCAACGCCCTATTGTTGTTGGAAAGTATAAAGCGGTAATTGGAAATCCACCTGAGGAGATTGATATTCTTTTTAAAAAGTAAATGAAAAAATGTAATAATAATGTAACAGGGATTGGCATTGCGCGAGGGAAGGATGGCGATCATTATTTCACCAAAAATTTCCTATTAAAACAAACTTAAAATCTAATGGCTATGGCAGCACCTGAATTTAAATTTCAAGATCCTTTCCCGATAGGGAAAGATGAAACAGAATACTACCTTTTAACAAAGGACTATATCTCTACATCGCAGTTTGAGGGTAAAGAAATTCTTAAGGTTGATTCCGAAGGGCTAACCCTGCTTGCTAAAACTGCTATGCACGATTGTAATTTTATGCTCAGAACCGAGCATATCAAACAAATGGCCGAGATTCTTAACGACCCCAATGCTAGTAAAAATGATAAGTTTATATCCCTTGTGATGCTGCGAAATGCAGAGATATCAGCAAAGGGTGTTCTTCCGTTCTGTCAGGATACAGGTACATCTACAATATTTGCTAAAAAGGGGAATCAAGTTTGGACAAATGGGGATGATGAGGAGGCATTATCGTTTGGGGTTTATAAAACCTATACCGGAGATAATCTAAGATACTCCCAAACTGTTCCTTTAGATATGTACAAGGAGAAGAACTCAGGGACAAATCTTCCTGCTCAAATTGATATCTATTCAACAAAGGGAAGCGAGTACAAGTTTCTATTTATTGCAAAGGGTGGTGGCTCAGCAAATAAGTCCATGCTCTTTCAGGAAACAAAGGCATTACTGAACCCTCAGAGTTTAGAAAAGTATCTACTTGAAAAGCTAAAAGCTTTAGGAACTGCTGCTTGTCCACCATACCATATAGCATTTGTTATTGGAGGAACCTCGGCTGAAGCCTGCTTAAAAACCGTAAAGCTTGCTTCGGCAAAGTATCTCGATAATCTACCTACCGAAGGAAACGATCAAGGTCAAGCGTTTAGAGATGTTGAACTAGAAAAGAAAATTCTTGAGGCTGCAAATGGTATTGGACTGGGAGCGCAATTCGGAGGCAAATACTTTGCTCTTGATGTTAGGATTATTCGTCTGCCTCGCCATGGTGCTTCATGCCCAGTTGGGGTAGGTGTTTCATGTGCAGCAGATAGAAATATTAAAGCAAAGATTAATAAGGATGGTATTTGGGTTGAAAGGCTCGAAACCAATCCGGGTCAGTATATTCCAGATCAGTATCGCAAAGCAGGGGAGAGCGAAGCTGTTGTAATCGACCTTAACAAACCAATGAAGGAGATTCTCGGAGAGCTTACGAAACATCCTGTTGGGACTCGTCTATCATTAAACGGAACCATTATAGTGGGTCGCGATATTGCCCATGCAAAGCTAAAAGAACGACTTGATAAGGGTGAAGGCTTACCTCAGTATTTAAAGGATCACCCGATTTACTATGCTGGTCCGGCTAAAACACCAACAGGTATGGTTTCTGGTTCGTTTGGCCCAACAACAGCAGGTAGAATGGATTCATACGTTGACCTTTTCCAATCAAATGGTGCAAGCATGGTAATGATTGCCAAAGGAAATAGAAGTCAGGCAGTAACTGACGCATGTAAAAAGTATGGTGGTTTTTACCTGGGAAGCATTGGTGGCCCTGCTGCAATTCTTGCTCAGGAGAATATTAAAAAGGTAGAGCTACTGGAATACCCTGAACTCGGAATGGAAGCAATTTATCAAATTGAAGTTGTTAACTTCCCAGCGTTTATTCTGGTTGATGATAAAGGGAATGATTTTTACAAACAGATAGTAAGTTGATCTGAAGATTAACAAAATACTTGAAAATAAAAAAAGCAATCCATGATTGCTTTTTTTATTGCTTAACTATCTATTGGATTATTAGTTTGCTTGAGTATTGTTGAACTTTATACCAGTCTTCTTTATAAAACCTTGATAATTAATTGTGGATTTGATAGTAAGTTTAACAATAACATTCGATTCTGATTTTATTGTATCAATTCTTGTCTCTGTCTTTTCAAAAGGTTCGCCCTCTTTAATAAGCGTTTCTATATTGTCAACTTTAATCAATAAGCCTTTACTGCCTACCTCTTTAAAAGTAATCTTATTCAGTGTGTAAGGAAGTTTACTTAACCCGGTTAAACGTGATGACATGCCTGTGCCAGCCTCACCCTTAAGAATTTTACCATTCCCAATTATCACTTTTAATGTATCAACAGAAAAATCAGGTTTGCGTAGAGCCTCCAATACTTTAGTTGTTTGATCAAATCGGTAAGTTGGGCTATCTATTCTACGCCCCTTAGGCACAGTACCGCTAATAACTTCCCCAATATAGGTTTGATAAAATTCAATAAAAGCAACCTCGTCTGATTTGATTGAATTCGATTTGGAATTTTGCTTATTTACGCTGCAACTCAGTGTGAAAAGCAATAATCCAATGATTGATATTTTCGAAATTGTACGCATACCTTTTTCTATTTGTCTGCAAGGTATTAAAAAATGGGGTAACCAAAAAGTTTAAAATTCAATAGTCTTAAAATCTAAAGTAGATGAACGGCTGAATTTCGGATGCTTTAAATTGAAAAATTACAAAGATTATTATTAAGGTTGCAACAATCTTAAACACCAAGGAAGATTTAATAAATATTCCCCTATAGCTTTCCTTAAATGAGGTTGGTAACCAGTGAGTTGTGAATCCAAGAGCAATTAGTCCATATATAATTGGCTGATTGAATATTGCAGAGAAAATTGATTCAGCTCCAAAATGGTAATAAATCTGGCCGAACATATCCTTCACCTTACTCATTTCTGCCGATCTAAAGAATATCCACGATAGGCAAACAATCTGGAAAGTAATAAATCCTGCTACAAATTTTTTCCAGTGCAATTTTTTAGTCTTGTTTGATGGGAAAATACTCGTCCATACTTTATGAATTGCTAACGAAACTCCATGAATTCCACCCCATATCATAAAACGGATGTTTGCCCCATGCCAGAGTCCTCCAAGTAGCATGGTGATCATAAGGTTGATATACGACCTAATTTTACCTTTGCGATTTCCTCCTAAGGGGATATATAAATAATCCCTTAACCATGAAGAGAGTGATATATGCCAGCGATGCCAGAAATCGGTGATGTTTACCGCTTTATATGGTGAGTTGAAGTTAATGGGAAG
>Ga0209099_1002530_pt1 | contig 15958 bp, 13 predicted proteins | sample AD_JPNHW2_MetaG_FD_184430 | JGI IMG/M metagenome (GOLD analysis project Ga0209099, IMG submission 184430) | Active sludge microbial communities of municipal wastewater-treating anaerobic digesters from Japan - AD_JPNHW2_MetaG (SPAdes) (version 2) | ecosystem: Engineered > Bioreactor > Anaerobic... | reverse complement strand
CATTCTAATCAAAATACATATATACATCTACATAGATATAATATGAATTAAAAATGAATAACCTGCGCCAACAGCTACGCTGTTTAAAGATACGGCGGGGCCCAGGGAATATCAATCACCAAAAGTAAGTAGGTAACAATGATGAGAGTGGGTGACGGCAAGAGGGGTTCTCAGGCTTCCCGGAGCAATTTCCGGATATCGTCATTGTGTCCGTACAGCACCATGATATCGCCCTCATGCAGTACGGTATCGGCTGTAGCGACGCCCTGGATCTGGTGTTTTGTCACTTTCCGGAAGATGCCGAGGATGTTTTTCTCTTTGACGTCTTTCATGATGGTGAGAACGATCACGTTGAAGTTCCGGTTGAACCCGATATCGCGGATGGTCTTGCCGGAGAACCGGGCCGGGGTTTTCACTTCCATGATGCTGTATTGATCGGTCAGTTCGAAGGAATCGACCACGCCGGCGGTGGTCAGTTTCCGGGCCCAACGTTCGGCTGTTTCTTCTTCAGGTCTGACGATCTCGGTCACCTCCATGGCTTCGAGGATGGTTTCGTGAAGGGGCGACACAGCCCGGCTGATCAGGCGGGGCACATTCATCTTCTTCATCATGGCGGTCGTAAGGAGATTGGCTCCTTCATTTTCCCCGATGCAGACCAACACCACGTCGGTGTTTTTCAGCGGGAGACTCTGTACAGCCGACGGGCGCTGACAGTCGAGGCAGATGGCGTGGGTCACTTTATCTTTGATGGCTTCGATCTTTTCCATCTGTTTATCTACCGCGATCACTTCATGCCCCATCTGCGTAAGTTTGGTCGCTAGTGAGGATCCGAAGTTTCCCAATCCGATGATGATGAATTTCATGGTTTTGATGTTTAATTGATCAATATATTTTCTGCCGGATACCGGTACGATCCCGGTGAGGCTTTTTTAAAGAGGGCGATCATCAGGGTCAGTGATCCGATCCTGCCCAGGAACATCGTGATGATGATGATAAATTTACCGGCATGACTCAGTTGAGGGGTGATGCCCCTGGAAAGGCCGGTGGTACTGAAGGCGGAAACGCATTCGAAACAGATGTCGAGAAATCCTTTGCCGGGATCCGACAGGGTCAATCCCATGACTGAGAGGGCGATCACGATGATGCTGAGGGTGATGATCGCGAAGGCGCGGTTGACGGAAAGAGCGGATATCTCGCGTTTGAAGATCTCCAGATGCTGTTTCCCTCTGGCTATGCTGAAGATATTCAGGACGGAGATGGCCAGGGTGCTCGTTTTGATACCACCCCCGGTGGATCCGGGAGAAGCGCCGACCCACATCAGGAAGAGGATGACCAGCACGGTGGGGATGCGGAGGGCGCTCGTGTCCACGGTGTTGAATCCGGCGGTGCGGGAAGTGATGGTGCCGAACAGCGAGGTGACGATTTTTCCGAAGAAAGAATGCCCCGACAGCGTGTTGTTATATTCAAACAAAAAGAAACAGATCGTTCCCGAGATTGTCAGGATAGCGGTCGTGATGAGCACGATCCGGGTGTTGAGGTTGACCAGCCAGGGTACATGGGCCCGTGGTTTGATCCGGAGAAGCCATAACAGTCGTGACTGAATGCTGACCTTGAGCGAGTGCAGCAGGTTGAAAACGATGGGGAAACCCAGACCTCCCAGGAGTATCAGTCCTGCCATGATGAGATGCAGCGGGTAGTTAAACTGAAAGATGCCCTGGTACAAGTTCCCCGAAAGGGTGGAGAATCCGGCATTGCAGAATCCCGAGACCGCGTGGAACACCGAGAAGAAAACCCGGTCGTAAATGGCCGGCATGATCGCGGGATCAAGGGTGTAAAACACAGCAAGGGCCCCGGCTCCTTCGATTAGGAACGTGATCAGGATGATCTTTTTCAGGATGGAGAAGACCTCGTTGATTTTCTCCGCATTGGTCATCTCGTGAAGGATCAGCTGATGTTCGTAAGATGTCACCCCCGTAAAGAAATAGCTGAAGTAGCTGGCGAAGGTCATGATGCCGATCCCGCCGACCTGTATTAACAACAGGATGATGATTTTTCCGGATTCGCTGAAGCAGATGGCGGTATTCACCACCGATAACCCGGTCACACAAACGGCGCTGGTGGAGGTGAACAGGGCATCGATGAAGGAGATGCCCCCGGTGGTCGCTTTCGGAAGCAACAACAGGAATCCGCCCAGGATGATGATGGACAGGAAACTCAGCACAAACAATAACGCCGGGTTGACGACAGTGGATCGTGCATTGATCCGGAGCGACGAAAACTCACGCACGAAGACAAGCAGGATGGCGGGATACATCCAGAGGGGGGAGTGGAAGAATCCGAAGAAAGGGGAAAGCGAGATGCCGGTCTGAGCGATGATCAGGGTGAGTAAAAAGAGCAGAAACAGCGCTTCAAGAGGCCATGCTTTTTTTCTCGGGCGGCTTTTCCGGAAGAAAAATCTCCCGGTGAGGGAAATGATGCCGACCAGGATGGTAGCGAGATAGATGCCGTGCAGGATTCCGGCTTCGTATGCCCGATGCTCAAACCCGATATCATAAAGGAAACACAGCACCGCGAAAACGCTGAGGGCAAACGGCACCCGTTTTACCCTTCTGACGAAGGTCGCCTGTTTTTCTTTCCGTATTTGGTAGGCCGTACTCAAGGTCGTTTCGGATTTGATGGCAGCATCCCTCTCTGTTACCCGGGATGGCATACTCTCGTAAGGGATTTGAGAATAAAGGTACGATTATTCGGTTAACGGAATAATACGGGTGGGTATTACACCACCGGAGGATATCCGGTTGATACCTGGGAATGAACGATGAAGTCAGGTCACGTCTTCAGGGAGAGCGGGCAGTATTCCTTTGCTGACGTAGATAGGCCTGACATATCTCCGCATGGATTTCCGGTTGATGCCGAACCAGATCCCGGCGGCCACGGTGATCGCTGCGCTGAGGAGCAGGGTAGGGGTCAGGCCGATGCCGCTGGCGATAGATCCCGCGATGAGGTTGCCGATGGGAGTGGTGCCCATCAGGGCCATGGCATAGAAACTCATCACGCGTCCCCGTTTGTCTTCGTCGGAAATGGTTTGGAGCATGGTGTTGATGGACGACAGGGAAAGAACCATGGTCAACCCGGCGAAGAACAAGACGATGACGGAGAAATACATCCTCCCCGACAGCGCGGCCAGGGCCAGGGAGCAGCCCATCAGGATGACGCTGCCGGCGATGATTCTGGCCAGTCCCAGCACGGTTTTTCGGGCGGCCATGTACAAGGCTCCCATCAGCGCCCCGGCTCCCATCGCCGACATCAGGTATCCCAATGTCTCGGAGCCGCCGTGCATGTTCTCCTTGGCATAGGCTGGGAGCAGCACGATATACGACAGCCCGACCATACTCAGCACGGCCAGCATGAGGATGAGGGTACGAATGGGCATCGACTGGAAGGTATAATGAAATCCTTCGGAGAAGCTTTTTTTGAAGTTGGACGCATGGATGGTCGAGGGCCGAAAGGGGATCCGGATCTGCATCAGGGCGAAGATGACGGCGCCAAAACTTAGTGCATTCAAGAGAAAACAGATCCCTTCGCCCACCAACGCGATGACGACGCCGGCGATGGCGGGCCCGATCAGCCGGGCTCCGTTGAAGATGGCTGAGTTCAGGGCGATGGCGTTACCCAGGTCCTTCGGGTCGTCGATGAGGTCGATGACCAGCGACTGACGCGCGGGAGCATCGAAAGCAGTGACAATGCCGAAAAGGATGCTGAGGGCGATGATGTGCCACACCATGATGACGTTGAACAACACCAACAGGGCCATGGTCAGCGCGTGCAACAAGTAGACAATCTGGGTGGCTTTCATGATCCGGAGCCGGTCATACCTGTCGGTCACCACCCCCGTAAAAGGCGACAGGATGAAGGTGGGGATCTGGCTGGTAAAGCCGATCAGCCCTAAAAGGAACACCGACCCGGTAAGCCGGTATATCAACCAGCTGAGCGCGATATTCTGTATCCAGGTGCCGATGAGTGAGGCTCCCTGCCCGATGAAGTATATCCGGTAATTCCTCGAATGCAGCGACGAGAATATGTTTCGGATCGCGCTGAAATCTTTGGGGATGATATCGTTGATCTTCATGGCAGGACAAGGTGATTCGCCGCGGCAAAATTACGAAACTGACGGATTACTCTTGTCTTCCCGCAGCCTGTTTTTCCGGAACAGCGGCGGGTCAAACTTGGAAGGGATGGTCCTGACGATGATCCGGTAAGAAAAGGCGTACGTGAAGTAGTTCCATATCCAGTCGGAGAAAGCAATGATGCGGTTCCGGAAGCCGGTGATGCGGATCAGGTGGATCCCCATCCAAAGAAACCACGCGAAGAAGCCCTGGGTGTTGAACAAGGGGAGGTCGGCCACGGCGCGGTTTCTTCCCACGGTGGCCAGGGTGCCGAGCTCAATGTAACGAAACTTCTTTAGCTCCTTCCCCTGACTGATCCGGAAGAGATTACGGCCGAGGTTCGTCCCCTGTTGCATGGCGGGGAAAGCAAGCATCGGATAGCCTTTCGGATGATCGGGGGTCACCATCATGGCGACATCGCCAAGGGCAAACAGGTTGTCAAAACCACTTACCCGGTTGAACTCATCAACGATGATGCGGCTTTTCTGCGCCGCCTCCGCGGGAAGGCCGGGAATGAGTTTCCCTTTGACACCGGCCGCCCAGATGAAGAAGGACGAACGTAACACCGTCCCGTCGGTGAGGGTGATATTGAGGCCGTCGTAATTGCTTACCCTGGTTGACAACCACACTTTGACTCCCATGTGTTCAAGGTATTTCCCGGCTTTTGCCGAGGCGCCTTCGCTCATGGAACCCAGCAGCCGGTTTCCCGCTTCGATCAGGTGGATGTTCATCATCGAAGGATCAATAGAGGGGTAATCTTTCGGGATGATATGATGCCTGAACTCTGCCAGCGCCCCGGCCAGCTCCACCCCCGTGGCGCCTCCGCCGATGACCACAAAATTCAACATGATCTTCCGGTCATCCGGGCAATTGTAGATCACGGCCTTCTCAAACTGCTCCAGCAACGTGTTCCTGATGGAAATGGCATCGTTGAGCGTCTTCATCTCCATGCAGTTCTTTTCGAAATTCTCGTTGCCGTAATAGTTCGTCTCCGAACCCGTGGCAATCACCAGGTAATCGTACGTGAAGTCGCCGATCGTCGTCTCCACCCGGTTCTCCTTCGGGACAATACGGGTCACTTCCGTCATGTAAAACGAAAAATTCCGGTAGCCGTGAAATAACCGGCGAAAAGGCGTGGCAATGGATACCGCCGAAAGACCACAGGTGGCGACCTGATACAACAGAGGCTGGAAGTTATGATGATTGTGCTTGTCGAGGAGAACTAGGTCGAATGGCTTGTTCCGTAACTTATGGATCAGCGATAAGCCGCCGAATCCCCCGCCGATGACGATGACTTTTTTTCTTTCCATGATCGCGGTTTCTGTTTTTTTATAAAGAATGAATCTAAATAAGAATACAAACGTACAAAAATCCGGGATATCATTTTCAATATCCGAAGAAAACAGAAAAATAAATGGCAGGATCAATGTTGATCGAGGCCATTCAGCATGAAGATCATGTGCATGAGCGATTTCAGGATCTCTCCGGTGTATTCGGTGACAGCGTTCACGCTGCCCGGGAGGGCGAACACCAGGGAATGGCCCATCACCCCGGCGATGCTGCGGCTGAGGAGCGCCTGTGGTTTTTCCGTTCCGAATTTCAGGCGGATATGATCCATGATGCCCGGAATCTCTTTATCGATGACGGAATGTATGACTTCCGGCGTAAAATCTTTTGGCCCGATCCCGGTGCCTCCGGTGGTGATGACGACATCGGTTTTTTCGTTACGGCAGCGGGCGAGGATTTCAGAGAGAAGTCCGGGATCGTCGGGGATGAGGGAGTGATGGATGGTGAAGGGGAGCGCGTGTCCGGTGAAAAAGTCGCGGATCATGGATTCGATGCGGGGGCCTGACAGGTCTTCGTAGATCCCGGCATGGGCGCGGTCGCTGAGGGTGACGATGTGCACCGCATATGTCTTGGGAAGGTAAACGAGGGTGTCGCCGTCTTTCAGCTCACCGCCTTTGATGACCCTTGCGAAGATGCCTTCTTTGGGCATCACGCAATTGCCCACTTCCCGGAAAATGGCGCAGGTGCTTCCGTGGCATTCTTTCCCGATCTGTGTTACTTCGAGCTCAATCGTGTCATTGTAAAAGCGATCGAGGGGATGGCATTTCCAGAGTTCCAGCCCGGTGGTGGTGATGTTTTCGGCGAACTCGCCGTAACGGATTTTCCGGCCCGTCAGGTGCTCGAACTTTTCCATGCTTTCGGTCCCGAGGAGGCTGACCTGCCGGTGCCAGGGACCGGCATGGGCATCGCTTTCCACTCCGTCGGCCGTGAGCCGGATGATGCCGGCAGGCGTCTTGATCGTTCCTTTTGCGTTGGATATATTTACAGATCTGACCTGGATCATGGTTTTCTTTTTACGTCAGCAAGAGCTTATTCTTTGGTTTTTGAGACCAGATGCACATCATCGATCTTCATGGATTTGTCTGCGGCCTTGCACATATCGTAAACGGTAAGCAAGGCGACGGAGACGGCGGTAAGGGCTTCCATCTCGATACCGGTCTGACCGGTGCACCGGGCCAGCGCGGTGACTTTTACGCCGGTGTCATCGGGTACGGCCTTCACCTCGATTTTGCTGATGGCGAGCGGATGGCAGAGCGGGATCAGTTCGCTGGTCCGTTTGCCTCCCTGTATCCCCGCAATCTCGGCGACAGTCAGCACATCACCTTTCTTCATCAGGTTTTCGCTGATCAGCCGGAGCGTGGTTTCCTGCAGGGTGATATGGCCTTCGGCAATGGCCGTCCTCAGCTGCACCGGCTTCCCTGAAACGTCCACCATGTTGGCTTTGCCGTGATCATCGGTATGTGACAGTTTTTTCATCCTCCGATATTGCTAAACATGTTGATGGTATTGATGTCGCCTTTCTCGGGCTTCTGATTGATGGCTGCCTCCAGGGCTTGCCGGACACCCATCTCCCGGATGTTAAAACTCAGGTTGTTGAAGAGACAGGGTTTGATGAAGCCGTTGGCTGTCAGCCGCAGTCTGTTGCATACGGCGCAGTCGCCTCCGTTGCCGCCTTCGACCACCGAGAAACATCCGCTTTTCAGGTCCATGCGTTGAATGAAACGCGCTTCCAGTCCGTTCTGCAGGCAAAACTCTCTGATCTCTTCTTTGGTCTTGTTTTGTTCTTCGGATTGATCAAAGATGACGCAGTTGATCTTGATGGGGTTCAAGCCCGCTTTTTGGGCGGCGTCGATCCCGCGGAACACCTTGTGGATATAACCGCCGCGACTGAGGGTATAATATTTGACCGGATCGACGGTATCGAGACTGATATTGATGCGGTGGAGTCCGGCGTCAGCCAGCTTTTCGGCAAAATCTTCCAGGAGAATGCCGTTGGTGGTCATGGTCAGATCGCGGATGCCGTCGATTTTTGCGATCATGGCCACGAGGTTTTCCACCCCTTTTCTGATCAGTGGTTCTCCGCCGGTGATCCTGACTTTATCGATGCCGAGCTTGACGGCTTCAGTGACAACCTGAAGAATCTCTTCATAACGGAGGATCTCATCATGGGGGATTAGTTTCACGCCATGTTCGGGCATGCAATATACACACCGGAGGTTACACCGGTCAGTTATAGAGACCCTGAGGTAATTGATGGTTCTGTTAAACCTGTCTGACATCTGTTACTGTTCCTTTCTTCATCTCCCCGATACCGATCTCCATCACGATGATCCCATCGGCGCCGGCATAGGCATTAATATGGGCTGATCCGTGATAGTCGACCGGGAAAATCTCGCCATGACGGATGGCGACCGGGACCAGGGCTTTTCTTTCGGTCTTGCGGCGGGTGAAATCTGCTCCCAGCGGCAGCCGGAGAACCGGGAGCGTACCCTGCCATCCCATCATCTTCCGGATCAGCGGACGAACCAGCATCTCAAAGAGGACGAACGAGGAAACGGGGTTTCCCGGGAGTCCGAATATCATTTTATCTTCATATTTCCCGAACACGGTCGGCTTCCCGGGCTGGATGGCTATCTTACGGAAGAGGATACTGATGCCGGCTGATTTCAGGATGTCGGGCACATAGTCGAAATCGCCCATCGATACTCCTCCCGTGAGCAGGATGATATGATGTTGAGGAATCGCCTTGAGCAGGGCTTCCAGGATCGACCGTCGCTTGTCTTCCACGATGCCCATGTTGGAAGGGATGCCTCCGGCTCTGGCGATCTGTGCTTCGAGCTGGTATGAGTTGGAGTTGCGGATCATGGGACCGGTGGGTTTGACGGAGGGATGAACCAGTTCGTCGCCGGTGGTGATCACCGCCACGCGCGGCTGGGTGGCCACCAGCGGCCTGGTGATCCCCGCGGTCGCCAGGACAGCGATCTCCTGCGGGCGGATCAGGGTGCCACCCGAGAGCACTTTCTCTCCGGCTTTGATGTCTTCCCCTTTAAAACAGATGTTGACCGGTTCGCCGGTGCCGGTAAAACGGACCCTGCCCGGAGCCACTTCCACCGAATCTTCGACCATGAAGATACAATCGGCTCCCGGCGGAACCATGGCGCCGGTCATGATCTTGCTGCAGGTCCCCGGCATGATGGGGACCTGTGGCCCGGTGCCGGCAGCAATGGTCTCCATGACGGTGAGTTCGCTTCCAAGGTCATCTTTCCGGCAGGCAAAGCCGTCAACAGCTGATTTATCAAAGGGAGGCATGTTGATATCTGAAAAGATATCTTCCGCCAGAACCCGTCCGTTGGCATGAGGCAACATGACACGGCCGTTGCCGGTCATCACCGCCTCCCTCATAACAATATCCTGCGCCTGTTCAAGATGAATCATGTACAAATATAGTCATTATGCGGGAATGAACCTGACGGAAGTGGCTTTAAAGGTGACAAAAATGTCGCTTCCTTCTTTGATGCCGAGATGCTCGAGCGATGGCGCCGTGATCAGCGCGAAAAGCGGGAAACCGGCATCCACGTTCACTTCCATCCCTGACCTGGTGGGGACGATCTCCCTGACCACCCCCCGGAAGACATTGGTGGCGCTGGAGTCGAAGGCTGTCCGGGAAAGGATGATGTCGTTGCTGCCGATCAGGACAAACCCGGTGGCGGAGTGCGGACCCGGTCCGAGGCGGATCCGGCAATTGTCGCCAACCACGGCCATGTCCCACTGATCCTCGGTGACGACGGTCGCCCGGTAAAAATTACGGATCCCGATAAAGTGGGCGACGAATTCCGACCGGGGGTGGGCAAAAACCTCTTCCGGCGTACCGCACTGAATGATCTCTCCGTCGTTCATCACCGCAATGGTGTCGGCGAGAGCGATGGCTTCTTCGTAATCGTGGGTGACATGAATCACGGTCTGCCCTTCGCGGTTGATCTTGCGGAGGAGGCTGCGGATGTCGCTCCGGAGCTTGGAATCGAGCGACGACAGCGGCTCATCGAGGAGGAGGATTTCGGGATTCTGCACCAGCGTGCGGGCCAGGGCCACCCGCTGCTGCTCGCCACCCGAGAGAGTGGATGGCCTCCTGTCAAGAAGGTGATCAATGTTCATTTTTACCGCAACGTCACGGATCATCTTTTTCTTCTGCACGTGGCTCAGGTGACTGGAACGGAGGGAATAGCCCACGTTCTCCCTGACTGTCAGGTGCGGGAACACGGCGTAATCCTGGAACACCAGCCCGATGCCGCGTCCCTGTATCTTCTCGTGCGTGATGTCGCGACCTTCCAGCAGGATATTTCCCGCATCGGGCCGGATCAGTCCCGCGATCATCTCCAGCACCACTGACTTCCCGGCTCCCGAGACGCCAAGCAGGATGAAGTATTCTCCCTTCTTTACCGTGAAACTGACGTCGCGGATGGAAAAGATGCCGTATTGTTTGGATATGTTCTGTATCTTCAGCATGTTACTATCTCTTCAACGGCGCTACCGGCCGGAATGATCCTCTTTTTTCTCCTGGTACAGCATACGCAGGATGATGAAAACGACCAGGGAAATGAGGATGAACAGGACCGAGGCAGGACGGGCGTACTTTAGCCCGAACGACCCGAACCGTTCATAGATCAGCACCGGGGCCACCATCGGGTGGTAGGCGACGACGATCACTGCGCCGAATTCGCTCATGCCACGGGCGAACATGAGGATCAACCCCGACACGATGTTCCGCCAGGCCAATGGTAACGAGATGGTAAAGAAAGTGCGGGCGGGCGATGCCCCCAGGGTAAGCGCCGCTTTCTCCAGCCGTACCGGCACTCCCGCGAACCCGTCACGGGCGGCGTTGATGAGGAACGGCAGGCTGACAAAGGCCATCGCTACCGCGATGCCGGCCGGCTTGCCGACGAAATCAAGCCCGATGGAGGAACCAATCTTCCCAACCACCGAGTCGCGTGATACAAACCCGAGGATCGCGATACCGGCCGCCGAATGCGGGATGACGATCGGCAACTCGATGATGCCCGTGACCAGCTTCTTCAACGGGAATTCTTTCCGGGCCAGGATGTATGCTAACGGGATGGCAGCCAGGGCAAAGATCATCGTGCCGGCTACCGATACCCAGATGGTCAGCCAGATGCTGTCGCGCACTTCGGTCTCCCGGGCAGTCTCGAAGAGCTGTAATGGCGTGGTAGCCAGAAACATGCCGGCTAACGGGGCCATGATGAACAACAGGATCAGTCCCCCCAGGAAAACCAGGAGCAGGTTGAACGGCTGCAGCGACGAGGAGGAGAGTGGTTTCACTTTGCTTTGACGTATTTTTTCAGTGACGGGGGAACGAGGTTATAATTTTGCGTGGACATCGGGATGACCGATGGCTGGCCGTTTTGCTGCATGATCTTCATCCCCTGGTCTTTCGACAACAGAAACTCCAGGAATGCCACGGCTGCCTCTTTGTTGGGCGCATCCTTGAGGATGGTGACCCCGTAAATCATGGGCTCGCCCTTCAACGTCTCCTTCTCACCCGGCTTTTTCCCGTTGATATCAACGGTAGCGGTGGCATAGGTCGATGCATAGGCCGGATTCTTCAGGTTGATCTGGTCGGGAAGCACCAGGTACTTCAGTTGATGCTGCAAGGCCACGGATTTGTAAATGAAGATGTAATCGAGGCTCCCCGATTCCAGCAGCGACAGCAGATCCACTTCCTTGGGACGCATGTACTGCTGGTCTTTCCCCATGATTCGCCCTGCCAGACCGGGTTTCTTGTAATATTTTTCCGCCAGTTTCAGGGTCATGACGGTCCGGTAGCCACACGGATCGGCATTGGGATCGGCCCGTCCGAAAGCCACATCGCTTCTCATCAGCATATCGTACCAGTTACGCTGGGTGAGCTGGGCTCCGTAACGTGATTTCCCGTTATAGACGATGCACATCTCGTTGGTGACAAACCGGATGTTGTAGGAGGCATACTTCGGGATGAGCATGTTGTCGATCACCGCGTAGTCGGCGGAGGCGAGAATATCGCACGGACGGTTCAGGTCGGTGATCTTCCGGGCCGAGGCAACGCTGCCGGCCGATTCCATCAGGATGTTCACCTCCGGATATAGCCGGTTGAAGGCTTTGGCCACTTCTTTCATGGGCACTGCCAGGCTCCCGGCGTGAAAGATGATCAGATCGCCCGAGAGCTTCTTCGTCTGAGCCGGCGCCGGGTTGATCAGTATAAAAAATGCAACAAAAAGAACAGACAGAATCCTTGTTATAAACTTCATAGATGTTGTTGTTTTTCAGATTTGTTTCAGACGTTCGAGCAGTTTCCGGAATTCCGTTTCAATCACCTGGTCGGCTGCCGCGTGAAAATCATCGAAGGCAGCTACCAGCTTTCTCCCTTCTTCGGTCAGCTGCATGCTGCCTCTCTCGGCTCCGCCCCGGTGCGTCTCCAGCAACGGAATACCCAATGTCTCCTCGATCTTCTGCAGATCACCCCACGTCCGGCGGTACGTATATCCCATTGCATCACACGCTGCTTTCAACGACCCTTTTTCTTCTATGAGCTTCAGGATCTTCCACTTGCCATCGCCCAGGATGCCATTCCCCCGGCTGTCGGAAAGCCAGATTTTAAATTCCAGCTTCACCGCTTCTTCCGTATTAAAAATACTTGTTTTCATACAGCCCTTTTACGCTACGGTTTTTTTCGATATGTTTGCATGTGCATATCGGGAAATACATTTATTTCAAGGTTCCCGATGAGCAGCATCAAATATATGCATTCAAACGGAAAACAAAAACAGGTTAACGATAATAAACCATGAACAACGCTATTTTTAACATTGAACGCCCGGCCAATGAAAGGGCGAAGGACTACGCTCCCGGATGTCATGAAAGGGATCTGTTGAATGACGAGTTAGATCGTTTAAGCGGGGAGGTGGCAGATATTCCGCTGATCATCGGCGGGAAAGAGGTGCGCACCGGAAAAACAGGAACGATGGTGATGCCGCACGATCACCGGCATGTGCTGGGGCATTATCATAAAGCCGGGGAAAAGGAAGTGGCCATGGCCATTGAAGCTGCGCAGAAGGCTCACCGGGAGTGGGAAGCGACATCGTGGGTCGAGCGGGTATCGATTTCCATGAAGATCGCCGAACTCATTGCGGTCAAGTATCGCCAGTGGATCAATGCCGCCACGATGTTGGGGCAGGGGAAGAGCGCCTACCAGGCCGAGATCGATTCAGCCTGCGAGGCGGTCGATTTCCTGCGGTATAACGCTTTCTTTGCTTCGGAGATCTACCGGGAGCAGCCTTCCTCGCAATCAGGAGTCATCAACAGGTTCGAATACCGCCCGCTGGAAGGGTTTGTTTTCACCGTGACGCCGTTCAACTTCACGGCGATTGCTTCTAACCTGAACATGGCGCCAGTCGTTATGGGGAACACCACCATCTGGAAACCTTCCTCCACCTCGATTCTCTCCAACTACGTGCTGATGAAGATATATCAGGAAGCAGGTTTACCCGATGGCGTGATCAACTTTTTACCGGGTTCCGGAAGCATGATCGGCGACGCGGTACTCCGTGATAAGCATCTCACCGGCATTCACTTCACCGGATCAACAGCCACTTTCAACCACATCTGGAAAGGCGTGTCTCAAAATATCAATACCTATAAATCCTATCCCAGGATGGTTGGCGAGACCGGGGGCAAGGACTTTATCTTTGTCCATCCGTCGGCCGATCCCCAGGAAGTGGCCGTTGCCATCGTCAGGGGTTCATTCGAGTACCAGGGACAGAAGTGTTCGGCGGCTTCGCGCAGTTATATCCCGCGTTCGATGTGGCCTGAAGTGAAGCGGCGCATCGGTGACATGATATCGCGGATTACCGTTGGCGACGTGAGGGAATTCAGTCACTTCATGAATGCGGTGATCGATGAGGCTTCGTTCGACAACATCATGGGGATGATCGATTTTGCGAAGAATGCTGCGGATGCCGACGTGATCTTCGGCGGTACGGGTGACAAGTCGAAAGGGTATTTCATCCGGCCGACAGTCATTCTGACTGACAACCCGCATTTCAAGACCATGGAGGAAGAGATCTTCGGGCCGGTGATGACGGTGTATGTTTACCAGGATAACGAATATGAAGAGACGCTCCGGATCTGCGATGAGACTTCGCCGTATGGCCTTACCGGGTCGGTGTTCTCCAACGACCGGGCTGCGCTGAATACCGCCTGCCGGGTGCTGAGGTATGCGGCCGGTAACATCTACTTCAACGACAAACCGACGGGAGCTGTGGTCGGACAACAACCATTCGGGGGCGCCCGGGCATCAGGCACCAATGATAAATCAGGATCTCATCTGAATCTGCTTCGATGGACCAATCCGCGCACGATCAAGGAAACCCTCCTTCCCGCGACGGAGTTCACGTATCCTTACATGAAGCAATGATTATTGCAGCGGAGTAACGACTTCGAGCAGTTCGGGAAGATCCATCCCGATCTTTTTCAGATGGTCGATGGTCGGTACTCCGTTCTTATTCCATCCGCGGCGCTGATACACGGCGTCTAACAGTTTTTCGTACTGATCTTCCCGGTATTTGCGCAAGACAGCCATTTTTTCTTCGGTTGTCTTTCCGGTGGGATCGTACCCTGCCTTCTCGATGAGTTGTTTGTCGTACCGTTCGGCCCGTGATTCATATTCTTCTTTGGTCACAGGTCCTGCCGCGCGGTAAGGCTGGGCATCGTTCTTCCGGAGGCCCTTTCCGAGACGGATGTTAAAGATGCGTTGGAAGTTATATACTCGTTCCGACTGGCGGATCAACTCTTCTTTGTCGATGTTCAGTCCGGTCACGGTGTTGAAGATCGTAACGTAGTTATCCACATGTTCGGGCACTTTAGCCGGCTCGCTGGTTTGCGCGTTATCGGCCGGTTCGACGTCGTTCCATGGCAGTTTACAGAAACCCGCCAGTCCGAACCAGGTACGGAACATCGGGAAGTAATGCAGCGCTTCCGCTTTGTTTTCGAAAGTGGGGATCTGGTTGTTCACCATGTCCATAAAGATCAGCCAGGCCTCATCGTGTTGCGGTCCTTTGTTGGTCATCGCGTATCCGCCTTGTTGTGCCAGCGACTCTTTGGAGACGTACTGTGAATACTCGAGGCCTTTGTTTTCCATGCCGATATCCTGAAGGAATTGCGGGTCGCCCCAGCCTTTTTCGGCAAAGATCTGTTTCATCTTGTGCACGCCCTGGCCGGCAATCAGTCCGAATCCTTCTCCCTTGGAGACCAGGTGCAGCAGTTCCATGGCAGCATCGGCATTTCCGAAATTCAGTTTCAATCCGCCGGTACGTTCTTCATTCAGAATTCCATTCTCATAACATTCCATCAGAAAGCCCATGATCGTCCCCCAGGAGATGGTGCAGATGCCATAGGTATCGCAATAGAAATTGGCTTCGATGGTGTAGTCGGGGTTGAAGATGCCGGCAATAGAACCCAGGGAAGAAGTGGTTTCGTATTCGGGTCCGTCGACAATCACTTTCTCTCCTTTATAGGGACCGGTGCGGAGTTCATAGTTGTCGACCCCTTTGGCGCAGGCCATGTTACAGCCTACCCAGCAACCATCGGGGATGTTCTGGGTGAAGTACGATTTCCATACATCACCGCGGATCTTATAGGCGTCGGGGTGACTGCCGAACTTGAAATTCTTGACCGGCAGGAGGTCGTAGTCGTTCATGATATGGGTCAGGTGAGCCGTTCCTTTTGAACGCATCTCGCACTGTTTGTCGTCGAGTTCGCGCATTTCTTTGTTGAACTTGCGGCCCCTTTCCTGGATGATTTCCAGGTTAGCGACATTATTGCGGTTGCTTCCGATCCCTTTCACATGCGCCACGATGGCTTTCACCTTTTTATCGCGCAGCACGGTGCCGATACCGCCTCTGCCGGCTTGTTTCAGCCTGACTTTTTTTCGTTTCAGATCGTAAAAGCTGAAGTTCAGCATCCCGATCAGGGAATGTTCGGCGGCAGTCCCTGCCGAAACAACGCCAACATTGTATTTGTCTTTTTCATTCCCTTCTACCGCCATCATTTCGTGCAGTTCTTCTGCCAGCACATGACTGTCGGAGGGAAGATCGCCTGCTTCGTATATTTCAATCGCTTCACTGGCTTCGTCAAAGACGATGAGCACTTCCTTATCGGATTTTCCCTTGATCTCCAGCGCGTCGAAACCGCAGAATTTCAGGAAGGGCCCGAAGAATCCGCCTACGTTTGAATCGACGACAATATCCGTTTCCGGACTGATCGCGCAGCAAATGGCTTTCCCCGAACCGGAATACTGTGTTATTCCACAGCAGGGGCCACCGGAGATCACGATCTCGTTGTCGGGATCATTCCACTTGGTAGCAGGTTTTGTTTCGTCCCAAAGAAGACGGAGATCA
>Ga0209099_1002526_pt1 | contig 15980 bp, 11 predicted proteins | sample AD_JPNHW2_MetaG_FD_184430 | JGI IMG/M metagenome (GOLD analysis project Ga0209099, IMG submission 184430) | Active sludge microbial communities of municipal wastewater-treating anaerobic digesters from Japan - AD_JPNHW2_MetaG (SPAdes) (version 2) | ecosystem: Engineered > Bioreactor > Anaerobic... | reverse complement strand
TATTCCCGCCGGAGTTCCAGCCCCGTACCTATAACCAGCTATTCGTTGTGGATACGGCTAAAAAGCTGAACCCGATCAAACTCCTTGAAAAGAACTCGGGCTTTGCCACTGGTCCTATCATCGTCAACAGCAGTGGCGTTGTGCTGGTAGGCAACCATCGCTCAGGCGCTATGCGCTTGGCTCAGATGGATTACCCGGACGTATGGAAGGCTTACGAAACAGAACTTGTAACCAGACTGGCAGACTACGGTTTATCAGAGAAGGACATCGAGGGCATTGAACAGCCTGTAATCGTCTACACCGTGAGTGATGCGGATGCAAGAGACGTAGTAAAAGCTGGCAATATTGGTGAGCAGCAGGATTACACTGCCTTTGATAACGCTAAGCGGTGGTCTACCTCATTTGATATTGACACGCTTACTAACATGGTTATAGGCGAGAGCCAAACCTTTGATGATGCTATTAGAAGCGATGCAAACAAGGCTATCAGGACAGACTTTGTAAAAGGGTTGGCGGGATCGGAAGCGTCTACCTTCATAGACGCAAGGACTGGATACCTCAATGACTCTGGCGTGGGAGCTATCAAACGCTCTCTTGCCTACCTTGCTTTTGGTGGCACAGAAGCCGGAGACAAGTTCCTCAGCGCTGCCTTCAATGACGCTGGCAGCATGAGCGCGAATGTAATGAACGCCCTGCTTGACTCTGCCCCGCTGGTGGTAAAGCTGAACGCGGAGATTGCTAAGGGCAACCTGTCTGCTGACTATTCCATCTCAGAGCTTTTGGCTAATGGCGTGAGAGATTACACCTCTTACATGAACTTGCCGAAGGACGCAAGAAACCTTGACCAGATAAACATTTTTGACCAACCTGCCACTGGCGTACTTGACCGGGATATGATCAGGTTTTTCCTGAATTACAGCAAGTCGCCAAAGGCAATGAAGTCCTTTATTACTGAGTATGTCAACAGCGCACTTGGTTCTATTGTGCCACCCGATCAGGTAGCGTTGTTTGACATGCCGGAAGTAGCAGACCCGACTAAACTCTTTACAGACCTTGTAAAGAAAGCCAACGGACAAGACCTTGCTGCGCTGAAAGCTATCACTGACAATAAGAGCAAGGCTTTGTTGGATGCTATCAGCAATAACTCAGCCGCGAGTTGGGACTCTACTGTAAAAGCGCCTATTACAAACGCGCTAAAAGAGATGCTTGGGCTTATCACCCCTACCCCGCCTATGATACCGGACTGGATGAATGTACCCGGGCTTATGAGTGAGGACGTAAAGAAATCTTACGCCACCACAAGAAAGGTTATCAAAGCCATCTTAGGTGAGATTGAAAACCCTGCTACCTTCAAGCCGTCCGAAACAAGGTCTATCATCTTACAGCAAGCGTTTACCACTGCCATTACAGTAGACCAACCGCTGAGAAATTATGTTGGCTTGTCTGGTAATAAGGATGTCATAAACTGGCAGGCTAACAAGCTCTTTCAGGATATCGAGCAAATGCTTGCCGACCCGGATGGCGCAGAGAAAATCGTCAAGCAAGCCAAAGACCTTCTTGCTCAGGGCGCTTCTGAGGAAATCATCGACAAAATCCTTGATGCTGCCAATGAGGTTATCCCTCTTATGGACGAGCAGGCTGCCTTTGACCAGAATGGTGGCGATCCTAAGCGTGAGGTTGGCATTGAAAAAGCTTTGATGGTAATTGACCAGCCTGTGCGCGGTACGCCTATGGGTAAGACCACTCCCCCAATCAGACCTGACGGCGAGATGATGACAGAACTCGAACTTGAAATCAACACCCTTCTCGAAGCGTTTGGCGATGAAGTCAAGCCGAGAATTGGTAAGGACTTTGAGTACCCGGAAGGCGCGAGAGAAGCGCTGAATAAGCAGTTGCCCATTGACAAGGAAAGTTTGAAAGAAAAGGTCATGGCTGCCGCTCAGACAGGACAGGCATTACGTCACGAGATGTTGGTAGACTATGCTACCAGATACGGCGTAGACCAGCTTGCAGAAGTGGTATTCCCATACCAGTTGTGGTACACCAGATCGGCGCTGCTGTGGCTGAAAAAGCTTGCGACCACTCCCGGGCTGGCTGCCTTTATAGCCCGGTATGAGGAGATGCTTGAACGCAACTCATTGTCCGGCTTCCCATCCCGTGTAGGAGGTAAACACATGATACCTTACGGTGATAACGGCGCTTTGTTCTTTGATTGGCTCGGCTTGGTATATCCACCTAAACAGATATTTGGTGTGATAGACAACCTTGCCGACCTCAGCAATACGCTCTATGACGAGACGGTATCTATTATCACGGCTCAGGTAAGGGACGGAACGCTCTCAGCAGAAGCGGCTAAGGAAGCGATAGCAGGGCGGGAAAACGAAACATGGAACGATGCTGCTGCTCAGGCTGCCGCTACTTGGAATGAGGAAAACAACAACGCTATCACGATGACCTCGCTGGCAATGCTGCCGCGTGCTTCGTTCACAAACGCCTATTACTACCTTATCAATCAAGAGGAAAAGATCAACCCTCTCACCATGACTAAGCTCGGTAACATGCTGGCTGACGTAGACCCTGACGGTCTTATCGGTGTGCTTGGCAAGATCATATCCCTACCAGAGAATACGGTAAGAAAAGTGGGCGGTCTAAACAGGGACGGGCAGTGGGGTGAATATTATGTAGACAAGAAGCTTGCTGAGATGGCTATGACTGGTATGTATTCACCTGATGAAGTAATCCGGGCAATGATTGACCGCAGTGGTCCAGCTTACGATGAAGCGACACGGCTTGCTGCTGCTGACCTAATTGCAACCTCTCAACCGGGCGGTATTGTCTGGCACGCTATTCAAACGAAAAACCTTGACGGACTTATGCCAGCCATTATGACCGCACTGTTCCCGAAGGGCTTGTATTCAGAAGCGGAAATGGAACAGCGCGGATTGCAAAAGGAATACAACGCGGCATGGAACGACTTTTCTCAGGGAGACCCGAAAGCCCTTGACAACTTCTTTGAAGCTCACCCCGAGTATGAAGCAAGGCTGGCTGTATTCAAAGAGCCGGAGGAACGTCTCAAAGAGTACATGATTGGCGGTATATGGGACGCTTATGGCAAGCTAAGCAGTGCAGATAAATCGCTGGTAACTGACCAGCTTGGCACAAACTTTGAGGTCTTGTTCTTAGACAATAAGACAAGAAACTACGATCAGCTTACCATTGACACGCTGGTTGTGTGGGGTAAACAGCTTGGGGCTGGCGTACCTGCAAGTGCAGAGCCTACCGAGCAGGTAACACCGCTTGAAACCTACAAGCCTGATGTTAGCGCCGCCGCTCAGCAGTTTGTGGACTACCGTACTGCAAACTTCCCAAATTGGTATACCTTGCAGAAGGCATATTATGAGGCATCTGACCAGATGAACAAGTCGGATATGATTAACAAGATATGGGATGTCTACAATAACATGAGTTATAACGAGCAGATGGCGATTGCTACTCAGCTTGGAGCTTTCTTCCAAACCTATTTCCTTGAAAAAGAAACACGGGATTACAAAAAGATTGAGCCGATGGTACTGGCAAATTGGGGACAAAAGCTGGGTCTTGAACTCCCAGTACAGGCTCAGATGTTACAGGACTTCCCGGAGTTGAGGAACTACTTAGACTGGAAGGAACAGTACCTTGCAGCTAACCCGGTGGTGAAACAGTGGCTGGAGGAGAAGGCTGATGCCTATGACGGCAGCGACCTTACAGAGTATGGTAACACTACAAAAGAGTGGTTTGCTCAGTTCGATCCGGTTGTTGGCGCTGCTCTTATCTTGTATGCTTACGGTGAACCATTACAGCCTGCCGCAAAATCTGAGTTGATAAAAGTTTGGGAAGCTCTTGGCAAACCAAACTACACATTTGAAAAGTGGCTGCAATATGGAATTGGTCGCTAATTGCAAATAATGATGTATAATAAAAATTGAGGAGAATATAAAAATGACACAAGAAGTTTATAACCAAGTTGGTGGGGCAAGCAAAGGTATGCCTGATCCATCAGCCACCACTTCCCCGGCGGCATCTGCACCAACAGGTGACGCAGGTAAGGAGTCTATTGGGAATGAGCCGATTACAAGAGAGTACCTTGAAAAGTTCGGTGAGGAAATTCTGAGTAAGGCAGTAAGCAAAGCTCAATCACTCACTGACAAGATGGGCAGCACTCTCGACCAGAGGATTAAGGATGTATTGACTAAGGCAGACGAAGCTATCAAGCTTGCCGAATCCGGTGGTATCGCTATGACGGAACAGCAGAAACAAGCCATTAGGCAAACTGCCGTCAACGAAGCCATCAGCCGACCCGTTGAAACCCCTGAAAAACCAAAGGCTACTAACACTCCTGATTTTGTAGACACCGAAGTAAGGCGCATTATGGCAGACACCGGGATTTATATATCCCCGGAGGAAGCGGAAGCGCTGATCGGCACTGGTTTGTCCCCATTTGTTTATGTTGAGAAATTTAAGCAACTGGTAGAGACAAAGAAACGCAATCCTTCCGTGAGGCTTGGTACGCTTGCTCCGGGTGGGGATACTGTAAACGACATTGAGTCGCTCCGCAACAAGTATCAGTCTGAAATAGACCTGATCAACGCGGGGAAGCACCCCACAATCCGGCGCGGTAATATCGGGCAGATCACTGAACTCAAACAAGAGTACAGGAAAAAGGGATTGACCTCGATCTGGTAATAACTTCTATGGAGGAATGACATGGCTAACGTAGCCCCACCCTATTCTACATATGTGAACACCGCTGAAAACAAGCGCGTTATCACTGATTATATTGCCCTGCTTGACCCTTCCGACGCTCCTTTCATTGAAGCAATCGGCGGTCTTGACGGTGCTGCAAGCAAATTCCGATTCACTAATCAAGGCACTATGGTGGAATGGATCGAGGATACACTTGCGCCGCTTACAGGCGTTTTTGCGCTGACCGCAACCGCTAACTCTGCTACAAATGTCACTTCCTTGAAAGTGGCTGATGGCAATATGGTTCAGCCAGGTCATATCTTGCTGACTGGCACAGAGTTGCTCTGGGTCTCCGCTAATTCAAGCGGTGTGCTGACTGTCACCCGGTCTCTCGGCAGTTCTACAATGGTGACCCTTGCCACTGATGCCAGCTTCTCAATCGTAGGTATGGCTCGTTTGGAAGGCGCTGACTCTGATCCGATTGGTTACACTGATCTTTCAACCAACAGCAACTATACGCAGATTTTCCACAAGGAGATCAAACAAACTGGCACTGCTCCTTATCAGGATCGTTGGGGTATGACTGACCAGATGCAGTATGAGTCTGCTAAGTCCATTCCTGAAATGATGAGACTGATCGAACGCACTTTGCAATACGGCAAGCGTGCGGCTGGGTCTACCACAACCCCTCGAATGATGGGCGGGTATCAGGAGTTCATCACCACCAACAAAGCCTCTGGTGCTAATATGAGCGTTTCATCGCTCATTCCCGGTATCATCGAGGATGCAGTTGAGTTGATCTACAATGCTGGCGGCGCTGGTGACTTCCTCGGGATTGTCAACCCTGCAACCTACCAAAAGATCAAAAACGCCTATGATAGCTCCAGTTACGTGCGTTACGCTCCTGAGCAAAATCGCTTTGGAACGCTCGTAGATCGGATTGTCACCCCGTTCGGTGATGTATCCTTTGTAATTGATCGCTGGCAGCTCTCAAACCTGATCCCGATTTTGAAACTGGACAACGTGGGTATGCTCACGCTGCGCCCGTGGCAGGTCGAGGATTTGGCTAAGACTGGTGACGCTGAAAAGAAGCAACTGGTTGGAGAGTACACATTCTGCTTGAAACTCGAAAAGTCTCATGCGCTGTTGACTGCTGTGGCGTAACAATTGAACGGGTAGGTGGGGAATGAACCCCACCTACCATTATAAAGAGAGAGACATGTCAAAACTTAGTACGATACCGGTACTGCGATGTTCTCATTGCGGGAAAATGGTTAAGCTCACATATCTTGGTACAACTCAATCTGACGAGAACGGTGAAATGCTCTGGAAAATATTTCACGGCATAGCCAAAAACGTGCTATGCAATTATTGTCAAAATCAATATAACTATCTGTCGAAAGAAGGGAGACTTGACGAGTGGCATCAGAACTTGATTCTAAACGTACCAGACCGTTAGTAGATATTGGGGTCGCATGTAATACCAACCAAACTTTTCAGTGGTGGTCAACTGTAATGTTGATGCTACTGAGTGAGGAAAAAAGCGGAAACATTGAGATCGGGCAATTGCGAACTGTTGGTTCGGCTGTTCCAGACCATAATAAGAATAATATTATTGGCGATAGCAAGCGGCGCACGCGCCTGACTGATTACAACAGGCAGGAAGTTACAAAGGGTTTTCTCTCTGGTGAAGCTGAGTGGATATTCTGGATGGACGATGACACTGCGCCACCGCTCAATGCGATCACAGGCTTGTTACACTCAGGTCACGACTTCGTAGCTGGCGCTTACTTTATGACGGCTGAGCCTTATCATCCAATTGCTTACCGCAAGATGCCAGATAACGGTTTGTATGCTCCTATTTACAATTACCCTGATGGTGCGCTTATGCAGGTAGACAGCGTAGGCTTTGGCTGCACGCTTGTACATAGGAGTGTGTACGAAAAGATCAGGGACGCTCATACTGTATTCGAAAGGCACAACGGCGCTCTGTTGGTTGTTCCCAATGATATGGTGACTGGCAACGTAGGCGATGATTACTTTGAGCCTTACGTCAAAGACGGCGTTTACTATGAGCATATCAAGGCAAAGTCTGAGGATGATGACAGACAATTTCCTTTCTATCAATTGGAACATGGAAGAACTGAGGATCATTACTTTTGTGAGTTGGCGGCTCATGTTGGTGTAAAGCCGTGGCTCGACACAACGGTAGTATGCACTCACTATAAGACAATGCCTACAACCAAAGATAACTATACTGAGTTCCTTCTCAAAGAAACGGGGTTAGCATGAAAATAGCTGTATTTGGAAACATGGATATAGAGGCTGATGCAGGGGTTGAGGTAAGGCGGTTTGAGATCACATCATTTTATCCAAACGAAAAGATTGATGGGCTATATTACCGAATATTCGTGTCAAATTGCATGCCAGAACTGCCACGAGAGGCGGTGATGGACTTCTTGAAAAAAGCCCATGACGCTCTTGAGGTGAACGGCGAGATTATTGTACAAGTTCCGATGGCTGAGTTCGCTGCAAAGCAACTCTTTACCAACAAGGCTGACCCAATAACATACTATATGTTGTACGGCACTGACGAACATCCGTTCCGCGCTTGTTACACAATGCTGCAAATGCGTACTCTTTTAGCGCGGGCGAAATTCAACGTAAAGGAAGCGACGGAGGCTATCTTGAAGCTTACGACCACTGATGGCGAAGAACTTAACCTGCCTGTTCACAACTTGGTGGCTGTAAGAAATGATTGACGCAATTGTTGTTGCGGGGCTACTAACCCTCAATATCTACATAGCATGGAGATACTCTAAGATGCCAGTCGAGTCAGACTTTGGCATCTTTGCTATGTGGGGCATGACAGGGGCGGTTTATGGCAGGGATTTTGTGGACTGCAAATCCCCAGGTGTTCATATCTGGCTCATGCTGCTGGCAAAGATAAAGCGGGACATCAAGGCTGTGCGCCTGCTTCACTTTTTTTTGACAGGGCTTCCGTCCATTGTATACTATGCCTTTACAAGAGACTATGCCGGAGCGCTTGCGTTCCTTATCCTGATACATTCTGGCTGGCTCTATGCCTTCCATGGCAATGTAGGCGATATTCCAGCAGGATTGATATTCCTTGCGCTGGTAACTGGCAACCCGTGGCTATTCATGGCGTTGCTCATTGTAGCTACGCTTTACGAACCTAAGCTGATAGTGGCAACTGGCTTGATGACACTGATAAAAGTGCAAACGGTTTGGCTGCCAACAGTTGTCTATGGCGCTGTGATCGGGGCTGGTGCTTATTTGCTTTGGCGGTATCGCCGCTCGGCATGGGATGTGCTGGTTGAGTCGGCTTATACGATTCCTAAGAGAATGATAAGCAGCCGCAAAGGGCTGTATAAGTTCATGCCTTCATTCACCGCTAACCCTGTTATGTATATCCTGCCGTGGCTCTTTGCAGGTATCTACTCTAAGCCGGAAATATTGTACTGGCTTCCCGCGATTGTGCTGATTGCCTTCCAGTTTTTAGGCAAGGTCATCAGACCTAACCACCTGCTGCCGTTGGCGGCTTGGGTCGCTGCCGCTGGTATCAGACCGGAGATAGTGTTCGCCTTAGCCACAACAGACCTGCTTTCTGCTGGTTTATACATTGGCAATATATGGGCACGCTTCTACCCCTACTTGGATGCGATAACAAGAGACGCTAAGCAGATCGGTGAATGGCTGAAAGACAAACCTGGCATCCTTTGGGTAAACTCCATGTGGGCGCAGATATACATGTACGCGAATAAGAAACCCCACTATGGAATGATGGAGATTATCGAGGTAAGCGAAGTGGCTACTGAGCGCAGGAACGCTATGGTCGAGTTGATAAAACAGCACCCGCCAGACTGGATAGTTACTGACGAAACAGCCAGAGTAGGTTATGATTATGGTAAGTACCGCAACGTGGCTAAGGTAAATAACTTCGTTGTCTATAAGAGATATTGATCAAGGAGAACAATGACAACCCTATTTGATGTAATGTTAGAAACAGCGCGGCTATCCGGCATCTTGCGTAGCGGGTCAGGGACTTACGGTGGGGTAGACGGCACAACGGGCTACAAGTATTTCACTGATACTACCCGGCTCGAAAAAGATGAGTCCTTCACTGGCGGCACGCTCTTTTTCAAGACAAGCAAGTTGTTTGCTAAAATATTGAAGTTTGAGCAGACCACTGGCAAAATCTCTTTCTTAGCCAGCACCGCCATTACCGCTGACGAACCTTATAGCGTGACCAACACTGACCCTTATGCTCTTATAGAAGCGGTGAACTCAGCACTCACTCACATGGGCACTTACACTAAGGTAGACGAGACACTCTCATCTGATACGACTTCAACAGAGTACACCCTGCCTACTGGCGTAAGCAATCTTGTCCGGGTGGAATACTCGGTTGATGACTCGTACAGCCCTCAGCTATCATGGCGGGAGATCGAAGGCAAACTCTACACCTACACGCCGTTCAAAACGGCTGGCACGATACGCCTTTACTACAACACCCTTCATTCCTACGTAGAAGAAGCTGATGATGAGATTAGTGACGCTTATAATTACAACCGTTTAGCCTGGACCGCAACCTATATGTTCCAATTCCACAGGCTACAACTCACTGGAAATTACAGTGAGAAAGAAACTTCCCTGATGAGCCTTGCCCAGCGGGAAGCGGAGAAACTTGCACGAGCGTTCCCGGTACACCACTTGGAGCGCGACCCAATCTTGGGGAGGTTCTAATGACATTAATACCAGAAGTGAGAAGCACCACGCCAAACGTGGGTCTAACAGCCGTGTCTCCTACCCACGACATGAAGCTTACAGACGAAGCTGGCAACAGCGTAGGTCTGATCTATTGTGACCGTTATGGCAGGAGAAACCCGGTAGGCGTGAACACTGGCAACATGCCGCGCTCACCTATCCGTATCTCTACTGGCAGCACTGGTTATTCCGATCAAGAGCCGCCTTTCATTACGGAAGTTCAATCCACTTGGGTGGGTGGCAGGGCACAAGCCGACTTGTCCACTGATCGTACAAGGTTTGCAGATAGTTTTAGACTTGACACTACAAAACAGTTCCCTATCTGTGCTCCTGCTGTTATTGCTCAACAAGGCGCTGGGTCTGCTAATTCAGCGGAGTACATAACGGGCACTGCTGGCACTGCTAATATTGATAATACTCCTGTTGCTTGTAAGTTTCCAGCTATTGATGTCGCTTCGTCTGTAAGCGGATTTACGCTTAGGTTCAATCCCGGGCTGGGCGTTTCATCGTATACTATCTATTACGAAGCTGTTGTATCTGTAAATGTTCCAACCTTCGCCAATTACGATAATCCAGAAGATTATACTTATAGCTACAATGTAACAACACCATATCTAAACAACCACTATTTATCAATAGACCCCATTGCAGTGCCAGCAAACTCTAATATATGGCTGATGATTTATGCGACATATCCAGATGAAACGCCTGAATGGATATTAATATCTACGAAACACGATGTTACTGGCGCTGCCGTGTATAGAAAAGCCAGCGGGTCAGAAGCTTGGGGCACTCCACTTGATAAGCATGTTTTCTATGGTTGGGTAGAATACGAGGAGGAACACGATTCCTTGTTCTTTGAGTACCGTAAACAAATGTATGTGATTATGAATACGCTTGGCAGGAATAAGTCCCGTCTTTATATGAATGGCTACAGGGGATATTGCGCGGATAACTCGGCTGATCTCAACAATACTCATATTGACGCTGCTGGTTTGCAGGTCAATGAACTTACCGACGCAATCATTTATGTAATAGCTGGTCCGGGTTCACAAGAGCGCAGACCGTGGCGTAAGGTGGTGACAAATACCGCTTCGGGGGTATGCGTTATGGACAAACCGTGGCGCGTTGCTCACACGGTAAACACAGAATACGTTGTACTCGGGCTGAACAAGTGGCAGCACATTCCCTCTATTGCCTATGAGACTGCCGATCTTAGCATTGGTGCTGAATTATTTACCAGCGCCGTAAAGACCGTCACCGTTGTTGGCGATTACGTTGTATTTGGCTTTGGCACTGGCAGGTACATGGGTTATTTCAAGGTCACTAAAACAGCGATAGGCGCTGCCTACTATCTCAAAAATGACTTTGCCACTGACGATCAGTACGCTGATGTGCTACAAACGATTACAGATAAGTATGGTGTCACGAGAGTATGGCGCGGGGTTGGGGCTAAGGTGGATTGCGCCATTGCCGTAGATTGGGGAAGTCCGTATACGACAGCGCCTACCCTCACCTTCGACCTCAACTACGAGGAACGTGAGAACCTCTACCTGCAAAGAGACCGCCTGTATGTTGACCTTTACAAAGACATTCTTGCTAAGAACAAAGACCTTGCCGATATGGATAGGCAAAAGAACGATCTTATCAGAGAGATTACGCAAATTATAGGCTCGGCTGGTACGATCAACACACCGGGTACTTACACTTACCATGATGGGGTTGGGACTGTCACCGTAGACTCTTATCTGAAAGTTTCCAATGCCAACTATGCAACCGCCGATGACACGATAACGGCACTCAAACGCAAGTTTGACGACCTCACGCTTGAACACAACCGCATACTGGCTGACTATTCCAGTATGACCGATGACGAAAAGGACATAGCAAAGTATAGGGACGAGGACATATTCATTGAGAAGTCCCGCATTGCCGGATTGAAGTCTGGCTCTTGGGCTATAAGTTCCCCGTCTTATACCTTCGCAGATGAGGGCATTGCTCATAGTGCCATGTTCGGGTCATCCACCCCGATTGCCGGGACAGATTTAGATGATGTAATAGCCGAGTATGCCAATGCAAAAGTGGACGTGAGAGAGCTTACTGACAGGGCTTATGCCATTATCGGAACTGGTACAATTGCCAGCCCGGGTACGGACTCTGAATTGAAGCGGGTCTTTGACGATATTGCCTATGAGACTGCAAGGCTGGCTTATGAAAGCGCTGAGCATAATACGATTTACAGGCAGATACTTGACCTGACATACCAGATTTCCAACGCAAGCAATACAGACTTGGAGAATACTGCTACCTCAGCAATAGATGGGGTGCTTGACCTCGCCGCTCACGCGGATAGAAGCAATTGGGTGAACGCAAAGTACCTGCCAACTTACATTTATGCTGGCGATAAGTACAACCCCATTACTAACATCGTCGGGTATGGCGACACTAAAATCCCTTATATTTTCAAGACAGACAGTTTTGGCAGTATTTCGGACGGGGTATATCAGGAGCTGCCAATCGGTGAGATGAAATCTATCAACTCTATACTGAACGGTACGGCGGCTATGCAGTTTGGTGTATACCTCTACTTCAACTTGGAAGGCGGCATGGTTGAGCGCTATTACGATCAGCGCCTTGACGATGTTGGTCCTAACCGGGATGAGGGACTTCCAGCAGACAGGCAGGGAGAGATTACAAAACTCTTGCCATACCCGGGAAGGTATTATGCTGCGGTAGACGCTGGCAGCGATGGCTACTCGTCCGTGCTTTGTAATAATATGTTGGGTGAGTATTCTTGGCATGAGATATGGAGGAGTACAACGCGTGGCGACCAGATTTACGATGTGTATGTCCAGACAATACCCGGGTTTACCGAGGTGGACAGGTTGTGGATTGCTACTACTGAAAGCATCATTGCCGTGCCAATTGCGATCACGCCAGTTAACCAGTACAAGTATGAATACTTTGGCTATGGTGCGTCATCACCTGCTTACACCTACGACTTCACAACGGCAGGCTGGGTAGAGACCTCATGGATTGACTTCGATGTAAAGTCAGTAGATAAGTATTTCCACTCAGTTACCATATTCTCGGATTACACTGGTGAGGTAAAGACGGGTGACGAGTACAAGATTTCGGTTTACTTCAAAGTAGACGGTGATGTTGAGTGGTCACACGCTGGTGATGTGTGGGCTTCTGAGTATGTCAATGGCAAGTTCAATGTGGGGGTAAAGGAACTGGAACTCCAATACCCATTCGGAAGCGTCAGTGGTAAAAAGATCAAGTTCAGAATAAAGATGATGCCTTGCGCCGATGTGTACGAGTCTCCACGCCTGAAAGCAATTGTAGTCAATGCCATTCTACGCCTGCCTTCTAAGCGAACTTGGACTGTAAACTTCCTTGTTGACCCGGAGGTGGATCTGAACGACAAGCCTATCCACGATGCCACCGGGGTACTTCTTTATTGGCTCAACAAGTGGGCTAACAGCAAGACCTATGCAGTCCCGTTGACAATGAACACGAATGACTATTCTAATGACAATGTAAAGGTAATGATTGATCCGGCTTCGCTGGTCACTTACGATGTGATAACAGACCAGAACGCAAGCAAGAATAAGACCTATAAGCACATTGGTTCTCTTACACTCTATGAGGTCTGATGGCTAATGAAGAACTGCAAGTTCATGGGATCAAAGTTGATTCCATAAATGAGTACAACGTGGCTAAGGCATTGGACAAGCTGGGCTATGAGTATGCCTATCAGAAGTATCTCGGAGCAGGGGGAATACGGGGTACTTCTATTATTGACTTTCTTGTGTATACCGTGCCTAAACCTACGCCGTTGTTTGTGCATGGCGCTTACTGGCATGGAGGGCAATATGCTCTTACCTCAAAACTTCAGGAACAATTCATCAACGCAAAAATGAAGGGCACTTGGGCTATGGCGGTGATCATTTGGGAATACGAATGTGAAACCGAGGAAATGGCATATCAGGCACTACAATCTAAACTATAAAAGGAAACATTATGATAACAAGCAACCAAGCAGGAGCAGTAACTACGATTGTGCATGATTACTCAAATAATGACAATGTTGGGCTACTATACCTGACATCTGACCTACATATTGATAGTGTCTATTGCAATAGGGACGCGCTGTTCTCAGACTTAGAGGAAGCTCGTAAGCGCAACTCCATGATATTCCTGCTGGGTGACGTGTTTGACGCAATGCAGGGCAGGTTCGACCCGAGACGCAGCCTTGACGAACTAAGACCTGAGTACCGCAGGAACGATTACTATGACTATGTGGTAAAGGACGTGGCTAAGTTATTGAAGCCATATGCGGCTAACATCACTCTTATCACACCGGGAAACCATGAAACAGCAGTGCTGAAAAACGCATCACTTTCTCTTATTGACAGGCTCGTGTATGCTATGAACACGGAGTACAGCGGGCGCGTGCTACAAGGTGGCTACGGCGGGTGGGTGAGGATTAACCTTCAGGGCGGTAAGAATGGACGCAGGACTTCGATCAAGATGAAATACTATCATGGCGCCGGGGGAGATGCTCCCGTTACAAGAGGCGTTATCCAGACCAACAGGCAGCAAGTTTACATCAAGGATGCTGACATTATTGTGAACGGGCATAACCACAATGCCTACTATGTGCCTATCGTAAGTGAAACACTCTCAAATAATGGTAAGGTTGTGTTCCAGACCACTCACCATATCCGCACTCCCGGGTATAAGCAGGAGTATGGGGACGGTACGCAAGGCTGGGCGGTTGAGAAGGGGTTTGTGCCTAAGCCAATTGGCGGCGTGTTTGTACAGTACGAGGTCATAAGTAATGGGCTAAGGAAGGGTAAACCTACTGAGGTTTACACTGATATACGAGTTATTCCAATGATACACGCGCCAAACATTTCTGGATTATAATAAAGATATGAGTATTGACATCCATTTTGAGATCGACCAAGTTGGCTCGGATGAGGAGTATACAAAATGAAACCGATTTTAGACATCTCATTTTACCAGACCCCTTCCGCGATCAATTACGATCTGCTGGCATCGAACATCAGCGGCGTAATACTTCGCGCGTGCTATTCTGTTTACAAGGACACCGCGTTTGACCGCCACTATCAGGAGTTTACCTCTCGCGGCATTCCAGTTGGCGCTTACCATTACATCATCGGCTCGGCTTCTATTCCGGCTCAGGCGGCTGCGTTTGACGCGGCTGTTGGCGCAAAGGACATGCGATTAGGTTGCTGGATTGACGTTGAGGATACGCGCGCAGGCACTAAGTTGAGCCGCCAGAACGTGTTAGATTACGCGGCGCTCCAGCCTGACATGGGCATCTATACCAGCCAGAACGCATGGCGCTTGATTATGGGCGGCGTCTATTTGAACGACCGCAAGCTGTGGGTCGCTCATTACACCACCGTCCCTAATCCATTGCTGCCTACCGGCTGGACGAGTTGGTGGCTTTGGCAGTTTACTTCAAGCGGGCGATTACCAGGCTACAACGGCAATCTGGACACCAACCGCTTCTTCGGCACAGATCAACAGTTCGCGGAGTGGGTGGGTGCAACGGAAGCGCCGCCTGATCCGCCGGTCGAGAAGCTGTTTGACGCGCGCGTCTACTCGTGGGCAACACCTTACGTCAACATCCGCAAAGAGCCGTCCATAACCAGTGAGGATTTGGGCGACCTATACCCGAATACCGTTGTCGGGGTAACTTCCATAACGGGCGAGTGGTACGGAATATCAAACGGCTTTGTCATGAGCCGATACTTGGAACGGCTCGATTATCAGCCGCCTGCCGTGCTGGAATATGCGTACTTTGGCGGCATCTACAACCAGCGTGACATTCGCTGGTCGGCGCATCCATTGGGTACTAAGTCTACAATCGGCGCAAACGGCTGTTTGATGACCTGCTGCTCAATGGTCTGCAACCAATTCGGGCACGCTTCTAACCCGCTTCAATTGAATCAGTGGCTCACGGATAATGAAGGCTATCTTGACGGCAACCTGTTTTTGTGGGCGAAGATCGAAGAACTCTATCCCGACATGAAATTCGACGGGTTCGTCTATAACCCCACGACCGCACAAATTCGGGCGGCAATTCTGGCAGGCACTTTGCCGATTATGTACGTGGACTTCAACGACGATACTCCGCTGATTGAGATGCACTGGGTGCTGGGGATTGGCGTAACGGGGGCGGACGTACTTATCGCAGACCCGTGGACTGGCACGATGGGCAAGTTGAGCGAGATGTACCCGAAGGCGGTCATCAGATTTGGAAGCTATTCACGGAGGAACATATGACAGGACAATTATCGGCACTGGCGCAAGGCAAGGCGGCTGGCACGGCTGGCTATACCTCGAAGCTGCTCAAAACAGGACAGACCACGCAGTACAACTCCGAGCTTGATGATGGCTACTACGAGGTTGGGGTAGCGAAGTCGTACACG
>Ga0209099_1002523_pt1 | contig 15982 bp, 13 predicted proteins | sample AD_JPNHW2_MetaG_FD_184430 | JGI IMG/M metagenome (GOLD analysis project Ga0209099, IMG submission 184430) | Active sludge microbial communities of municipal wastewater-treating anaerobic digesters from Japan - AD_JPNHW2_MetaG (SPAdes) (version 2) | ecosystem: Engineered > Bioreactor > Anaerobic... | reverse complement strand
TTAGAATACCTTTTTCGTCATAGAAATGAATCAAATCAGAGTGTTCCTTTAAAGTATGAATCAAAGGATTCATCTTTTTTCTTTTTTTATCTTTTTTCAATTTTGCTAATTCTTTCGATTTTTCTAGGTAATTAAAATAAAGAAAAGATAAAATATAGGGAATTAGAAGGATGAGAAAAGTATAAAAAGAGGTTCTAAAAACGATTAGGTACAAGAAACGAGGATCATGTAAAACAAACTTAGTGAAAAGGGAGTAGATTAATGAAAACATTAAAAACTCGATCATGATCCATATCAAATACTGCCAGTAGTATAAATTAGTTTTTTTACCAACAAGATATAGAAAGATTCTACTAAAGAATAGAAAACCAAAACCGGCGAAAATCACAATCGAAGCCATTGCAAAATTCTCCAGTTTATTTCCGGAATCAAACCAGATGGTGAATCCAAAAGGGGAATAAATGGCGATAAACAATAGTGAAAAGACTAATGTAAAAAGTAAAAAGTAAATATTGTACAAAATACTGTACGAAAAGTCAGGTATTTTTTTATTCATATCTTTTCCAAAAATAGAATGGCAAAGATAGTCCTTTTTATTTAAAAAGTAATAAGTAAAAAGTAAAAAAGAACTTCTTACTTATTACTTATTACTTATTACTTATTACTTAATTATAAAGTTTGTAAATAGTGTCTTTGTATCTTTCCTGAATTAAATTTCTTTTAACTTTAAGTGTAGGTGTTAGAATTTCAGTATGTTGAGACCATTCATCAGGGATCAATTCGAATTTTTTAACTTTTTCAGTATCGTTAAAAAAGACGTTATACTTAGTTACTTCTTTATTAAATCTTTGGATAATGGTTGGATCTTTAACTGCATTTTCAGGAGTTGTAAATTCAACATTATGTCTTAAACTCCATTGTTTTAAAAATTCAAAATCAGGTTTAATTAAAGCAGCTGCAAATTTTTCCCCTTCTCCAACAACCACAATGTTTTCGATAAATGGTGATTCATTCATCTTATCTTCAATAACTTGAGGATTAATATACTTACCGAAAGAAGTTTTAAATAAACTTTTTAAACGACCTGTTAATACAACTTGACCTTTTTTGTTAATATGGCCTAAGTCACCGGTATGGAACCATCCGTCTTCATCAATAACAGTTTTGGTTAAAGCTTCATCCTTGTAATATCCCATCATTACATTATGTCCACGACAACAAAGTTCGCCATTTTCAGCAGTTTTTATTTCAATTCCAGGTAAAGGAAACCCAACAGTTCCGGACTCACGACCATTTTTATCGCGGCAGCTTACAGCAGTTACGGGAGATGTTTCAGTAAGGCCATAACCTTCAAATACAGGCATTCCAATTGCTGAAAAGAAAGAAGCAATTCTAGGTTGGAGGCTGGCTGCTCCGGAAACAACGATATCAAAATTTCCACCTATATTTTTTCTAATCTTAGAATACACTAATTTATCTGCTAGTTTATGTTTTAAATTATAAAACCAGGTTCTTTCATGATCTTGAATTTTATATTTCACGGCAACTTTTACTGCCCATCTGAATATTTTTCTAGTTATAAAAGGCATATTTACGCTGGAAGAATAAATTTTATCATAGATTTTATCCAACATTCTAGGAACAGCAGACATCATAGTAGGGGAAACTTCTTTGATATTTTCAGCAATAGTTCCTAAATTTTGAGCATAATATACTGACATTCCTAAATATTGATACATAAAAACCAACATTCTTTCATATGCATGACATAAAGGCAAGAAACTAAACGCAGTTTTTGACCATTTTGCTGGTGTTTGTTTAATATTAAGAATTTGATTCACAATATTACTGTGAGATAACATCACTCCTTTAGGGACACCAGTAGTTCCTGAAGTGTATATGATAGTAGAACAATCAGATGATTTTATACTGTCTTTTCTTCTTTTTAGCTCTTCAAAATCGGGATTAGCTTCACCGAATTCAACTAATTGAGAAAAGAAAGGATATTTATTACGATCAATAAAAGTATAAATATGTTCTAAGATAGGTAACTCATCTTTAATACTGGTTATTTTTTCCATTAATTCAGCACCTTCAATAACAACCATTTTTACTTCAGCATGATTTAGAATGTATTGATATTCTTTTGCTGTTATCGTAGGGTAAACCGGAACTGTAATCGCTCCTATTTGCATAATCGCCATATCCAGCATATTCCATTCTGGACGGTTATTCGCAATGATTCCAACTTTGTCTCCTACTTGAATCCCTAATTTAATTAAGGCAAAACTGATTTTCTGAGAAATCTCAAAAAAATCTTTAGGTGAATATTTTACCCATTCTTTATTAGTTTTACCTGCAAGAGCAACTTCTTGTTCAGGATAAAGATCTTGATAACGATCTAAAATGTCAAAAATTCTAACGATTTCCATGAATTTTATTTTTTAGTGAATACAATTATTGATCTACTGTTTTGATGAGTAAAAATAATTCTAAATATTAATTATTCCTATTAATAAGTGGTGTCAAGACTTTTAATAGGGCTAAATTTCAAATATGGAGACCAAAATTCTATATATGGGGTGAAATTATATGTTTTAAATTTTTATAAAATTTCAATTTGTAAATTTCGTATATTTGCAACCTCAAAAAAATGGAAAAGAATGAGTAGCAAAATCCCTGAATATTTATTGAAAAAGAAGAATATTTTTTTATTCCTGACATTTGTTGCGCTTTTTTCTATCCTATTTATTAATATATATAAACCTTTTAATTCTACATCCTGGGCTAAAAACGGAACCAATAAAACTATCTATTTCTTTGTCTCGGGGACTATTGTTTTATCGGGAATCGGTGTAATGTTAATCAGTAGAATGTTTATGTTATTGGTTAAGAATAAGATGAGAATTACTATAACTGATTATATCATCTGGATTATTGTAGAAATTTTAATCATGTCAACCATTTATAGCATCGTTGCCATGAACTACTCTCAAAAACCAACTGACTTTTTTGATATTTTTCCCAATACAGTCCTGTATATTTTTCTTACACTTTTTCTTCCTTATGTCGTTTCTTGGCTATATTTTGCTTTACAAGAAAAAAATTCTGCCATTGCAAAATTAGTGGAGATGAATCGCTATATTGATGAAGAAAATTATGCATCTATTGGGAATGAAAAACAAAATTTAATCCATTTTCATGATGAAAAAGGGACATTAAGACTTTCAATTAAGTTTTCAAAGCTTTACTATATTGAAGCCGCTGATAATTACGTGAACATTTATTACGAAAATAAAGGCAAAATAAGTCGGTTTTTATTACGTAAAAGCTTGAAAAGCATTGAAGACTCATACAAAGAATACCCATTAATCAGATGTCACAGATCCTATATAATAAATGTAGAAAAGGTTAAAGTGCTCAAAAAAGAGAAAGATGGAACCTATATAGATTTTGATTATAGTGACATCAATGTGATTCCGGTTTCAAAAACGTATTCTCAAAATATTATTGATATATTCTATAAATAGTTATGTTTACCATTCGATTAGCTGAACCTAAAGATGTTCCTGTTATATTAGATCTAATCAGAGCTATTGCTGATTATGAAAAATTATTAGACCAAGTGGAAGCCACTGAAGAGATACTTCATGATTCACTTTTTGTAAAAAAAGGTGCTGAAGTTTTACTAGGTGAAATCGATGGAAAACCTATTGCATTTGCCCTATTTTTCCATAATTTTTCAACTTTTACAGGAAAAAGAGGTTTATATTTAGAAGATATTTTTGTACAACCCGCGTACAGAAATTGTGGATATGGCAAACAATTCTTCAGTGAATTGGCAAAAATTGCCAAAGAGAGAGACTGTGGAAGAATGGAATGGATCTGTTTGGATTGGAATGAACCATCAATACAGTTTTATAAAACTAGAATTAAAGCAGTTCCATTAGATGAATGGACTGTTTATCGTGTTACTAATGAACAGTTTGACGATGTAATAAATATAATAAATCAATAAATATAAATACTCAATATGAAAAAGCAAATCATAACTGCTCAAGAAGCAGCATCGAAAATTAAGGATGGAATGGTTTTGATGATTGGTGGTTTCATGGCTGCCGGATCTCCAAAAAAAATTATTGATGCCATTGTTGCCAGTGATGTCAAAGATTTAACAATAGTATGTAATGATACCGCTTTTCCTGATAAAGGAATTGGTAAATTAATTGCAGCTAAAAAAGTGAAAAAAGTGATCGCTTCACATATCGGAACAAACCCTTTAACCATTGAACAATTCAATAATAAAGAGATTGAAGTTGAATTTGTACCACAAGGAACATTAGCTGAAAGAGTGAGATGTGCAGGATCAGGGTTAGGAGCTGTCCTTACTCCTACCGGTTATGGTACCGTTGTAGCTGAAGGCAAACAAATCATTGAATTGGATGGAACTCCATACTTACTTGAAAAGGCTTTAAAAGGTGATGTAGCTCTATTAGGTGCTAATATCGCTGATCATTCAGGAAATTTAGTTTATAAGGGTACTACTCAAAACTTCAATCCTTTAATGGCTATGGCTTGTGATCTCGTTATTGCTGAAGCAGAAGAGATCGTTGAAACCGGTAAAATTCCTATGGAAAATATTCATACTCAAAATATTTTTATAGATTTCTTAGTTCAATAATTATAAAAAAAACATATTATGATCAAATCAACGATTAGACTTAGAATGAGCTCACATGACGCTCATTACGGCGGAAATTTAGTGGACGGTGCAAGAATGTTACAACTATTTGGTGATGTTGCTACAGAATTGCTTATTATCAATGATGGTGACGAAGGACTATTTGCTGCTTATGATAAAATTGAATTTTTAGCTCCTGTTTTTGCCGGAGATTATATTGAAGCTACCGGCGAGATTGTTTCTGTTGGTAACAGCTCTAGAAAAATGGTCTTTGAAGCTAGAAAAGTGATTAAACCACGCCCTGATATTTCTGAATCAGCTGCAGATTTTCTTGAAGAACCTATCGTAGTTTGTAGAGCAAGCGGCACTTGCGTAGTTCCAAAAAAATGTCAAAGAATTCAACATTAATAAATCATATTCAGTTCCATTATTTTTGAATTACTTAAAACAGACACAACTATGAACAAATTAATAATTACCGCTGCCATTTGTGGCGCAGAAGTTCTAAAAGAACACAACCCCGCTGTTCCTTATACCATCGAGGAATTGGTTAGAGAAGCTAAATCAGCTTATGATGCAGGTGCTTCTATTATTCACCTTCATGTTCGTTGGGACGATGGTACGCCAACTCAAGACAAAGGTCGCTTTAAAGCAGCTATTGATGCTATAAAAAAAGAGATCCCTGATGTCATTATCCAACCTTCAACCGGTGGTGCTGTTGGTATGACTGATGATGAAAGGCTTCAACCAACTGAATTAAAACCTGAAATGGCTACCTTAGATTGTGGTACCCTTAACTTTGGTGGTGATGATATTTTTATGAACACTGAAACCACTATCAAATATTTCGGAAAAAGAATGATTGAATTGGGCATTAAACCTGAATTAGAGTGTTTCGATAAAAGTATGATCGAAATGGCTCTAAGGTTACAAAAGAAAGGTTTTATCAATAAACCAATGCATTTTGACTTTGTCATGGGTGTAAATGGTGGAATTGGTGGAGATCTTAGAGATTTTGTTTTCATGAGAGGCAGTATCCCTGAAGATGCAACTTATACCGTTGCAGGTATTGGAAGATATGAATTCCCTTTAGCTATGGCTGGTATTATTGATGGCGGTCACGTTAGAGTCGGATTTGAAGATAACGTTTTCCTTTCTAAAGGTGTACTTGCAAAATCTAATGGCGAACTCGTTGCTAAAGTCGTAAGAATGGCTAAAGAGTTAGGCCGTGAGATTGCTACCCCTCAAGAAGCCAGAGAAATCTTAGGACTTGCTCCATTAGCTTAAAACTAAAAGTTTTGATAAAAAAAAGGAGGTCAATTGACCTCCTTTTTTTTATTGAATTGCTTCCTTGAATTGAGCTTCAAATTCAGGTGAAACTGTAATTCCTATGGTCTTCTTTACTCTATATAACATCTTAATGGTTTCTTTATCAGTATTATTGATATTATAAGCTTTTTCAAACCATTCATGAGCGACTTTATATAAATTATCTTTTTGAACTTTCAAATCTTGTTGCATTTTGATTTTATCAGCATTTGAAATAGTCTTAGATAATCTAACTGATTCTGCCTGAACATCAATATCCGCAGCTTTTTTAAGATAAAGGAAACCTTTTTGATAAGTCATTTCAAAATTAGTAGGGAAAAGTCCTAAATATTTATCAATGATTTGTTCAGATTGTTGTAATTCATTAATATTTGACATATAATCAGTGATATCCAAAATTGCATTCAAATGATCAGGATCAAAAGGAGTTTTATCTAAGATTTCAAGAGCTCTGTTTTTCAATGTATCAAATTGATGAGTCATATATAAATAGTTTAACTCAATATTAGCAATCATCAATCTTGAATCTAGCATAGTGTCTGGAATTGCTTTTTTAGCTGTAGCAATAACTTTTCCACATTGAACGGTATCTTTATCTTCTAAAAACATTTTATATGTTTTCACATAAATTGATGGGATAGGTTTTTTGAAATTAAGTGCTTTTTTTAAGCTAGCTTTATAATTTTCAACATCACCTTTTCCTTGATACGCATCAGATAAATCTACATAAGACCAAAATAAACCTTCATGATCAGGTTTTAATTCATCTATAGAAATGGCATAACATTTTTGAGCAATCAAAATTAATTCAATAGCTTTATCATAATTTTTTTCTTTCAAATATCTGACACCTAAATCATGAATATCAGCACCACAAACTTTTTGACCTTTTACTGGGCCAATCATACCTGATTTTGGTTCAACTTTAGGATCTATTTCAAGAGCTTTTTTAAATGCTTCAACTACTTCCACTAAAATTTCAGGATTTTTTAAAACATAGTTTGGGTTTTGTTTCTTTTGATTCAATTCATAGTCATAATAACGAAGATAAACGTTTGCTTTCATTAACCATGCATCTGCACTTCCTTCATTACCAGGCATACATTTTTTATCTAACATATTTTTTGCCTTCCCCGGTGCATTTTGATTCATAATCGTGTAATAAACGTCATTCAAACACTCCTGTGAAAATAAACTTCCACTCAAAATAATTGTAAATACAATTAAACTTAAAATTTTTCTCATATAAACTGTTAATTAAACTTGTTGTTTTTTCTTATTGTTTTTTCAATTCTTCAATTCTTTTACTAATTTCATCATATTTAGGTGATTGTATTCTACCGTATATAGACTTCAATGTACTCAATACGTTTAAATCATTTGGATCTTTAGCAATTATTTTTTCAAAGAAGGTCTGTGCTTGGGTTAGGTAGTATTCTGAATCTTTCTTTGCCTTAGCACCGTTAATTTTATCCCCTTTAATTTCTAAATCATTATATTCTTTGAATTTTTGTTCAGATAAATAATAGTTACATACTCCTAAATTGTATAAAATAACGTAATTATCTTTATTTATTGCATAAGCCATTCTTAAAAGTTCATCAGCTTTTATGTAATTTTTATCTTGAATATAAAAATTAGACACATTTACTAATAAATCAGGATTTTTATAAATAGCAACCGGTAATAGTTCCATCATTTTCCGGGCTTTAAGGGTATCCTTAATCTGAAAATTGTAATCTATTTCGGCAACATAAAGAGCGGGATCATTGGGCATTAATATTTTAGCTTGCGTTAAAAGATTCTCCATTTTTGCCGTATTTTGATCCTTTTTATATTGTTCAATTAACCTTACAAAAACATTCACATTTTTAGTGCTGTCCAGGATTGCTTTTTCATATATTTCAGTAGCTTTTGGATTTTGAGTCATTTCCAAAGCATAGCCATAATAGTAGTAAAGTTCACCATACAAGGGATAAGTAGGTTTTTGAAATTCATAACAATAGGTTGCTTTTTCAAAAATGGAAATAGCTTCAGTATAATTATTAGCAATAAGAACATCAACTCCATAAACAAAAAGCAACCCATATAATGATGGAAATGCTTGATCAGGGGAGAACATATTGTAACCTTCCACATTTTTGTCTAACTCTTTCGCTTTTACAAAAGCATTGTAGGCTTGAAGGGGTGCATCAGGATACTGAATGACGTAAGAACCATTTTCTCTTTTCTTTTCGTATTCCTGATTGGCCAGATACAAATAAATATTTCCTTTATATAAGTATGTATTTGCTTTTGTGTTTAATTTGGGATCCTCTAAGCATTGGTCAATCAACCCCTTAGCTTCAATATATTCTCCATTAGAGAATGCATTATAAGCTTTATTTAAGGAAGGTTTTTGAGCCCAAACAACAAGGTTTAAAGCTATAAAAACGAATAAAAAAATTTGTTTTTTCATAGTTTATTCATTTTGATCATCAATAATTGTTTCATTTTCAACATTTAAATTGGCTTCCTCTTCAATCATATCAGTACCATCAATTGAGACAACGTCTTCATCTTCATCTCTAGGCACTTGAGTAACAGCTGCAATAGCATCATCCCCTTTCAAGTTAATCAGACGCACCCCTTGAGTGGCACGGCCCATCACTCTCAACTGATCCACATGTAATCTAATTGCAATTCCGGATTTATTGATGATCATTAAATCATCATCATCCGTTACATTTTTGATTGCAATCAAGCCACCTGTTTTATCGGTAATACTAATAGTCTTAACCCCTTTACCACCTCTGTTGGTTGCACGATAATCTTCTAATGGAGATCTTTTGCCATAACCATTTTCAGAAACCACTAAGATATCATATTGAGGATTGTCTACACAGATCATACCAACCACATAATCAGCATCATAAGCTAAAGTAACCCCTTTTACACCGGATGCATTTCTACCCATCGGTCTTACAGTAGTTTCATTAAATCTTACTGCTTTACCTGAATTCATAGCCATCATGATTTCGCTCTGTCCATTGGTCAATCTAGCTTCCAATAAGTGGTCATCTTCTCTGATCGTAATGGCAATAATACCATTTTGTCTAGGACGAGAATATGCCTCTAAAGATGTTTTTTTAATAATACCTTTTTCAGAACACAAAATAATATAGTTATTATTAATATAATCCTCATCAGATAAATTATTAACGTTAATTACCGCTTTAATTTTATCATCAGGTTCAATATTGATTAAATTTTGAATGGCTCTACCTTTGGATAGTTTATTTCCTTCAGGAATTTCATAAACTCTTAACCAAAAACATTTACCTTTTTCAGTGAAGAATAGTAAATAATTGTGGTTTGTAGCCATATATAAGTGTTCAATAAAGTCTTCATCTCTGGAATTACTTCCTTTAGAACCTTTTCCACCTCTATTTTGAACTTTATATTCAGTTAATGATGTTCTTTTGATATATCCTAAGTGAGAAATAGTGATTACAACTTCAGTATCCGCAATAGTATCTTCAATCCTAAAGTCAGAAGCAGCAAATTCAATTTTTGAACGTCTGGCATCGCCATATTTATCTTTCACTTCCTGAATCTCATCTTTTAAAATTTGCATTCTAAGCCCTTCATCAGCAAGTACTTGTTGTAAATAGGTAATTTTCTTAAGGAGTTCATCATATTCTGCTTGTAGTCTTTCTCTTTCCAATCCAACCAACTGGCGAAGTCTCATTTCCACAATGGCCGCAGCTTGTTTATCAGAAAAATCGTATTTGGCAATTAATTCATCAATAGCAGCAGTAACTGTTTTAGATGCTCTGATAATAGCAATGATTTCATCAATGATATCCAATGCTTTAAGAAGACCCTCCAAAATATGAGCTCTTTCTAAGGCTTTATTAAGATCAAATTCTGATCTTCTGATCACCACCTGGTGACGGTGTTTAACGAATTCAACAATGATATCTTTAAGATTCAAAGACATCGGGCGACCGTTCACAAGAGCCACATTATTAACGCTATAGGAAGATTGAAGAGAGGTATATTGATATAATTTGTTTAAAACTACATTCGCTACTGCATCTCTTTTAAGTTCATATACAATTTTTGTACCTGATTTTTCACTGGAAAGGTTTTCAATATTGGAGATTCCATCAATTTTATCTTCACGGATCAACTCAACCGTTCTGCGGATCATTTCAGAAGGGTTAACCATATATGGTAAAGAGTTCACCACAATTGTGGTTCTGTTTCCTTCCTCTTCGATAGTTGATTCTCCACGCATCACAATTCTACCACGACCGGTTTCAAATGCTTCTCTAACACCTTCGTAGCCATAAATGGAACAACCTGTAGGAAAATCAGGAGCTTTGATAAACTCCATCAATTCAGGAATAGTAATATCGTGATTATCAATATAGGCGATTAGACCATCACAAACTTCACTTAAATTGTGAGGAGGCATATTGGTTGCCATACCTACAGCAATACCGGAAGAACCATTGATTAACAAGTTCGGAATTTTAGCAGGTAGAACTCTTGGTTCCTGTAGTGAATCGTCGAAGTTGTTTTCAAAATCAACCGTATTTTTTTCAATATCTTCCAGCATTTCTTCCGCAATTTTCATCATACGAGCTTCGGTATAACGCATCGCAGCAGGACTATCACCATCAGGAGATCCAAAATTACCTTGACCATCAATGAATGGATAACGTAAAGACCAATTTTGAGCCATACGAACCATGGCATCATAAACGGCAGTATCACCATGTGGGTGGTATTTACCGAGTACATCCCCAACTATTCTTGCAGATTTCTTGTATGGTTTACCGGAAACAATCCCCATATCCCACATTGCATATAATATTCTTCTATGAACAGGTTTAAATCCGTCACGAACATCAGGTAGTGCCCTGGATACAATTACAGACATAGAATAATCTATGTAAGCAGATTTCATTTGGTTTTCGATATTTACCTGTACAATTTTTTCTCCTTCAAACATGTTTTTTGAAAAATTTAGTTATATTAAAGTTTTGATTTTCAGTTTATTACATTCAATTTAAATAATTTACAAATATAGGGAAAAAAACCTTTGATTCAACGAAAAAAAACTATTAAAAAGTCGATTTTTTCTAGACTTTTTAATAGTTTTTAACTATTTTATAAAAAAAATGAAATAATGCTATTTTGCAGCGATAGTTTCAATTTCTACAAGAACTCCAAGAGGAAGATCTTTAACAGCGAAAGCGGCTCTTGCAGGAGGGTTTTCAGTGTAATATTTTGCATATATTTCGTTCATAGCCTTGAAGTTAGCGATATCACTTAACAAACAGGTAGATTTAATTACATCCTGATAAGTATAACCGGCTTCATTAAGAATTGCCCCAATGTTTTTCATCACTTGTTCAGTTTGTGCTTCGATACCTTCAGGAACAGTTCCTGTAGCAGGATTGATTGGAATTTGTCCGGAAATAAATAACATTCCGTTAGCTTCAACTGCTTGACTGTAAGGACCAACTGCTTTAGGTGCATTTTCGGTGTGAATAATTTTTTTCATATTATTTTAATTTTAAAGTTAGATTCAAAAAGTTTGGCAAAATTATCAAAAAAAGTTGATTTTTTCTTTTTTTTCTTTTTTTTATTTGGACATCCGGCACCATCTTGTCTAATCTTTCCCCCTTCCCCTTGCCCCTTTCCCCTAAATTAGCACATCTGCACATTAGCACATTTGCAATCTGGCACGATATTTGCATTTTAGTAAGAAATTGTAATGAATTTCTAAAACCAATCATGAACTTAATGCAGTTTTTTGTACTTTTGCAAATTATTTTATAACAAGATTTTATGAACGAAAGAATCGAACTGGGACGATATAATATTCTACCTCCTGTTGTCAAAAACTTACTGATCATCAATGGATTATTCTTTGTTGCCACTATACTATTAGAACCCAGAGGCATCTTTTTGGATAAACTTTTCGGACTACACTATGTGGAAGCCCCCGACTTTAAAATATGGCAAATATTTACCTACATGTTTATGCATGGTAATTTTGGACACCTCTTCTTTAATATGTTTTCCCTTTGGATGTTCGGTGCAGCTATCGAAAACCTATGGGGTAGCAAAAGATTTCTGATTTATTACCTCATTACAGGAATAGGTGCCGCTATTATTCATTATATTGTAATCTATTTCCAAATCCATCAGGATATTGCTCTCTTTAATCTATTTCTGGAAAATCCAAGTATAGAAAACTATAAAAACTTAGCAAATCTTGCTCATTCTGAAAGAATTAGACCCGTTTTGGAGAATAATTTACAAATTCTTCAAGCCAGTCCTTCCAGTTTAAATGAACTCTCTATAGCTACTGCAAATATTAAAGATAGTTTTCTCAACTCATTTAACGTTATAGGTGCTTCCGGATCTGTTTTTGGAATCCTATTAGCTTTCGGAATGTTATTTCCCAACGCCATGCTTTATATTTACTTTTTCTTACCCATTAAAGCCAAATGGTTCGTTGTGATTTATGGTGCGCTTGAACTCATTTTTGGAGTTACCGGAACTAATGATGGTGTCGCCCATTTTGCCCATCTCGGCGGAATGTTGTTCGGTTTTATTCTGATTATGTTCTGGAAGAAAAAACGAACCTTGTACTAATATTTAAACTACTGTTAATGAACACTTTTTATAATCAAAATCCATTTGGTTTTCAAAATTTAAACTGGAAACAATTGCTGAAAAACTACTTCTCTTTTAGCTCTATACTGACAAAACTGATTATCATCAATGTTGCGGTTTATATTATCTTCCTCCTTTTTAAGGTTGTAGTCCTTTTATTTGGTTTTCTTTTTCAACAAAGTGATGTATATCAACTGTTTATACAAAACATAATTCATCTTCTCTCCTGCCCTGCCTCTTTTGAAACCCTTTTACACCAACCCTGGTCCATTTTTACTTCTTTGTTTTTTCATGTAAAATTCTGGCATATCTTCTTCAATATGATTATGTTATCGGTTATAGGAGGTATCTTCAGACAATTTATTCAGGAAAAGCATATTCTCATTACCTACATATTAGGTGGAATCTTTGGAAATCTACTTTATATGTTGGCTTATAACTATTTTCCTGTTTTTAATGAAGCATTGCAAGTAGGATCTTATGCAATGGGGGCTTCCGGTGGAATTATGGCTATTATGGCAGCAATCACCGCTTATCACCCCAACCATAAAATCAACCTTATTTTCATTGGACCGGTTAAAATTCTATGGGTAACGCTTGTTTTTGTTGTGATCGATATCCTTAGCATTCAAGGTGACAATGCAGGTGGTCATTTAGCCCATCTCGGAGGGGTTATGTATGGTGCTTTTTCGGTATTATTTTACTTAAAGTATAACTTTAAGTTTCCTCGATTTAATACTAGAAAAAAGAAGAAAATGAAATATGCAACATCATCAAATTACACCTATAATGAACGTCCCGTTTCCGATGAAGAATATAATGCCCGTAAAGTTGAAAATGAGAAAAAAATCGATTCCATTTTAGATAAAATTTCAAAAAATGGGTATGATTCATTATCTAAAGAGGAAAAAGAGTTTTTGTTTAAACAAAAAAGATAATATGGCTAAAAGAAAGAAAAAAAAGATTAATTTTCTCAAATTATTTAAAGTTATCCTTCTTATAATCAACATCATCTGTGCATTTGGATTGTTTTTGACTTTTATTGGTCAATTTATAAAACCTTCCACCTCATTTATTATTGCACTTTCCGGATTAGGTTTTAGGTATCTTCTAGTGATTAATCTGTTTTTTGTCTTTTTTTGGTTATTTATTAGATTTAAAATTTCGATTTTATCTTTGGTTCTTATCTTAATAAATATCAACAATATAGATAAATATTTTCAACTTAATGCTTCACTAAAACCGGAATCTTGTGTGAATTGTGTGAAGGTGATGAGCTATAATGTGCGTCTTTTTGGCCTTTATAATCATAATAATCCTAGAGACAGACAGATTCATAAACAAGAAATTCTGGATTATCTTTCCAAAGAGAATCCGGATATTGTCTGTTTTCAGGAGTTTTTTTATGATAGATCGGGAAAATTGAACTTTAATACTTTAGATACCATCCTTTCGCTTCTTAACGTAAAAGATGAAAATTATTATTATACCTATTTTCCTTATAATCGGAAAAATGAGTTTTTTTATGGATTTGCGACCATTTCGAAATATAGAATCGTAAATAATGGCGTGGTCCTTCTACCTGATAGTCACACAGTTGCAGCTACTTTTGTGGATTTTAAGTACAAAGGGGATACCATCAGAAACTACAATGTTCATTTAGCATCTAACTATTTCAATCCTATTGACGATCAAACCAGCAAACAAATTCTGGAAGGAAGTCAATACGATTCTACAATTAATAGCAGAGCAAAATTGGTACTTAAAAAAATGAAAGTTGCCATTTTAAAACGAGAAGTTGAAGCTCAATACATCAAAAAACACATAGAAGAATCGCCTTATAAGGTAATTGTTTGCGGTGACTTAAACGACCCTCCTTTTTCATACGCTTACCATCAAATTAGTTCAGGTTTGAAGGATTCTTTTAGAGAAAGCGGTCAAGGGCAAGGAAACACCTATAATGGGTCCATTTATCCAAGCTTTAGAATCGATAATATTTTCCATAGCCCTCAATTCAAATCTTACGGCCATACCGTTTCAAGAGATATTGACATTTCGGATCATTATCCGATTTATTGTTACATTTCTTTATTGAAAGATCGTTAAAACCGAATTAAATCCATTTTATTAACGGAAAATCGATAATATGAGGTAACAACTCATGTTTAGGTGTTATTCGAATAGCAGTCTTCCAACTTCCCGAAAAAGCAGCACACATTTCAAGAGTAAAAATTGAAATTCCATTTTCATTTTTGACAAATTCCAAGGGATATTTCGCAAATAACTGATCACAATCTTCATGGGCATTAACGATACACAATTCAATATTGATGTCGTTATGTTTAATGACTCCTAATCTCAATCGAACCGATAGATTCACTTTCTCACCTACTAAGAATACCCTTTCCTTTTCATTATCATATTGTAAATCAATAAATTCTATTTGATCCCAACCGGAAACCATTTTCTCTTTCCAGTGAATCAACTGATGTAATTTTTCATAATGATTCTCTTTGAGGATTGATGTTCTTTGCTCTAACTTATTGTAAAACTGGGCATAATAATCTTCCAGTTGTCTTTTCATCGTAAAATGGGGAGAAATCAATGCAAAATTATTCTTCATCATTTGAACCCAATGAGTTGGAATCCCATTTTGATCCCGATCATAGAATGTTGTGGAGATCTGTTCTTCAAAAATGGAATACAATGTTGCTGCATCCAGTTCATCCTGTAAATAATTGTCTTTGTACGTGATTTCCTCTTCAATTGCCCAACCTGCGCCCGGTTTATACCCTTCTGCCCACCAACCATCTAATACACTGAAATTTAAAACACCGTTCATAATCGCTTTTTCGCCACTCGTCCCTGATGCTTCTAGCGGTCTGGTTGGATTATTCAACCAAACATCACACCCGGATATCAACTTCTTCGCCAGTATCATATCATAATTTTCTAAAAAGATAATCTTACCTACAAATTCCGGTTTTCTAGAAAAATCAATGATTTTTTTAATCAAATCTTGACCCGCTTTATCATGTGGGTGCGCTTTTCCGGCAAAAACAAACTGGATCGGTTTTTCAGGATTGTTGACTAATTTTTTAAGTCTCTCCTCATTGGTGAAAAGCAAATGTGCCCGCTTATACGTAGCAAACCTTCTGGCAAAACCAATCGTTAATGTATTTTTGTTAATAGATTTAATCGTATTGACAATCAATGATGGAGATTCATTTCTTTTGCGCATTTGAACTTCCAGTAATTCTTTGATTGCATCAATCAACTCAGATCTTAGCTCCT
>Ga0209099_1002522_pt1 | contig 15983 bp, 14 predicted proteins | sample AD_JPNHW2_MetaG_FD_184430 | JGI IMG/M metagenome (GOLD analysis project Ga0209099, IMG submission 184430) | Active sludge microbial communities of municipal wastewater-treating anaerobic digesters from Japan - AD_JPNHW2_MetaG (SPAdes) (version 2) | ecosystem: Engineered > Bioreactor > Anaerobic... | reverse complement strand
ACAAAAAACTTACCCACGAACATGTTGGCGTATTAACCGGAAAAGGCCTGAACTGGGGTGGCTCACTCGTTCGTCCCGAAGCTACCGGTTTCGGCGGAATTTATTTCCTGGACCAGATGCTCAAAACCATGGGTACCGATTTGAAAGGTAAAACCGTTTCTACCTCAGGTTTTGGCAACGTAGCATGGGGCGCAGCTCTTAAAGCTACCGAACTCGGCGCCAAAGTTGTTACTATCAGTGGTCCGGACGGATACATTTATGATCCGGACGGAATTTCTGGAGAAAAAATTGACTATCTGCTCGAACTCAGAGCTTCTAACCAGGACATCGTAAAACCTTATTCCTACGAATTCCCCAATTCAAAATTTGTTCAGGGAAAACGTCCATGGGAAGTAAAAGTTGACATTGCACTGCCCTGCGCAACTCAGAATGAACTCAACGGAGAAGATGCAAAAGTTCTTATTGCCAATGGTGTTAAAGTTGTTGCTGAAATTTCCAACATGGGATGTACTCCCGAAGCAGTTGAAGCTTTTCACGCTGCCAAGATTCCTTTTGGCCCTGGCAAAGCCGTTAACGCCGGTGGTGTTGCAACCTCAGGTCTCGAAATGACTCAGAACTCAATGAAATTAAGCTGGGGAGCTGAAGAAGTTGATCACAGGTTACATGAGATTATGAAGAATATTCATGAAGCTTGTGTAAAACATGGCAAGGAAGCTGACGGTTATATCAACTACGTTAAAGGAGCAAACATTGCTGGCTTTATGAAAGTTGCTCAGGCTATGCTTGACCAGGGAATTGTATAATGCGGTTTAGGTTTTTAATGAAAAAAGCTGTTTCGCCTCCGAAACAGCTTTTTTTGTGCTTTTTCAGATGCTTATAATGTTTTTACTATATTTTATCAACTCTTCGTTCATTATTAACAGGATAAAAGGTATTTTTGTCTGATATAAACAATTAATAGAGAAATAAACATGAAGAAGGTTATCAACACCAACCAGGCTCCTGCAGCTATTGGCCCTTACAGTCAGGCCGTACTTAACAATGGAATGCTCTTTGTTTCCGGGCAGTTGCCCGTCGATCCCGTTACGGGCATAATGGCTCAGGATGATATTGAGGCCAATACCAAACAGGTTATGGCAAATATTTCAGCAATTCTCAAAGAAGCAGGGTTAGATTTTACCCATGTGCTAAAAACAACGATTTTTCTTGCCGACATGAATGATTTTGGCAAGGTAAACGAAATTTACGGCTCGTATTTTACTTCTGAGCCTCCTGCACGCGAAACCGTTCAGGTGGCACGTCTGCCAAAAGATGCTCGGATAGAGATCTCGGTGATCGCTACTGTATAAAGAATAAATTCAAATAAAGTGAATTTAAAATTTGATTATTAATTATTTAGATAATTTTTATATTCCCGGATTGTATAAATATCAAATTAAAATAAAATGAAAAAACTCTCCATCCTGTTATTAATTTCGATGACGTTTTTCCGTGCTGTGGCCGATGAAGGCATGTGGATACCGATTCTCCTTTCGCAGGGGCCGGAAGCTGAAATGAAAAGGCTTGGAATGAAAATCTCTGCAGAAGATATATTCAGTCTGAACAAACCGAGCATGAAAGACGCAATCTGCCTGTTTGGCGGCGGATGTACCGCTGAGATTGTGTCGGACAAAGGGCTTCTTCTCACCAACCATCACTGTGGCTACAGCGCCGTACAGGCTCACAGCTCCGTTGAACAGGATTATCTTACCAACGGTTTCTGGGCAGGTTCTTTTGAAGAAGAATTGTCAAACCCTAAATTGAAAGTAACGATACTGACATACATGGAAGATGTCACTGCCCGGATTTTGAAAGATATACCTACTGATGCGTCTGCTGAGAAAAGAAATGCCCTGATAGCCTTTAATACAGAGACTCTCCTCAAAGAAAATGCTAAAGATAATGCTTACGAGGTGAGCGTGGAGCCATTCTATTACGGTAATCAATATATATTGATTATTTCAAGGATATACAGTGATGTAAGGCTTGTGGGGGCTCCGCCGTCAGGTATCGGCAAATTCGGGGGTGATACCGACAACTGGATGTGGCCGAGGCATACAGGCGATTTCTCCGTGTTTCGCATTTATGCAGATAAAGATAACAACCCTGCAGAATATTCAAAAGATAACGTACCTTACAAACCGCCTTATCATCTTACCATCTCACTGAAAGGTCAGCAACCCGGTGATTTTACTTTTATTTTCGGATATCCCGGTACCACCAATGAATATCTTGTTTCTTATGCCGTTGACCGGATAGCCAACTATGAGAATCCTGCAACGATCGGCATCAGAGGAAAAAAGCTGGAAGTATATCGTAAATACATGGAGCAAAGTAAAAAGACCCGTATTCAATATTCCTCTAAATATGCCAACGTCGAAAACTATTATAAAAAAATGATCGGTGAAAGCAATGGCGTAAAACGTACCGACATTATTGCCGAAAAGCAGGTTTTAGAGAAAAAATTCACAGATTGGGCACAGGCAGACCCTGACAGGCAGAAGAAATATGATAAGCTCATTGAAAGATTTAAAGAGCTTTATGAAAAATACGGGACATTCAACCTGGCTGCGGAATATGTTTATGAAGCAGGATTAGGCATGGAAATCGTGCGTTATGCGGCAAATTATGAGAACCTGGTCAAGTTAAGCCGTGACAAAAAACAGAACGATGATGAAATCAATAAATATTTAGAACGTTTAAAGACAACATCCGACGGGTTTTTCAAAAATTATGACAGCCGCATTGATCATGAGGTTGTAGCCTGCCTGATGGAAAAATATTACAACGGTCTTGATAAATCACTTCTTCCTGCCGAGATCGTCAGTGTAGGCAAGGAATATAACGGGGATTTCAATAAATATTCCGGCGATTTGTTCAGCCGCTCTTTTATGACCGATGAGAATAAAGTTCAAGAATTCCTGAAAAATTATAAGCCCGCCAAAGCAAAAGAAATTGAAAAAGATCCTGCCTACATGCTTGCAATAAGTATTTACGAATTTTACCGGAATACTCTTTATTCAAAAGTTCAGGAATTTCAGACTCAATCTGAAGAGTTGTACCGTAGCTATATGCAGGGATTGATGGAAATGATGCCGGAAAAGAAGTTTTATCCTGACGCGAATCTGACTTTGCGCGTGGCATTCGGCCAGGTCGGAGGATTCAAACCCCGCGATGCCGTGGAATATAATTATTTCACTACACTGAAAGGCGTTATCGAAAAGGAAGATTCCACCATTTATGATTACACTGTAAACAGTAAACTTAAAGACTTATATAATAACAAAGATTATGGTATGTATGCCGACAAGGACGGGAGCATGCATGTGGCTTTTGTCGCTACCAACCATACCACAGGCGGCAATTCAGGCAGCCCGGTTTTCAATGCTGAAGGGCATCTGATAGGTATCAATTTCGACAGGGTGTGGGAAGGCACCATGAGTGATATTGTCTTTGAACCCGCGATGTGCAGGAATATCTCGGTAGATATCCGCTATTGCCTGTTCATTATCGACAAATATGCCGGTGCTCACCGCCTTATCGAAGAAATGACGCTGGCGAAATAATATTATCCCTTCAGCAGTGTTCTTAAAAGCATGAGCATTCGTAATGTTTTTTGAGTAAAAAACTTACATTTGTAAAAAATAAGTGATGAAGAAGATTTATAAGTTTGTACTGAAATCCTTTTTGGGACCCATGTTGCTGACCTTCTTCATTGCATTGTTCATACTCCTGATGCAATTTTTGTGGAAGTATGTGGATGATATGGTGGGAAAGGGTTTTGAATGGTATGTGCTGGCTGAATTATTGTTTTATGCGTCAGCAACTTTTGTCCCGATGGCATTGCCGCTGGCGGTTTTGTTAGCATCACTGATGACCTTTGGAAACCTGGGCGAACATTATGAACTTGTGGCGATCAAAGCAGCAGGTATTTCTTTCCGGAAAGCCATGATGCCCTTAGTAATCTTCATAATCATCCTCAGTGGTATTGCCTTTTATTTTTCAAACAATATACTGCCGATTGCTAATTTGAAGTATGGTGTGCTTTTATTTGATATCAGGGAAAAAAAACCTGCACTGAATATCAATGAAGGTATATTTTACAACGAATTGGAGGGTTATGTGATCCGCATAGGGAAAAAAGACAAGAACGGTATAGATATCACTAATGTTATGATCTATGACCATACCGAAGAAATGGGCAACATCAATGCTACTCTTGCGGAAAAAGGTAAAATGGAAACGACGGCTGATAAAAAAACGCTGATTTTTACCCTTTACAATGGTTATAATTATTACGAACCGGTTTCTACCCGCGGCCATCGTGTAAATAAACCGATGCAGCGGACTCACTTCGAGGAAGAGACCCGCCGTATCGACCTGTCGGAGCTTAATATGATACGCAGCAAGGAAGATCTGTTCAAAGACAATTACCAGATGTTGAACCTGACGCAGCTTCAGGTAGCCATCGACACGCTGATAGGGCAAAGGGTGAGGAGAGAAATGATTATTGATAAATATGTCGAAGGGAACTTCACTTTTTACAAAAATGCTGACACAACAAAGTTTTCTCCTGCCAATGGCTCTCGTCCCCTGAACGAAGATTTTATTTCTAATTTTCCGAAACAGGAACAGATGCCCATTGTTGACCTAGCACTAAATAATGTTCGGGGGATTTACCAGCAGGTCGATTATTATTCGAGAGAGATAAATATGAAGAAGGAGATAATCGCCCGCCATGAAATTGAATGGTATCGGAAATTCACCTTGTCTGTTGCCTGCATCATTCTATTTTTTATCGGAGCCCCGCTTGGTGCGATAATCCGTAAAGGAGGCCTGGGAATGCCGGTGGTTTTTTCTACTTTGTTTTTTATTATTTTTCATGTGATCTCCATGACCGGTGAGAAATTTGCCCGTGAAGGCGTCGTCCCTGTTTTTCAGGGTATGTGGCTACCCACATTAATATTTTTACCGGTTGGGATCTTGCTGACATATAGCGCCAGTACCGATTCACGCATTCTGAGCTTCGATTGGTGGGCGGTGTTTTTTACCAGAATTATTAATTTTTTCAAACGTTGGCTTCCATACAAAAATAAAATAAAATAAAATGAATATTTTACAAATCTGTAATAAATCGCCATACCCGCCTAAGGAAGGCGGCCCCATTGCTATGCATAACCTGGCTGATGGGCTGATGATGCAGGGACACAACGTAGATATTCTCACCATGAACACATTCAAATTTCGCGTGGATGTGGATATGCTGCCTGTGGATTATCGTTTTAAAACAAATTTTACTGCAGTTTATGTTAATACAAGAATAAAATACCTTGATGCATTTCTTAACCTGTTTTCTTCAAAGTCATATCATATTCAGCGTTTCGATTCCCAGGAATTCAGAAATACACTTATCCAGATTTTAAAAAATAAGAATTTTGATATTGTCCAGCTCGAAACAATTTATGTGGCGCCTTACATAGATACAATTCGCAAATACAGCAAGGCGCAGATCGTGCTTCGTTCGCACAATGTGGAGCACCTTATCTGGCAGCGTTATGCTAAAACCATAAGTAATCCTGTAAAAAGAAAATATGTAAAATACCTTACAGAAAAACTTAAAAAATATGAAATGACGGTGTTTGGCCAGGTCGATGGTATCGCCGCTATTACCAATGTTGATGCGGACTATATACGAAAAGCAGGCTTTTCAACGCCGGTGGTAACAGTTCCTTTTGGATTGAATATGAGCAAATGCATCGCGATGCCTCAGAAAGACGGGAACATTTCATTTTTTCATCTTGGCTCTATGGACTGGATGCCCAACCAGGAAGCCATCAGATGGTTCCTCGAAAAAAGTATGCCCCAGATATCAAAGCGTTTTCCGGAAACAATGGTTTATCTTGCCGGCCGAAATATACCGTCTTGGTTATATTCTTATAAATTTCCCAATTTGAAAGTGATTGGTGAAGTGGAAGATGCCGCGGAATTCATGCAATCAAAAACCGTGATGTTTGTTCCTTTGCTGTCAGGTAGTGGTGTCAGGGTCAAGATCATTGAAGGAATGGCGCTTGGTAAAACTATTATTTCCACTTCGGTCGGCGCAGAAGGTATTCATTATACGGATGGTGAAAACCTGCTCATAGCGGATACTCCCGAAGCATTTACTGAAAAATTTAAGTTGTGTATAGACGATCCAGGGCTTTGTACCCGTATCGGTCATAATGCCCGTAAGCTTATTGAGAAGGAATACGATATTTCCGTGACAACAACAAATCTTATTGACCTTTATCTTTCGTTAATAAATAATTCAAAATAAAAATAAGTTCCCTTTCGCACGAACAGCCAGGCTTATAACACTATATAATTATTCGGGGAATGAAATTCCCCCTTAAAAATTTTGCTGTTATAAAATATTAAATAATTTTACTGCAAATTTGACGGATGAAATTGTTTGTTTTATTATCGAGAGTCCCTTATCCGCTTGAAAAAGGGGATAAACTGAGGGCATACAACCATATTCGGTGCTTGTCAAAATATCACGAAATTCATCTTTTTTGCCTGAATGATACGGAGCTTCATCCGGATGCAGAAGAAAAACTTTCTGAATTTTGCAAATCAATAACCATTGCGAAATTATCGAAAATGTCAGTTTATTCAGGCCTTTTTAAATCGTTATTTTCCGGGTTGCCATTTCAGGCAGGTTTTTTTTATAACAAAAAAATTAAAAAACAGATACTACAGAAAATTGATGAGATCAGGCCTGACCATATTTTTTGCCAGCTGATACGTGTTACCGAATATGTAAAAGATGTGAATATTCCTAAAACACTTGATTATCAGGATGTTTTTTCGAAAGGGGCTAAACGCCAGTCTACCCAATCTTCATTTTTCATGAAGCCCATCCTGCGCATTGAGGCAAGGCGGGTGGAGAGATATGAAAAATATATTTTCGATAAGTTTGACAACAAGTTCATTATTTCGATACCCGACAGAGATGCGATCAACCATGAGGAAAAGAATAAGATCCTTGTCATTCCTAATGGTGTCAATACTGATTATTTTAAACCGGTTGATCAGAAAAAAGAATATGATATCCTTTTTACGGGAAACATGAATTACCCGCCCAATGTCAATAGTGTCGAGTATCTGATAAATGAAATATTGCCTGTTCTGAAGAATAAAATTCCAATAATAAAAATACTTATTGCCGGTGCGGAACCTCACAAAAAAGTCCGCAGACTGGCTTCCGAAAATATAACAGTCAGTGGCTGGGTTGAAGATATGAGGGGCTGCTATGCAAAGTCAAAAATTTTTGTTGCACCCATGCAAATTGGAACAGGGTTGCAGAACAAACTGCTAGAAGCCATGGCCATGAAACTGCCTTGTGTTACTTCAGGGCTGGCTAATAATGCGCTCCTGGCGACAGAAGATAACGAGATACTTGTAGGATATTCTCCCGAAGATTATGCCGAAAAAATAGCTCTGCTGCTGAAAGACCCTGTAGCATATGATAAGATTGCCGAAGGCGGATATAATTTTATTCTGAAAAATTACAACTGGGAAACACAGGTTGAAAAAATCCACAGGATAATCACCGGTACTATATCTGATGAAAAAATTTGAACTGCTTTTCAGATTGGGCTCAACTATTCTAACTTCTAACTCCTGACTTCTGACTTCTGACTCCTGACTTCTGACTCCTGACTTCCTACTCCTGACTTCTGACTTCTTACTTCTGACTTCTTACTTCTGACTCCTGACTTCCTACTCCTGACTTCTGACTTCTTACTTCTGACTTCTTACTTCTGACTTCTGACTCCTGACTCCTGCCTCCTGACTCCTGACTCCTGACTTCTGACTCCTGACTCCTAACTCCTGACTCCTGACTCCTGACTCCTAACTCCTGACTCCTGACTTCTGACTCCTGACTCCTGACTCCTGACTTCTGACTTCTGACTCCTGACTCCTGACTTCTGACTCCTGACTCCTGACTCCTGACTCCTGACTTCTGACTTCTGACTTCCTCTTATTTCATGCCTGAACTGAAACGTAATGATTGTCGTTAAAATGGAGTTTTTATACAAACGCTATTTACTTCCAAAAACAATATCAATCGTAGGCAACAGATGCCATTGCTTGCCGAAAGGATAGTCGCCATAGCAGAGTTTGTACCCACCTTTGAAACGTGCATTTTTACCAAGGTTACACATGATTGTACCGGTGTTTTCCATAAAAAAGTTATGTTCTTTTACCGGCAATACATAAAACTGCAGGTCGAACATATACGACCACGAACGTTTTATCTTTCCGCGGATATCGGCGCCCAGCCTGAAAGTACAGGTATTGAAAAGATGCGAAGTGCGCGGGTAAATAACAGGAAAATCAACGGTCGCCAATGGATCAAGCTCGCCGTCGTGCATGCCCAGAAAAAATCCGGCACGGGCTGTAACATAAGCGGTGTCAAAAACCTGTTTTGTCACCAGAAAGGCACTCGACAGGGTGAACATATTCGGAAAAGTGAACTGTGGAGATAAGATACCACCGGTTCCCTTGCGGCTGAGCAGTTTGAAAAGCAGGGAATTGTATTGAAACCCGTGTTCGCTGGCCATATGAAAACCTTTGACGTCGGCAATAAACACCTTGACACCGGCATTCGGAACGACAAAATTCTGCAGCACGTTGGTGCTGATCTCAACCCTGTTGCTGATGCCATAACGGAAAGGTTGCACAAGGCCGCTTTCGTATTTGTTTTTGCGCATCAGGTATGCCGTGCGGTGGCTCCATCTGTTAAGCAGCGGGGTGCTCTGGGCTGCAAGTTCCTGAACGATCAATAAAGCGATGATACAAACTATTATTTTTTTCATTCTTTCTGTTTATTTAATTCAATATTTATTTGGGTAATACCAGTAATGAGCTGACCGGGCAATGATCGGACTCATAAAAAGCATCCTGATGTGTGACGACAGACCCGGGGACCCAGTGCGAGTTTGTAAAAAGATAATCGAGCGTACGGTCGAAAGTTTCAGTCGGACGGGTAGTATGTGTAAAATATGCCGGTTGATTGGCAAGATACACCGAAAGCGGCAAAGCGCATTGATACGTGCCGTAGATCGGCCACAGCCAGTCCTGTTCATCAGTATATGAACTGCCATCTTTATGATAGGGCTCGGTTCCCTCCTGGTGAAAGGTCTCACCCGGGCACATATCTTCAAAACAATAATCGGTCTTGGCCGATCCCGGAGGTATGGTATTCAGGTCACCGCCGGCAAGAAAACAGCCGCCTGCAGAGTTTATTTCGTCAAGTTTAGCTTTGAACTCCTGATAATGCTTGTGCTTGGTATCGTCAGTGGCAAAAGCCGATGCATGGATATTTACGACCGACAGTTCCTTGAAACCGGGTATCTGGACAGTGGCTGTGATCATACACGAACGCAGGTAAAAATAAACCTCTATGCTGCTCTGGTCGCCGCGCAGGGCAAGTTGTACCCGCTGAGCATTATTGACGGGCCAGGGCGAAAGTATGGCAAGCCCCATATCCATGCGGCCCAGCCCATCGCTGGGAATATACTGTGAGCGCCATTCAGGAACATAAGCCGCATAATTGAAATAGGTATGGTCAAGAATATACTGAAGTTCATTCAGATATGAAGTTCTTTTTGAATTCATGTCCACTTCCTGAAGAAGCAGTATATCGGGTTTGATTTCATTGATCTTTGCAATGACAGCGTCAAGGTGAGGAAGCACATCTTCCTGTGAATACACGGTGATGTTTCCGCAGGCATCTCCAAACCATTCCGAGCGCCCAATACCAAAACGTATATTCCATGTCATCGCCCTTATAGCAGAGTCTGGCTGAGGGGCAGGAGTGATGCTGGCTGCCTCGTAGTATTCGGCATCAATTATTTCATCTTCTTCATATTGTGTTGCAAGCGGCTTGCAAGAGGTGCCCAGCAGTCCATAAATTACCACACAGGAGAAAAACAAAATTCCAAAGCGAAAAATATTTTTTATCATAAAAATAGATTTTTAATGATGTATTAATGATGTAAAAGTAACACGTTTTTGACTTTTCTAAAGAAATTGTTTTAATTTTATCTTTTAATATCTTTATGCGTCTTTTTTGCTGCAACTTCGTTAGATTTTTCGACATACGTAAACTATGTCTGCAAAATCTGCCTTGTTTCGCTAAAAAATCCATCATAAATCTTATTTAACATAAAATCAAAACAGTTTCTAAAGGAAAAACATAAATTTGCAAAAACAAAGAATTTTTTATCAGGGTAAAAACAGTTTTAGATGAATAAAAAAACACCTTTTTTTATTGTAGTATTATTGTTTTTTGTTTACAGCCTGCCTGCGCAGGAGGTCAGGAAAACTCCTAAAGGGCTTGGCATTGACGCTGGTATGGGCTACAATATGATGACGCGTACAGAAAAAACAAAAACAGGAGCGGATTCGGTCAATAATTATAATCGTTTCTGGATGCAGCCCTGCCTGCGGCTTCATTACGATATTAATGTAAAAAACTTTGGAAAATCGAACAGCCTGAAAATAAAGACTATTTTAGGTTATTACACTTTTGGTGGCAAATTTGAACGGCCAAACGATAAAGGGGAATACGATATCTATTCATTCGCTTCTTTGGAAGCCGGAGCCGGCTTATCTGTTGATATAATTGAAAAGTTTCAGGTAAGCCCGATGATAAAAGGCCATTATGTCTTTTCCCCCATGAAGCGCTATATCAGGGAAACCACCAGGCCGGCAGATAATATAAAAGAGGATATATTTCCGTTCGGATGTAATATCGGATTACAACTCAGGTTTAAATACAAGCATTTCACTATCGGAGCGGAAGGCTGGTACGGCCTGGCAGATATCCTTAATTCACCCGGCTATGTAGCCAAAGAATCAAATTTTCGTGTGATGCTAGGCTACGAGTTTTAGTAAGCAAAAAAAAGCCTGAATAAAAAATATTCATACAAACCATCATACTTTTTCTGCCCGCGCACTCCGGAAAGGAATAAGCATAGAATATGTTTCAAAATTGTTAGGCCATACCGGCATCAAGGGAACCCAGGTTTTTGCAAAAATTGTCAATGAAGATATGGATAAGGCTATGGAGGTTTTAATCATTAATTCTTTTTTATACAATTTTCTTTTTATCATTTTCTTATTTAAGTAACTGTCTTCACAGGTCTGGTAGGACTTTCATTAATTATTATTTAACCCTAAAAAATCAAAAATTATATAAGTTATTACCAGGGATACCGTTGCTTATGATATGCTCTTAGCACGGAACTCCAGCTTTATCAGATTTACACAATTCAGTTTATGGATGCAAATACCTTGGTGAATGAATTTGATGTGGTCGGTATTGATAGCGATTATGATTTCTCGGTTGAAAAGAAACGCTCCCGGAAGGTGGTGAGGTTTAAAGCCGGTAATGATTTTGCGTCGAAAGTAAAATAAATAACTTCTTCCTTTTCGTCTAAACTCCTACATCCGCAAGGCGTAGGGGTTTTATTATATTTTGTAAATATCTGATAATTAATTTATAATAAAATTTTTTTTTGTTTTTATCGAATTAATCTTAATTTTATACATTTGTGATGTGTAAATAATTAATAATGGCCAAACAAACAAAACAAACAAGCATCGAAGAAACCTTATGGGATTCCGCTAACAAGCTCCGCGGTACAGTGGAGTCATCAGAATACAAACACGTGGTTCTTGGGCTGATATTCCTGAAGTTTGCCAGCGATAAATTTGAGGAACGCAGGAAGGAGCTCATCGCTGAAGGAAAAGATCAGTATCTTGATATGGTGGAGTTTTATACCATGAAAAATGTGTTTTATCTTCCTGAAATATCACGCTGGAGCTACCTGATAGAAAATGCCAAACAGAACGACATTGCCATAAAAATTGACACTGCCCTTTTTACCGTTGAAAAAAACAATCCCGCACTGAAGGGAGCTTTGCCCGATAACTATTATTCACGCCTGAACCTGGATGTTAGCAAACTCGCCTCGTTGTTAGATACCATTAACAACATTGACACCCTTAAAGACAAACAACAGGATGTTATCGGCAGGGTGTACGAATATTTTTTGAGCAAGTTCGCTTTGGCCGAGGGCAAAGGCAAAGGCGAATTTTACACGCCCAAAAGCATTGTAAACCTTATTGCCGAGATGATCGAGCCTTACAAGGGTAAAATTTATGACCCTTGTTGTGGTTCCGGAGGCATGTTTGTGCAGAGCATTAAATTCATACAGGCACACCACGGAAATACTAAGGAAATTGTAATTTACGGACAGGAATATACTGCCACCACCTATAAACTGGCAAAAATGAACCTTGCCATCCGTGGTATTTCTGCTAATCTGGGCGATATACCTGAAAACACTTTTTTCCGCGATCAGCACAAAGACCTGAAAGCCGATTATATCATGGCTAATCCGCCCTTTAACCAAAAACAATGGCGCGCCGATAACGAACTTACCAACGATCCCCGCTGGGCCGGCTACGATGTGCCGCCCACAGGCAATGCCAACTATGCCTGGATTTTAAACATGGTGAGCAAACTTTCTGATAACGGTGTGGCCGGTTTTGTGTTGGCTAACGGCGCTCTGAGTGGTGGCGGTGATGAATATAAAATACGCCGGAAATTAATTGAAAACAACTTGGTAGAAGCTATTGTCGTTTTGCCTCAGGACATGTTTTATACCACAAACATAAGTGTTACTTTGTGGTTTTTGAATAAAAACAAAAAGGAAAGAACCCTTGAATTAAATGGGAAAATAAAAAAGTACCGCAACAGGGTAAGAGAAATCCTTTTCATGGATTTAAGGGAAATTGGTATTCCCTTTGAAAAAAAGTACATTCAGTTTTCAGATGAAAACATAAAAAAAGTTACTGATACTTTTCACAATTGGCAGCAAGTTGACTATAATGAAACCTATCAAAATATACCTGAGTTTTGTTATAGTGCTTCTTTTGAAGAAATTGTTAAAAAAGATTTTTCATTGGTGCCCAGCAAGTACATTGAGTTTGTTAATCGTGATGAAAACATTGATTTTGACGAAAAAATGACAAGCCTGCAGGCCGAATTTGCAGAACTGCTCATAGCCGAAGAACAATCAAAAAATGATCTGCTGAATGTTTTTAAAGAACTGGGCTTTCCTATCGACCTTAAATAAATAAGGAGTAACACATGGATGTAAATATTCTGAAATATAGCGTTAGTCTTGTCCCGCATTGAAGAAATATGAAAAATACAAATAAAATTACCGGCCTGCATGACATCGAAAATCGAATATTTTCTATTCGTGGCTTGCAAGTAATGATTGATAGCGATTTGGCAGAAATGTATCAGGTGGAAACAAAGCGTTTGAATGAACAGGTAAGACGAAACATTAATAGATTTCCTGATACATATCGCTTTCAGTTAACTGATAATGAAAAGATTGAACTGGTCGCAAATTGCGACCGGTTCAGGAACCTTAAACATTCTACTCATAATCCGTTTGCTTTCACAGAGCAGGGTGCTATGGTTAAAAAATGTTTCGCTTTTTCGCTGTTGGAAGACAAGGACTTAATCACTAACTTGATGGAAAGAATATGAGATCGGACTTTAAAAAAATCGGTGATCATATCCGTTTGGTTGATGAACGAAACGCAGGTCTAAAAGTTAAAAACCTTTTAGGTTTGAGTATTTCAAAACAATTTATTCCTTCTGTTGCTAATATTATTGGCACAGACATGGAGAACTATAAAATTATACGAAGAAAACAATTTGCTTGCAGCACAATGCAGGTCAGGCGTGATAAAAAAATGCCCATTGCTTTATTGCAGGAAGTTGATGAAGCAATAATTTCACAAGCTTACCCGGTATTTGAAGTTATAGATACGGAAGTATTATTGCCCGAATATCTAATGATGTGGTTTAGCAGGCAGGAGTTTGACAGGGAGGCCTGTTTTTATGCGGTTGGTGGCGTTCGTGGTAGCTTGGAATGGGAAGATTTCTGCGAAATGCAATTACCCATTCCACATCCCGACAAGCAAAAAGAAATCGTAAAAGAATACAACACCATAGTAAACCGCATCAATCTTAATAACCAGCTCATTCAAAAACTCGAAGAAACCGCACAGGCCATTTATAAGCAGTGGTTTGTGGACGGCTCAGAAACTTGGCCTTGGACAACAGTTAAAGATTTCTGTATTGATATGAAATCTGGTGGTACTCCTTCAAGAACAGAAAACAGTTATTGGAATTGCAATGATATTCCTTGGCTAAAAACAGGTGAGATTAAAAATAATATTGTAATACAAACTGAAGAATTCATTTCGGATAAAGGTTTGAAAAATAGTTCGGCAAAACTTCTACCGAAAGACACCGTATTAATGTCTATGTACGGTGTAAATGCTGGTGATATAGGAATTTTAAAATTTGAAGCATCAACAAACCAAGCTTGTTGTGGTATGATTTGCGAAACCCCTATGCAATCGGCGTTTTTATATTATCATTTACTGCATAATCAAAAATTTATTGCAACCCAAGCAATTGGAGGAGCACAGGAAAACTTAAGCAAGGACTTTGTTGAAAAAATTGAGATTCCAATTCCTGATGATGAAAAATTGAATTCACCAATTTTGAAAACCATAATTGACAATAAAGAAATCTATACGAGACAAAACCAAAAGCTATCGGACCTGAAAGAATTGCTTCTTTCAAAATTAGCGACAATAGAAAATTAAAAAAAAATGCCCGAAAAATTTAAAAATAAATATCGCGGCATATCACACCGTAAACCGGGCTGGGATTATTCGTCGGATGGAATGTATTTTATTACCCTGGTTACCCAAAACAGGATTTGTAATTTAGGCAAAATCATAGATACGGCCGGCAACGCGTATGTGCAATTGTCGGATTTTGGTCAAATGGTAGATGCCGAATGGAAAAAATCATTTGAGATTCGCAATGAATTATTTATGGATGAATATATAATTATGCCCAACCATTTGCATGCCATCGTGGTAATAGATAAAAACGATAAAACAATGGCGGATAAAAACGGTGATGGCGTTGCGGCGGAAACCGATGATGGCGTTACGGCGGAAACCGTAGGGGCGCACGGCCGTGCGCCCCTACGGTTTCCACCGCATATACAATGGCAACCACATATACAATTGCAACCATTTTATCGTTTGCCAAAATCCATATCATCGTTTTTTGCGGGTTTTAAATCGGCCGTAAATTCAACAATTGACGATTATATTGACGAAAACAATGTGAATATCCCCAAATACAATCGGAATAACCATTTTTTTCAACCAAATTATTACGACCACATCATCCGCGATGAACAATCGTACCACCGTATTTCGGAATACATTAAAAATAACCCTGCAAAATGGCAGGTTGATAAATTTTTTAATAATGAACCAATATGAACACCGGCGAAATAATCATATACCAAAACACCGAAGGCAACATTAAAATAGATGTTCGTTTGGAAGAAGAAACAGTTTGGTTAAGCCAAACACAACTTTGTGAACTGTTTCAAAAATCGAAAGCCACTATAAGTGAGCACATTAAAAATGTATTTGAAGAAGGGGAACTCATTGAAAATTCAGTTGTTCGGAATTTCCGAACAACTGAATCAGAAGATAAAAATTACGATGTAAATTTCTACGGCTTTGATGTCATAATTTAAGCAGGTTGCCTGGTAAAGCTGAGTAAACAGCAAAATGATAAATAATGAATTCACCGAAGAATCATAAGATTAAGCAATAAAAACATCAAAAAAAAGCAACAAAATGGAATTACCAAACAGCGAAATAATAATTTACCAAAACCAGGAAGGCAATATTAAAATAGATGTTCGTTTGGAAGAAGAAACAGTTTGGCTTACTATTGACCAAATGAGTGAGCTTTTCCAAAAGTC
>Ga0209099_1002521_pt1 | contig 15987 bp, 12 predicted proteins | sample AD_JPNHW2_MetaG_FD_184430 | JGI IMG/M metagenome (GOLD analysis project Ga0209099, IMG submission 184430) | Active sludge microbial communities of municipal wastewater-treating anaerobic digesters from Japan - AD_JPNHW2_MetaG (SPAdes) (version 2) | ecosystem: Engineered > Bioreactor > Anaerobic... | reverse complement strand
TTTGACATAGTCGATTACGCGTTCAATCACGGCTGGAGGGTAATAAAACTTTATTTTATGATAGGCCTTCCCGGATGCAGCGAAGTCGATGAAGCCGAAGAGATTATTGCACTGCTAAAAGATCTGGTTAAAGTCGGGCGAGGGAAGAAAGATATAAACGTAACAATATCTCCATTTGTTCCAAAGCCTCATACTCCGTTTGATCATGAGAAACAGATGAGTATGGACTATTTTCATGATGTTATCCGGAAAGTTAAATCCGCATCTCCGAGACAGATCACAATAAAAAATCATGATGTGCGTTCATCATTCCTTGAGGGGCTTCTTGCAAGAGGTGATACGCGGATTGGAACTGTAATATATAATACATATCTTGCCGGCGCGAGGCTTGATTCATGGAGCGAATACTTCAGGTTTGATATATGGATGGGTTGTATTGAAAAATATCTTCCATCGTGGGGAAGTTACCTTGAGGAGAGAGACAGCAGTGTCTCATACCCGTGGCAGGTGATTGAAACCGGCGGAGAAAAAGCAATAAGCGCAATGCGCGGACGGAAACTGGATATAGAATCATACAGGCAGCCTGAAAAGAGATACGCCGAAGAGCTTGATGCTGAAAAGTATAAAACTGCACTGAAAAATTTCGAACTTAAATATCCCACAGCTCAGACACTCCGTTTCGTTTTCTCGAAAACCGGTAACGGGAAATATATAGGCCATATAGATTTTAATGAGATAATCAAAAGGGGATTCCGCATGGCTGGAGTCCCGGTATCTTTCAGCAGAGGATTTAATAAAAGAGAAAAAATTGCCTGCGGTTATCCGGTTCCTCTTGGAGTAGAGAGTATCTCTGAAATTGTTGATGTTGAGCTTTACTCCGAACTGTCTGAATCTGAAATAAATGAACTCCCTGTGAAAATAAATCCCCGCCTTCCGGAATTTTTAAAAGTGGAAAAAGTCAGGATGAGAGAGAAGAGCGTAACTATTATGGCTCTGACTAATGCAGTTGAGTATGCCGCGGAATTCAGCGACGAGACTGCTCTTGCCGCAGCTCTGGATTTTCTCTGTTCACGTAATTCATTTATCAAGAAGGGAAAGAAAGATAAGGGTGAACAGGAATATCCTTTAAATGAAATATTAAACTCATATAAAGCAGAAGGCCATTTGTTAAGTGTTATTCTTTACAACGGGAAGGAATCATCAGTAAGAATAGATGAATTTCTTTCAGGTATAACCGGAATCTCTGATATAAGCGGTTCTGGCGTGAAAATTGTCAAGCAGTGTCAGTATAAATTTGAAGACGATGCTCTGGTAATGATTCAGTGATTATTTCTGATTTCTTATTATTTTCTGCCCTTTCAATTCCAGCTCTTCCGATCTATCACGGTTCCCTGTCAGTTTGTATATCTCCGAGAGCTGGAAGTATATATCCGGATTCTCCGGATCAAGTTCTACAGCTTTCTCGTAGTTCCTGATGGAGAGTTCTATAAAGTATTTTCTTCTCTTCATGTCCGGCTTATTGTTATAGTATATATTCCCGAGATAGATATAAGCAAGCACATAGTCGGGCTTACTCCTTTTCAGCTCTTCCATTGCTGCAGCAGCATCGTCATACGCACCTGTCTGCCTGTATGAATCAGCCAGGCCTACATATGCGGCAATATGAGCCGGGTTCACTTCAATCGCCTTTTTAAATTCTTTCGCAGCACCGGATGGATTTTTCCTCCTCATCTTTTCAGCGTTATTGTAAATTTCAGTGCTCTTGCTTATCCTGGAATCATAGCAGAGTTTAAAATATTTTTCTCCTTCGGATCTCTCCCCTCTTTTATAATGAATTCGCGCAAGGTTTATGAGGGCATCCGGATTATCAGGATTCAATGAAACACTTTTATTGTAGTGAGACATTGCGGAGTCATCTCTTTGAAAGTACTCATCAATCTTTCCCATTGACGTGTGAATATCAGGTTGCGGATCATTAATTTCAAGCGAGATTGAAAAATATTTTTCTGCGGAATGCATATCCTTATTCATAAGAGATATAAATCCGAGAATATTTGCAGCTTCATAACATTCCGGATTTTTTTTCAGGGCGAGTTTCATGCTGTCATATGCTTCTTTGTACATTTTTGCGGCATACTGTTTTTGCCCTTTTTCCAGATTATAAGTCCAGTGGTAATCCTCTCTTGCAGAAATCGGGATAATAGTAAAAAAAGTAATTAAGAGAGAAAATATAATTTTTATAAGATTTTTTATTGACATATTCCGTGTGCAGAATAGATATGTATAGTCTTTTGACAAAGTGGTCAGGTAGCTCAGCCGGTAGAGCAGGGGACTGAAAATCCCCGTGTCGGCGGTTCGATTCCGTCTCTGACCATATTTTTTTTTCTTTTTCATTCGTTTCCTCAAACAGCCTGCATTTTATTTTCGGCCGGTTTAAATTCAACTGAAATAATTTAATCAAAGTCAGTATATTTTATCCATGAAGGGTGAAGTATATTAATTTTTTCTGGTGTGAGACTTTATATTCTGAAATGGATAAACGCTATGCTCGCCCCATATACCGGGGATTATATAACTCTGGTGTTTTAATTTCTGAATAAATAATTCGGCCTGACTGGAATATCAATAGTTAAGAATATTAATATCAGCGATCGGATCTGTTGTAATCGTCTTCAGATCCCCGCTCCTGGTATCAAGAATATAAAGTCCATCGTGTGATGTTGAAGCTGAAATGCCCAAGACAAGTTTAGTTTCAGATAATGCCTTCATAACAATAGCCGGAGCAGTACTGACGGATATTGTTTTGATGGTATTAAATGTCCCTGATGCAAGTTTCATAATCTCAATCTGGGTACTGTACCCTGCCGCATAGACTGCTGATGAGTTATATATCGCGTATGACTGTACATTTGACGGTGAAACAACTGTGTACGCAGAAGTAGATCCGAGTTTATTATAATAGAAGTAATTGCCAAAGCCTATATAAGCATTGCCGTCTGCTACTTCAAAACAAATAAATGGTGTTCCTACAGTGATGCCGACTGTAATAACAGGTTCTGCTGTGATTGAGTATGTATATTTATATACGCTATAATCGGTCCCGAGAATGTATATGCCGCCGTCATGTTGAGCCAACGCCAGAATTGAAGGTGGAGTTGTAATGGTCGCTGTTAAAGTCTGCCATGAATCACCATTATATGAGTAAAGGTTATATACTGTTGAATAGATAATTTTATTGTCCATTAACAGCATTCCGGTGAGACCATCAGGCAGGGTCTGGGAAGTACTAACGTACCATGAATTGCCTTCGTATGTATGGAAGTAGAGATTAGTAGTTCCATTCATTTCTACAGCAACTAATTCATCGTTCAGCGGATAAAATCTTTTGCCTGAATAGCCTGAAGAAGATGTAACAGAATAGCTTTTATTATAATGACCATCTTCTGTAACTTTATATACTTTATCAGATGTTATATTTATTGCATAAATAACCTTTACCCCGTTTTTAGCAAAATCATACATGTCATTGCGCTCAAAACAGGAGGTATTCAATATTGCCATTATAATTATCATAAATACAGAATTTATAAAAAAAATATTCTTTTTCATCTTCTACTCCTGTCATCAGTACAAATTTTCGCTATATCCTTACTGTCCGATTGAAAACTCAATTGTTCTATGATATCAGTATCAACTGATTTATCGGATGCTCCTGCTTATCCGTACTTCTTAAATTATAATTTGGTTTAATACTAATACTTATAAACTGCTTTTATATTATTTTTTCAACTCTCTTTTTTAACCTTTTCGTAGATTAAGAGTATCCCGTGCAATGCTTTTATTTTATGAAACGAATCATTCCTGCGTGTTCAATAAAAGTAATTTTCAATTTGTTTTTTATACACAGAGTTTAGATATAATTCTCTGCTGCTTTAATACGAAATTCTGAATAAAAAAAGCAGGGTTCAAGCCCCTGCTTTTTTAAAGAGATATCTCCGTCTTACCGGAAACTTTTAATTCTGATTATGCCTGTGAAAGAGTTACTGCCGCTGTGTTAACGATATCATCAACAGAGCATCCTCTTGAAAGGTCTGTTATCGGCTGAGCAAAGCCCTGCAGGAATGGGCCGTACGCGCCGGCATTAGCAAATCTCTGAACAAGTTTGTATCCGATATTTCCTGACTGAAGGTCCGGGAATATAAGAGTGTTTGCAAAACCTGCAACTTTAGAACCTGGAGCCTTCTGCTGTCCGACGCTTTCAACAAGAGCCGCGTCCGCCTGAAGTTCTCCATCCACCTTAAGATCAGGAGCCATTTTTTTAATTAATTCAAGAGCTTTAACTACTTTATCAACATTTTCATGTTTTGCTGAACCTTTTGTTGAGAAAGAGAGAAGTGCAACTATAGGCTCTGTGTTGAGGAATTTTCTGCATGATTCTGCTGATTGTATTGCTATTTCAGCAAGCTGTTCAGCTGTAGGATCCGGAATTGTAGCGCAATCTCCGAAGATCATAAGACCGTCTTTTCCCCATTTTTTATCAGGCATATCCATTACGAAACATGAAGATGCAGATTTTACTCCGGGTGATGTTCCGATGATGTTGAATCCCGCAAGGAGAACTTTCCCTGTTGAATTTTCAGCTCCTGCAACCATGGCAGAAACTTTATTTTTTTTAACCATCATGGCTCCGAATCTGAGATTATCCAGCATTGATTTTGCTGCTTCCTCTTCTGTCACACCTTTGTGCTTTCTCATTTCATAGAATGCATTTGCGAATTCTGCTTTCATTTCTGTTGTTGCAGGATCAATAAGTGAAATTCCATCAAGTTTTACACCCTGCTCTGCTGCAACTTTAGCAATCGCATCTTTGTTTCCAACCAGGAAAACTTCTGATGCAATCTTTTCATCGATTATAATTCTTGCAGCTTTTACTGTTCTCGGCTCTGTTCCTTCTGCAAGGACAAGCTTTTTCCCGGCACTTTTAGCTTTCGCTCTCATGGCTTCGACAAAACTCATAATTACTACTCCTAAATTAAGTTATATTTATTTAGTTACTGATGAATAAATGCAATATAAATTGTTTTTTTAACGGCTGGAGCCATTGCAAACATATATTATATTATTCATTAGAAACTGTTTAAGTGAGAATCAATTCTATCATACACTGGACAAATAATTGTAAAATGTCAAGAATTTAATGTGAAACTCACCTGTTTAAACTCATTGAATTAGATATTCCCAGAGATGAATAAATTTCTCTTGTTGCTCTGCTCTGGTTTAGCGTGTAAAAATGCACACCTTTTACATTGTTGTCAATTAGTTCATGAACCTGCTGAGTTGCCCAGTGGATACCTACTTTTTCCACATAGGAATCATCCTCAGCTCTGGCAATTGCTCTCTGCAGTTTTGCCGGAATCTTTGTACCAAGAGCAAGTTCTGCCATTCTATACATCCCTTTAATAGATGTAACGGGCATTATTCCTGCAATTATAGGGATCCTGATACCGGCAATTTCACATCTCTCGCAGAAATCATAAAAATCGTTATTATCAAAAAATAACTGGGTACAGATATAATCAGCACCGGCATCTACTTTTCTTTTGAGATTATCCATCTCTTTAAGCCTGTTTGGAGTTTCAGGATGGCCTTCGGGATATCCGGCTACACCTATCCCCATTGAAGGAAAATATTTTTTTACATATTCAACAAGTTCGGAAGCGTATTGGAAACCGCCTTCGGTTTTGATAAAGCGTTCTGATCCCGCCGGAGGATCTCCGCGCAGAGCCATAATATTTTCGATTTTATTATCTCTATATCTGGTCAGTATGGAATGTATTTCATCTGCAGTCGATCCGACACAGGTAAGATGTGAAACTACTGTAAGATTTGTCTCGTTCCGGATTTTTACAACAAGATTATGTGTAAGGTCGCGCATAGATCCCCCTGCTCCATATGTTACACTTACATATGCAGGTTTCAGATTTACCAGTTCGCTGATATTCTCAAAAAGCGCTTCTGATGATTTTTCAGTTTTTGGGGGAAAAAATTCAAAACTGAACGATATTTTATGATTTTCTATTATTTCTCTTATATGCATCAGCCATTCCTGTAAAATCTTATAAAAAGGAATGACTGATCTATGTGTCAATAAATTAATTTTTAAAAGAAATAAGGATTAGAGCCTCAGATGGTTTTAAAGAACTCCAGCACGCTCTTCATATTCTCTGCCTGAGCGCTGATCTGTTCAGCAGAGGAAGCGATCTGTTCGGCTCCGGAAGCCTGGGATTGAGTCTGCTCATTGATCTGATCCATGGTCTTTGATATCTCCATGTGGGTAATAGTCTGTTCGCTTGTCGAATTGGAGATATTATCAGACATCTCCATAACCTGTCCTGTAGCCTTGAGGACCTGTTCGCTTGATCGAGCCTGAACATCGGTGGAGTTTGCTATTTTCTGAACGAGTTCCTTCGTACTGGTAATGTAGTTAATAATATTAGCCAGAGCCTTTGAAGTCTCGCCAATATCATGAATCCCCTGTTTCGCAGATTTTACTCCGTTTGATACAAGACCCGTTATGCTTTTTGCCGATTCTGCTGTCTGTTCAGCAAGCTTGCCGATTTCATCCGCAACAACGGCGAAACCGCGTCCATGCTCTCCCGCACGGGCTGCTTCAATAGCCGCGTTCAGAGCAAGGAGATTTACCTGGTCTGATATATCGCTTATCATGGAAACCATTTCTGCAATTTTCAGCGAATTCTCTTCAATGCTGTTCATGCCGGTTATGGTATTCTGCATCAGCTCGCTGCCTTTTTTTGCTTCAGTTGCGGTGACATTCGCTACACTAAGTGCACTTGTTGCGTCAGAATTAACGGATTTGACAATGGTTCCGAGTTCTTCCATAGCCTTGTAAGTGTTTCTGGAATGTTCGGACTGTACTTTCGAGTTATCTGCAATTGATTCGTTTGATGCGGATATCTCTTCAAGTGATGCAGTAGCCTCTTCAACCGCCGCGGCCTGAGATTGAGCGCTTTCGGCAAGGCTTGAACTGGTTGCTGCAAGTTCTTCGGCTGATGAAGCGAGCTGGTTTGATGAGCTCATTGCCGCGTTGATTACATCAATAATTTTATCCTGAAAATTTTTCAGGTTTTTTATCATGTCGCCGAATTCATCAGAAAGGAAATCGCTGCTCCGTACTGTGAGGTCTCCATCCGAGAGTTTTCCGAATATCCTTATAGTGTTTCTGATCGGTTTTGAGAAGCTCATCCCTATTCTGTAAATCATTACAACTACGCAGATGATTATAAAAATCAGTGCGATAAGCACATTGATGATGATTTTATCCACAGCCTTTAAAAGAGTCTGTAAATAGCTGATTGATACAAGGTAGTGCCCCGTGCTTTCAAGTTTGAATTTCTTAAGAAGCAGTTTTTTGTTGTTGATTACATAATCCTGATATTCGTTATCCGTTCCGCGGATAAATTCGGTAATATCTTTCCCGGACTCATCCTTGAGATCGGTACCTATAATTTTATCTACGAATTTGCTCTCTTTGTGATAGACAATCCGTCCTTCCTGATTTATAATCATGAACATTGTGCCATTGTCAGTACTCGCGCTGTTTATAATTTCAGTCATGGCGTCTACAGATACAGTTGCTCCGATTCCTGATGATGTTAAACCATTGACTAGGTTAGGTACCACGCATACGATTGATTTATTCCCGGTAGTTTTACTTGTAATGAGATCAGACCAGACAAGTTTGTTTTTTTCAATAACATCTTTGATGTATTTTCTTTCAGAAAGATTTATCAGCCCTGCGTTTGAATATGCGGTTCCATCGTTTTTGAAAATGAACAAGGTGCTGATACTTTTGTTTATCCTTTTATCAAAAATTTTTTTTGTCAGAGATAAACCCTCCTGCTGAGATACCCTGTCAGGAGAGATCAGGTTTATGTATGAATTAATTTCTGTTTCAACTGAATCGAAGTTGCGGTCAAGTTCAGCTCTTATTTTTTCAGATTCGGATGTCGTTGCCGCCTTGTAGTTATTAATTGTGCGATTAACATTTATGCTGTATATTCCTATTCCTACGACAAGCAGTACAGTGATCATGAATGATAATATCGGGGCAAGGAGTTTTTCAAAAATGGCAAGTGATCTTAATTTTGTTACTGTGGTTATAGGGTAGAGTATTATTTTCATCCTGTAGTAATGATAAAGAGTTACGGCGAAAGTCAGGAGTGTCCCCAGTATTATAAAGAAAATGATCTGCACCGGGGTGAATATTATTTTCTGAAAATAACAGGAAAATGAGATGAGTACCGTATTTAAAGTCAGTACAGAGGATAAAATTATATTTGCTATCCTCGGCATATTCACTGCCATTTTTATGGTTTTCTCGTTTATTATTTTTTTGTCAATGTTATCCTGCAGCTTTTTTGCAATCAGGTAATATGCAAAAATCACACCTGCAGTGATCGGAATTATTATTAACAGGACAGGAATGATTTTTAATAACGGTTTCGCTCCAACTCCTATTGTCATAATAAAAAATAGAAATACGGGGTGAAACAGGATATTCATTATGAAATTTTTCAGCAGGTAAGAGTGCATCTTATTAATATCAGTTTTACTCATTACAAAACTCCTTTAGGGGCGCTTTTTTAAATATACAGGTAATATGCTAATAATCAAAATAAAAAATTGAAGCTGATTTATTAAACTAATCCGGAACAAGTGGAAGGGTTTAAATTGTCCCTTGAAATTATAAATTTATATAAAAAGTGTTATTTAGGGGAAATTTTATTCATAAATTGTAAATATTTCTTGATTTTATCGTATATTTACGATAAACTTTTACTATGGCTTTTAATAAAAAAGAAATATTCGACGATAATTCCCTGAAACTTGCAGATTTTGCAAAAGCAATCTCACACCCTGCACGTATTGAAATTTTGAGAATACTTGCAGAGAAGAACAGCTGTATCTGCGGGGAGATAGTTCTTGAGATTCCGCTTGCCCAGTCCACTGTTTCGCAGCATTTGAAGGAGCTTAAATCTGCAGGGCTTATCTCAGGTATTATAGACGGGCCGAGATCGTGCTACTGCCTTAATATCAAGGGGATAGCTGAGATGTCTGACCTGATGGGGAATCTTCTTTCTCTTGTAAAAGCTGAAAATATTAAATGTAACTGCTGAAGAGGTAAATTATGAAATTCGAAACATTAAAAATACCGGATAATAGACTTTCACCTCTTGTTCCAGCGAAATATTCATGCGGATGCTCTGATCCCGGAAATATGAATTCAGATGCTGATGAGGCTCAGGCCCCTCCGTACATTACCGGATATATTAAAACGGATTCAGTTAAGATTCCGGTTGTATCAACTCTCCTTTCAACCAGAGATAAGTGGGAGACATTAAAGGCCAGGATAAGTTCTTTCAGGATGAGTTTTTCTGTAAAACCGGGCCTGTATGCTGCGGGAGGACCTGATGAAAATTCAGATGTTTTCGTTACATCAAATTATAAGATGAGTTTTGATACGGTGAGGTCTTCACTTGACGGATTAAACGCATGGATACTTGTTCTTGATACAAATGGTATAAACGTGTGGTGTGCCGCAGGGAAAGGGACTTTCGGTACTTCGGAACTGATTAACCGGATATCCAAGAGTAAACTTGCAGAACATGTTTCACACAGGAAAATAATTCTTCCGCAGCTTGGCGCTCCCGGAGTGGATTCGGGTGAGGTTAAGAGAAGGAGCGGATTCAGAGTTATGTATGGCCCAGTACGCGCGGAGGATCTGGGAAAATATATAGCGGGTGATTATAAGTGTGATGAAGAGATGCGCAGGGTGCGGTTTGATATTATCGACAGGCTGATTCTTACACCGATTGAACTGCGCCAGGTTTTTTTGAAGTTTCATTACTTCGCGCTTTTGGTTCTTATATTTTTCGGGCTTACTCCCGAGGGGATTATATTCAGTGACTCGATTTTTAAAGGGTACATTTTTTTAGCTGCGGGGCTGCTTGCAATTTTTACCGGGGCATTTTTTACTCCGGTGTTTCTTCCATTTATTCCGTTCAGGTCGTTTGCATTAAAAGGGTGGGTTGCCGGGATTGTTCTTTTTACGGGAGCATTATACATAACAGGAGCATATGAAATGTACAATATATTTCTTGTTGTTTCAGCAATGATTCTGTTCCCGTTTCTTTCGTCTTATATGGCGCTGCAGTTTACCGGGGCATCCACTTATACGAGTCTCTCCGGTGTGAAGAGGGAGATTAAAATTGCCTTCCCTGTTTATATTTGCGGAGCGGTATTATCATTTATATTTCTGATTATTTACAAGATTGCTGACTGGGGGATGATATGACATATCTTAAAAATATTACAACACTTCAGGTTTTTCCCGAGAAATGCACAGGCTGCGGAAGGTGCATGGAAGTATGCCCTCATGCGGTGTTTAAGCTTGAGGAAAGAAAAGTTTCAATAATTAATAAAGACCGGTGTATGGAGTGCGGTGCATGTGAAAAGAACTGCGACTACGGCGCGATTTTTGTTAAGGCCGGGGTTGGATGTGCTGCGGCTGTTATCAACGGGATGATTAGAGGGACTGAACCCAGCTGTGACTGCGGTGGCCCTTCAGGAACCTGCTGCTGATATTCTGGATTATAAAAAAAGATTTAACGAGTATCCGAAAATACTTCTGGTATAAGAAATTTTTTTTGACGCCCGCTGCGCTCGATGGACACAGATAAAAAACTGTACTTACATTGCATTAAGTGTTCTGATTGTTAAGTAATTGATGAGGTTAAGTAATGGCTTTTGAGAGAAAAGAATGCCGTATAGGGAATGTTTATCTTATTGATACAATGCAGTTTAATATGGATACTATCACAAGTGTATTCTGCTACAGCGACGGGAATAAATCGCTTCTGATGGATATTGGGACATCTGAAAATATTGATGCGGTATTTAACTCTCTTACCCGGCGTGGTGTATCACTGGAAAGTATTGAGGGGATTGTTTTAAGCCATTACCATTTTGATCATGGCGGAGGAAGTGCCGAGCTCTGGAGCCGGATGCGGAGTATCAATAAAAATTTTAAGGTTTATACAAACAGCATTACGAAAAAGAATCTTCAGAACTCAGCCGGTCATCTCGGCGGAGCGAGAACTACATTCGGTAAATTTGTCGGTACGATGGAATATCTGCCTGATGAGGCTTTCTATATTGTCGAACCGGATGATTTTCTCCCTGTTGAGTTTGCAGGAGGGGAGAGGGTTAAACTCATTCATACACCGGGACATACTACAGATCATTGTTCTCCATCAGTCATCCTTGGAGACCGGACAGTTTTTACTTTCGCGGGAGAGGCGCTTGGAACGATTTATACCAATGACAAAATGCTTTCAACTCCCACATCCATGCCTCCGAATTTCAGTTATGAAGATTATATCTCCAGTATGGATAAACTTAAAAGCATGAATCCGGAGCTTATAGGATTCTGTCATTTCGGAATTATCTCGGGAAGTGAAGATATTAACTTTGTGTTTAATGACCACCGTGATTTTATGGACAGGTTCCGTCAGGAGATAATCGATGCATTTAACGAAAATCCTGCGACATCTCATGTGCTGGCAAAAACTGAATATTTATGGAAGGATAGAATCGACAGCGAGTTCGCAAAAATAAAAGGGAGTGAGGCATTTTTCGGGAATCTGCGCCTTGCCCTGACTTATGGAGTCATGGTTGATCTCGGTTTCAGGAATCCCAAGTATGAGAGCAAAACCTCTGTAAACCCCAGGCTATAGTTTTCTGAACTTCATGTGTTTTAGTATCTTTAATAAGCGGTGTTGTATAATAAATTTATAAAATTCATAAAGTGAGTTATTTGTTATATATTGAAACATCCTTGGTGAACATTTTGAATTACTGTTTAACGCATTCTGCTATTAGAGTCTAAAATAATTATTTATTAAAAATTTAAACTTTACATTTTAGAATTTAAAAAAAATATACTGTTCCGCTGGGTAACTTTTGAAGTTTTTTCCTACTATAAAATATAGTTAATAAAACCTCATCCCGCTCCCGGAAAATAAATAATAATTCTTTGTATAAGGAAATGATAATGGATCTTAAAATATTCAGGAAGTTAGTAATAACTGCTGCTCTATCTGTATTTTTAATCGCTGTATCAGATCTTCCTCTAAAAGCAGAAGCTGTATTCTTAAAAGACGGATCGATTATTGACGGAACAATAATTTCAGACGGGGCTTCTTCCGTCACAATACGCACAGCGGATAAAAAAACAAAACAGATCCCCCGCAGTGATATAATGAGAATATTATACACTGAACTTAAAATGGGTAAGATATATATACAGAAGCGTGACGGAAAAGGGATTGTGGCATACATGGTTGACGAGGACAGGGCGAGCTACACATTCCGGAAAGAGCTCTATAGTCCCGAGGAGTTTACACTTAAACGAAGTGATGTTCTTTTTATGGCGGAGAAGAATCCCTCAGGACTGCAGGTGGATGGAGTAGTCGGCACGGACAAGGTATATCTTACCTGGCTCCCCCCTTATGATGCTGTTAAGAAATATAATATTTACATAAAGAAGAACGAGAAAGACAAATACGAGCTTGCCGACAGCACTGGAGGCAAATCCATTACCCTGAAGAATCTGCAGGTTAAAACAACCTATTACCTTATAGTAACAAGCGTGGACAAAGATGATTATGAATCCAATCCCAGCAACGAACTTAAGATTACAACAAGCGTAAGAGTGGATGTGCAGCTCAAGGACGGGAAAGTATTCAGGGCATATGTTGTCTCCGAGGACAAGGATGGATACACTTTCCGCAACGATCTTGGAACGCCGGAAGATTATACCTTTAAACGCTCAGACATACAGTATATCACAGAGCGCTATCCCTCAGCCCTCAGGGGAAAGGCCGGGACTGACAGCATAGAGCTTGAGTGGTTTCCCCCTTATGATCCGATGAATGAATACAATATTTACACAAAGAAAAAAGGTGAGGAGTACCAGCTTGCATCCGTATCATCAGGCAGCTCCTATACACTTAAAGGTCTGACGAGCAACACCGAATATACAATAAAAGTTACTGGTGTAGGGAAAGATAAAGCTGAAACTAAATCGGGCAACGAACTTAAGATAACAACAAAGAATATAATACCCGACGAACCGGTTGTCGCCTCTGTAATCAGACTCGACTCCGGTGAAATAAGTATCACATGGAACGCAGCCAATGACCCTGACGGGAAAGTGGAGAAGTACAGGATCTATGGCACAAAAGAGGACAATCGCGAGGTTGTAGCCGAACTCAAAAAGACCGAATATGCGCTTAAGGATTATGAAAGTTTTGACAGGGTTGAGATCGCAGCAGTTGATGACAGGGGGGATGAGTCCGGCGCTGTGAGGGTCGGTTTTTCCAGTGGAAGTACTTCTGTCGGATTTTATCCCGGTGTAATTATGCCTCTTGGGAAATTCGGAGAGATGGCTGATATTGGCTATGGCGGGATGCTGACATATACTGAGAAGAATTGGTTATTCGATGGTTTTGACGGGGGGATCAGCGCAGGATTCTATTACCTCTCCGGGAAAAATCTTATTGATGAAGGTAAATCAGAGTATCATAGATTTATGATAGCGCCGCTTTTAATAAATGCGGGGTACAGGTTCACGTTCGGAGACAGCTTTTCAATTATTCCGTCCCTGTCGTTTGGAGCCGCATATTTCAATATGACATATATGAAGTATGATACAGTTAAAATGGAAGAAGAGATTACTGAGAATTTTGTCGATCCTATGTTGAAATTGGGGCTTGGAATTGAATACAGCATTATAGAATCGTTTTCAGTTTCACTGACAGGGGAATACGGCATGTTTATAGAGATGAGCGGCCCCATGCAGTTTGCATCTGCGGGTGTAGGGTTAAACTATAAGTTTTAGCACTTGTAAACTTCGGAAGCGGCTGGCGAGCTTTGCCGGGCAAAAGTGCATAGCCTCCGGAGATGTTAAGGATGGATTTTTTGATTCGGAATATTAAGAGGTAATTTATGATTAAAAAAATATTATTTATAAGTATGGTTTTAATTTTCAGCCAGCTTTCATGTATGGACACACTGAATGACGCTTATGACGCAAGGAGCGATATTCCTCGCACCGGACTTGTGGGTGAGTGGTTGTTTGACAGCAATAACGGAACAACAACTTATGATACCAGCGGGAATGGGAATGATGGGGTATTGGCATCTGGGGGTACTACAAGTCCGTCAGAGGTGTCAGGTTATCTAGGTCAGGCGTATAGTTTTAATTCAAATACTGATGATATAAAAATTACTGGTGGTGTAACCAATCCACTTAATGTCGCTTATATAACAGTATCATTTTTTATTTATCCTACCGCCAATGGAAAGGTGATAATGAAAGATAATGAAAATGGATCAGCTATTCCTGGCACTTATCAGGTTGAGATTAATGGCAGTAATAGGCTTGCTTTCGCCTGTTTCACAGGATCAGCCCGAGTCATTATAGATGTTGTAAGTGATGTTATTGCAATGGATAGGTGGTACCATGTTGCTTGCACTTTTGATGGATCAATGATGCGCATATATATAGATGGTGTACTAAATTCTGAAATGAGTTCTGGATCAACAACAAGTCTTACTAATAATCTTGTTTCTAATTATTCTACACATATCGGCAATGTGCCAACTGGTGTTGATAACTCATTTACCGGCACCATCGACAGTGTGCGCATATACAACCGCGCACTCAGTACTACTGAAATTAAACTGCTGGCTAATGAATAGGATCAGGATTTACAGGATTTATCAGTAGAGACGCAACATGCTGCGTCTCTACTGAAGCCACTCTATCTCCTCCATCGTCAGTCCGGTAATCTCATAACTCTTTTTAACCGCCATTTTTCTTTTTAACAGGAATCCGGCATCACTTTTAATCAGAAACGAAATACAATGGAAACTTTTTAAAATATTGATCCGAAAAATTTTGTATTTGAATCTAAACCATGTTAATCATCATATGGCACTCATAAGTGAATATAAACAAAGAGGTCCAATAGTATGAAAATTTTTCTTAATCTGATAATGGTAGTCTTACTCGCCGGCTGTGCAAATCAGAAAACCAATAAAATGGCAGATCAAGCTTCAGCTAAGACTGTAAAACAACCTGAAGTAATTCTTGTAAGCCTGTCAAAGGACATCCTCAAAACATTAAGCGTCCGGGACTTTAAAGCCTTAGCCGTTTATGTTCATCCCGAATTAGGCGTAAGGTTTACTACATACACATTTGTTGATATTAAGAAAGACCGTAAGCTCACAGCTGACCAGCTTATGAATATAACTCAGCCGAAAAAGAAGCTGCTGTGGGGAGAGTATGACGGCAGCGGTGAGCCGATAAATATGACCATCAGCGAATACTTCAGCAGATTTGTATATGACGCGGATTTTCTTGCAAAAGGCCAGGTGACAGTAAACGAAATCACATATTCCGGCAACACTGCGAATAATGTAAAGGAGGCATATCCCGGCTGTGAGTTTACAGAATTTATGATTCCCGAGATTGATCCTCAGTATGAAGGTGCGGACTGGAGAGCTCTCCGTTTAGTGTTTAAAAAAGAGAATGATAAAATATATCTCGTAGGGATAATTCATAACGAGTTTACAATCTGATTGATAGAAAGAGTTAATGCTTCAGGTGAAAGTTTTCCCGCCGCATTGACTCTTTTTTTTGCTGACTGATTAAAAAAGATCAGCGGCAGCTGCCTCCGCATGAACATGAACACTCTGCCCCCTCAGCCTTCTCGAAACACTCTTTCCCCTCTTTAAACGAATAGAAAGCAAGACCGGCCGCACCGATAGAGTCAATGAAACTTATTCCGGTAAACTGGAATATAAGACTTGAAGCAAGAAGAATCACCGACATGTAGAGGC
>Ga0209099_1002520_pt1 | contig 15995 bp, 13 predicted proteins | sample AD_JPNHW2_MetaG_FD_184430 | JGI IMG/M metagenome (GOLD analysis project Ga0209099, IMG submission 184430) | Active sludge microbial communities of municipal wastewater-treating anaerobic digesters from Japan - AD_JPNHW2_MetaG (SPAdes) (version 2) | ecosystem: Engineered > Bioreactor > Anaerobic... | reverse complement strand
GTAAAACAAAGTAGGCCGTGGCAAACACTACACCCGAAGGAATTGTGTATTTCAGTATATCAAGAAAATCTTCCATATAATTTTTTGTTACACTTGCAAAAGTAGGTCAATTTTCAATATTTTCTTAGTTTCTAAATAGTAAAACAAAAATTTTTAATTGGGGTATGCACATAAAACATATTAAAAAATGTAGTAAATTTGGGGTCTATGGAAATCCCCAAGAATCAAATAGAATTTGAAAAAATGTTTTCCACAGAAGAACAATGTATAAATTGTTTAAGGGAAATTAGATTTCCTGATGGTTATAAATGCAGAAAGTGTCAACATAAAGAATATTGGATTAATAAAAGAGGCATAATGATATGTAAGAGTTGTAAAGATGAACTTTCAATTACAGCCGGAACAATTTTTCATAAAAGTAAATTGCCACTTGTTACAATTTTCAGGGCATTGTGGTGGATGGTAGCTCAGAAAAATGGAGTAAGTGCAATTGGACTTCAAAGAATTTTGGGCATTGGTAGTTATAGAACAGCATGGACTTGGCTTCATAAATTTAGAAGATTAATGGTGTTTCCCGGCAGAGATAAATTAAAAGGAATAGTTGAAGTTGACGAAACTTTTGTAGGCGGAGCCAAATCAGGGAAAAGAGGCAGAGGAGCAGAAGGGAAAGCATTGGTCGTAATTGCAATTGAGGTAATGGAAAAAGGAACAGGCAGAATAAGAATGTCTTCAATTCCAGATGCATCAAAAAAGTCATTGAGCAAATTTATTACAAATAATGTTGAAGTTGGGAGTACTATAATTACAGATGGATGGAAAGGATACTCGGGTATTACAAAGAAAGGGTATACACAAAAAATTGAAGAAAAAATTAAAATACTTGACGAAAATGAAATGTTGCCGAATGTTCATAGAAGTGCATCATTACTGAAAAGGTGGCTTTTAGGAACACATCAGAATTTTGTAGGCGAAAAACATCTACCATATTATCTGGACGAATATACATTTAGATACAATAGAAGAAAATCAAAAAGCAGGGGACTTCTTTTTCAAAGATTAATTGAACAAGCAGTTATTCATGTACCTGTTGAATATAAGCTAATTAAGAGTATGTGACATGTGCATACCCCAGTAATTTTTATTCGTAAATTACTGAGACACATGATGCGGAAAAGGCTCCCAGCCCTGTGAAACGATTTTTTCATTCCCACTGCAAAAATTACTTCATTTTTTCCAACAAAAAGCATCCAAAAAGCATCGTCGCGAATCCGCTGGGTGATATAACCACAAAGACATTGACAGGGGCATTATAAAATTGTCATAAAAATATTTTTCAAAAACCCTTACCATGATATTAATTGTTATTTTTGAAAAAAAATTGAACTATGAATTATTTATCGGACAGAATCAACAATTTATCAGAGTCGGAAACATTGGCCATGACTCAGAAAAGCCGCGAGTTAAGCGCGCAGGGCTTCGACGTTATCAACCTTAGCATCGGCGAACCGGATTTTAATACACCTGAATTTATCAAGGCAGCCGCCAAAGAGGCTATCGACAAAAATTTTACGCACTATCCGCCAGTGCCGGGCTATCCCGAACTGCGTCAGGCCATTTGTAAAAAACTGAAACGAGATAACAACCTTGACTATAAGCCCGAACAGATTGTGGTTTCCACCGGAGCAAAACACTCCATCGCCAACGTAATGCTGGCGCTGGTCAACCCCGGCGATGAAGTGATAGTGCCTGCCCCCTATTGGGTTTCATACAAAGAGATTGTAAAACTCGCAGATGGCAAGTCAGTTGTAATTCCGGGAGGCATCGACACCAACTTCAAAGTTACTCCTGAACAAATTGAAGCCGCCATCACCGAAAAAACCAAAGTATTTATTTTCAGCAGCCCCTGCAACCCTACGGGCTCAGTATATAGCAAAGAAGAACTTTTTGCCATGGCTAAAGTTTTCGAACGCCACAAAAACATCTTTATCATTTCGGACGAAATCTATGAATACATCAATTTTGTTGGAAAACACGAAAGCATCGCCCAGTTTGATTTCATTAAAGACCAAATTATTGTTATCAATGGCGTTTCCAAAGGCTACGCCATGACCGGCTGGCGCATCGGTTATATCGCAGCCCCGCTGCCCATTTCCAAGGCATGCAATAAACTGCAGGGACAGGTTACTTCGGGAGCCTGCTCCATCGCTCAAAAAGCATCCTTTACGGCCATAGACACCGATCCTAATCTCATACCTGAATTTAAAACCATGCTGGATGCTTTTCGCGAACGTCGCGACCTGCTGCTCGGCCTGCTGAAGGAAATACCTGGTATCATCACCAATACCCCCGACGGCGCTTTTTATGTTTTTATGGATGTAAAATACTATTTCGGAAAAACCGACGGAACCACAACTATCAAAGGCAGCGACGATCTGAGTATGTACCTCCTCAATACAGCCCATGTAGCCATGGTGCCCGGAACAGCTTTCGGAGACCCCAACTGCCTGAGGTTTTCGTATGCCACCTCTAATGAAAAGATAAGCGAAGCCGTAAAACGCATCAAAGAAACTTTAGCAAAATTTAAATAAGCACTATGACTGAAACCGTTATCAGCGGATTATTTATATTATTTTCCGTCATCATCATCGGGCTGGGGCTGTTAATGCTCATACTTGGCATCATCCAGAAAAAAACTGGCCAATGGGTTTCCGGAATCCTGATTATGCTGTTTGCACTGGTATTTTGTATCGTAGGCCTGATATGGATGGCAGGTAAAATAACAAGCAAGGCTGTTGATAACTCAAAACAGTTGGAGTATAATGATCAACCGTATGATGACGAAATGGAAGAAAATTACGGAGATACGGTATATCATGGCGGCGAATCGGTGTCAACAGATGATAATTATATCACCGGCTTTATACAGGATGATGACCAAAGCCTGATACACATCCGGGTTATTCCCCATCCTTTGCTTGAAGACCTGGGCATCGTCATCAAAAAAATTGACACTTACGCCACCAAGGGCAAGAAAAATATTGCCCTGCATATCGATTTTTCAAAAAAATTCAAAGGAGCCTTGGAACTGTCGTTATATTCCTCCGATGGTGAAGCGTTAGGAAAAAGCTTAGTGGAGATAAACCAGGAAGAGAATTCGGCCTTCACGGTAAATTTTTCCTTTAGCCCTGAAACAAACTTCCTGAAAACAGCGTATGCACGTATTAATTCGAGTTACTGATGCTAACTATTGATAAATTTTCCGTTGAAAAACTTTTCGCTGATTTCCAAGGGATGAAAGTTCTGGTTATCGGTGATATAATGGTGGATTCCTATATCTGGGGCAGAGTAGAACGTATCTCGCCCGAGGCGCCGGTGCCTGTTGTGTCGGTTACAAAACGCGAAAACCGCCTGGGCGGTGCCGCCAATGTGGCGCTGAACATACAATCGCTGGGCGCCGTTCCCCTGTTATGCAGCATTAGCGGCAACGATCAAAAAGCCAACGAATTCAGCCAGTTGCTCGAAAAAAACCACATCAGCAGCAGCGGCATACTCCGCAGCGATAAACGCATCACCACCACCAAATTCCGGGTCATCGGCAATAATTACCAGATGCTGCGCGTGGACGAAGAACAAGCGCATGCCCTAACCCAGCCCGAAACCCGCGCATTCTATAATCATATAGAACGTATCGCCCTGGCCGAAAAACCCCAGGCCATACTCTTCGAAGATTATGACAAGGGCGCCATTGATATTGCCCTGATAACCTGGGTGGTGGAGCTGGCCGAACGGCTGAAAATTCCCGTAGCCGTTGACCCCAAAAAGAAAAACTTCTCCTCCTATAAAAATACTACGCTGTTCAAGCCAAATTACAAAGAACTGTGTGATGGTCTGAAAATAGAAAACATACAGCGTACGCCCGAAGAACTGCTCAAAATCTGTTCGGGATTCCAGCATTTTCATAACATAGCAAAAATGATACTCACCTTATCCGAACAGGGAGTTTTTATATCGTCGATAAACAAATTCGGTGTGGCAGAAGGAGCTATGATACCTGCCAGGATAAGAAACGTTGCCGACGTTTCAGGTGCCGGCGATACGGTAATTGCCCTGGCCACCCTGTGTACCGCCTTAAACCTGCCTCTGTACGATACCGCTTTTATCTCGAACATCGCCGGCGGCCTGGTATGCGAAGAAGCCGGCGTGGTACCTGTCAATAAGGAAAGACTTTTAAAAGAGCTTTTGAACATCATATAAACGCTATTCATTAAAATTCCGGATGGATAGTTTACTGAAAAACAAAAAAGCCGATGATATCGGTAAAATGTTCGACGATATTGCCCCCGGATATGATTTTCTGAATCATTTTCTTTCATTTAATATTGATAAATGCTGGCGGGCAAAACTTATCCGCTTGTTGCAAAAAGAAAACCCCCAAGATATTCTTGATGTGGCCACAGGCACCGCCGACCTTGCTATTATGGCCGCAAAACACCTTCCCGCGGTACAAATTACCGGCATCGACATTGCTGAAAAAATGCTGGAAAAAGGCAGGAAAAAAATCAAAAAAATAAAGGCTGCAAACAACATCCGCCTGATCAACGCCAGTGCAGAAAATATGCCTTTTGCAGATGACACCTTCGACACGGTGATGGTAGCCTTTGGCGTACGCAATTTTCAGCACCTCCCTACGGGCCTGCAAGAAATGCTGCGTGTGGCAAAACCCGGAAAAAAAATTTTTATCCTCGAATTTTCAAAGCCTACCGGATTTTTTAAACTCCCTTACACGATTTATTTCAGGTTATACCTGCCGCTGGCCGGACGATTAATTTCGGGCAACAAATCGGCTTACAAATACCTGCGCAACAGCGTTGCAGCTTTCCCCGAAGGTGTGTCATTTTTGGATATTCTGAAACACAACGGCTTTTGCAATACCGGGCAACAAAGGCTCAGCGGAGGCATTGCCACAATTTATACCGGCGAAAAAGAAAAAATTATATAATTTTGCAATACTTTTCAATACACGGCGTTATATAAAGTTCAAAAGTTTCCCGTTGAAAAAAATATCAATAAATATCTTTTGTCTGCTGGTTTTCGTTACGTTGTTCGACTGGACAGCTGTGGCCCAGAAACGCGGAGCAGGACAGGCGGAAAACCTCCCCAAATTCGACCGCCGGAAATATCATTTTGGCTTTCTGCTGGGTATGAACTATATGGATTTTGCCATAAAAACCGTTGAAGACTTCACCCCTTTCGACTCGCTGACCAATGCCACCACCAAGCCCGATTTTGGTTTTGATATCGGCATAGTTTCCAGCCTGCGCCTCACCAAATACCTGAGCCTGCGTTTTGTGCCCACCCTCTCGTTTGGCAACCGCAATGTAGAATATACTTTCCGCTACAAAGATTCCATCTCGTACGTTCAAAACAAAAAGATCGAATCTACTTTTATGACGTTCCCGATTTACATCAAATACCAGTCGAAACGTCTCGGAAACTTCAGAGCCTATATTATTGGCGGCGCCAAATACAGTATCGATATGGCCTCGCAGGCCAAAAAAAGAAATAAAGAAGGCGAAGCACCGATAAAACTGGCCCGCCACGACTATATGGCCGACATAGGTACCGGCGTTGATTTTTTTCTTCCTTACTTTAAATTCGGCATTGAACTAAAAATGTCGTACGGCTTGCGCGACCTGCTGATCAAAGAAAACACCATTTACACCAACAGCGTCAAACGCCTCAATTCAAAAATTTTCCAGCTTTCGTTTACGTTTGAAGGATAATTATTAAGGCGTTTCTTAAATTTCTGAAGCATTTTGCTATATTTGTGGCTCACACAAAAAATAGTTTTTATGAAACATAAAATACTTTTCACCCTGCTCCTGTCCTTTTGCATGGCTGCAAACACCTTTGCCCAAAACGAAATGCGCCTGCTGCGTTTTCCGGCCATTCACGGTAAGCAAATTGTCTTTTCCTATGCCGGCGACCTTTATACCGTGGATAAAAAAGGCGGCATCGCCCGCAAACTCACCAATGACATCGGCTATGAGATGTTTGCAAAGTTTTCACCGGATGGGAAAAGCATAGGTTTTACCGCACAGTACGACGGGAATACAGAAATCTACGTGATGCCGGCTGAAGGCGGTGTACCCAAACGCCTGACGTACACAGCCACACTCGGGCGCGATGATCTTAGCGACCGCATGGGCCCTAACAATATCCTGATGGCCTGGAAAGATGATCAGACACTGGTGTTCCGCTCGCGTATGAAATCCTTTAATGACTTTAAAGGGCAGCTTTATCAGGTTGCTGCCGATGGCGGGATGTGCGAAGAACTTCCCCTGCCCTGTGGCGGATTCTGCAGCTATTCGCCGGATAAAAGCAAACTGGCTTACAACAGGGTATTTCGTGAATTCCGAACATGGAAATACTATAAAGGAGGCATGGCCGATGACATCTGGATTTATGATTTCAATGAAAAAACCACTATTAATATTACAAATAATATAGCCCAGGATGTTTACCCGATGTGGGTTGGTGATTACGTTTATTATCTTTCCGACAGGGATCGCACCATGAACCTCTTCAGCTATGATCTGACCAGCAAAGAGACAAAAAAACTTACCGACTTTACCGAATTCGACATCAAGTTCCCATCGCTTGGCGACAGCGCCATCGTGTTCGAAAACGGCGGATACATCTACACTTTTGATCTTAAAACCCAGAAATCCGTAAAAGTAACCATCCAGATCGCCGACGACCTGAACACCGGCCGTAACGAGATGAAAGACGCTTCAAAAAATATTTCTTCATACGATATCGCCTCTGACGGCAAGAGACTTGTCTTCAGCGGCAGAGGCGATGTTTATACCGTTCCTGCAAAAAGCGGCATCACGCGCAACCTCACACAGAGCTCCGGTGTCCACGACCGCAACGCCACCTGGTCGCCTGATGGAAAATATATTGCCTACATTTCCGATGCCAGCGGAGAAGATGAGATTTACATCATCGCTCAGGACGGCTCGTCGGCTCCGCTGAAAATCACGGACAAATCAGACACCTATAAGTACCAGCCGGTATGGTCGCCCGACAGTAAAAAACTGCTGTGGGCCGATAAAATGCTAAGAATCAGGTATGTCGATATTGACAGCAAAAAGATTACAGAGGTAGATAAATCTGCCGACGGGGAATTTACAGAATTTGGCTGGGCACCCGACAGCAAATGGCTGGCATACGCCAAGCCGGATAAATCCGCCGAAACAAAAATTTACCTATACGACCTCGCCGCTTCAAAATCATACCCAATCACCGATGGCTGGTACGACTGCGGAGAACCGACTTTCAGCGCCGACGGAAAATATCTTTTCTTCACATCAAGCCGCGACTATAACCCCACCTATAGCTGGACGGAATGGAATCACGCTTATACCAACATGACCAAAGTTTACATGCTGACACTCGCCAAAGCAACACAGTCGCCTTTCAAGCCTGTGGACGACGAAGTGAATGCTCCGGCAGAAACAAAAGATGCGGAAACCAAAACGGTGGAAGTCAGCGTTGACCTTGACGGCATCGTTGACCGCATCATTGCACTGCCTGTTGGCGCCGGTCGTTACTGGAATATTAACAGCGCCGGCAATTCTGTATATTATTGCCGAACAACGGCTTCCGAAACCAAGGCATCACTGATGGTTTATGACCTGAAAGAAAAGAAAGAAACCAACCTTGGCGCATACAGCAGTTACATCATTTCATTCGACAAAAAGAAAATGGTCATCAACGACGGAGGCAAATATGCCGTAACGGACCTTCCCAAATCTAAAATAGAATTAAAAGATTATACAGACCTTTCTAATATGAAGGTTTGGGTCAACCTGAAAGAAGAATGGAAACAGATATTCACCGAATCGTGGCGTCAGATGCGCGATTTCTTTTATGATCCCGGCATGCACGGCGTCAACTGGAAGGCGATCTATAAAAAATACGAGCCGCTCACCGCTTATGTAAACCATCGTGCCGACCTGACCTACCTCATCGGGGAGATGATCGGAGAATTAAGCGTGGGCCATGCATACACCGGCGGGGGCGACAAACCGGAAGCTGCTAAAATTAAAATGGGGCTGTTGGGGGCAACGATCAACAAAGACAAATCAGGTTTTTATAAAATAGAAAAGATCCTCCGCGGAGAAAACTGGACCAACAACACGCGCTCACCGCTCACCGAAGTCGGCGTGGATGTAAAGGAAGGCGATTATATCATCGCAGTAAACGGGAAATCCGTGGTGAATACAAAAAATATTTACGAATTGCTTGTCAATACCGCCGGTGAGCAGGTTGAACTCACCATCAACAGCTCGGCTACCGATCAGGGAACACATAAGGTCATTGTAATTCCCGCCGAGGATGAATCAGGATTGTATTATTATAACTGGGTACAAAACAACATTAAAAAGGTGAACGAGGCCACCAACGGCAAAGTGGGCTATATTCACATACCCGATATGGGTGTTGGTGGGCTGAACGAGTTTGTAAAACATTTTTATCCGCAGCTCAGCAAAAGCGCACTGATCATCGACGACCGCGGGAATGGCGGCGGCAACGTCTCCCCTATGATCATCGAACGGCTGAACCGCGAGCTGGTTTACATGAAAATGGCCCGCAATACCAGCCAGACCACAGCGGGTATCGGGCAGCAATACGGCCCTAAAATCTGTCTGATCGATCAGTATTCAGCTTCGGACGGCGACCTGTTCCCCTATCAGTTTAAAGAATTAAAGATCGGCAAACTGGTCGGGCAGCGCACCTGGGGCGGCGTAGTCGGCATCAGGGGTTCACTCCCATTGATTGACGGCGGTTATCTGAACAAGCCTGAATTTGCCCATTACGACGCCGAAGGAAAAAAATGGATCATTGAAGGCCATGGAGTAGATCCGGATGTAGTTATCATTAATGACCCTGCCAAAGAATATGCAGGAGAAGACGAACAACTGAACAAAGCCATAGAACTGATACTGGAAGAGCTGAAAAAGACCGATACTAAACTGCCGCCAATACCGGATTTTCCGGATAAGACGAAATAAAAAGGAAAAAACCAAGGGAAAAATACAACACCATCTTAAAATCAATTTTTTTCATATATGAAAACAAAAGGTTCATTAAAAAAGAAAGCAACAAAAAACAAGCTGAAGCAGTCGAAAGTTCCATACGCCTACAAGCCTGAAAAAATGACTTTGGAAGAATGGCAGATTGCCCTGCGAAAACAATTTGCCCCGGAGCAACATTTTAATGTGGAAAATATCGGGCAACACCCTGTGTTTTCTGATTTTAACATTTATAATCCCAACACAAAAAAAACATACAAAGTGGCGATAAGGGATGAAAAATTCGGCATAAATTTCTGCTCTTGTCCCGATTTTAAAGTAACGACCCTGGGCACCTGCAAACATATCGAATACGTACTTTTCCACTTAAAAAAGAAAAAATCGAATAATAAGTATTTCAAAGAAGGCTACAGGCCGGAATACTCTTCGATAAGTCTGCGTTATGGAAATGAAAGAAAAATTTTCCTAAGAATCGGCAGCAGGAATTCAATAGAAATGGAAAAGTTATCGAAAGGATATTTCACCAATGAAAATTTTCTTAAGGATTCAAGCTTTGAACATTTTGAAACATTTCTTGCTAAAGCTACTAAAATTGACCCTGAATTCCGTTGTTACCAAGATGCCATTGATTATATTATCGGAAGAAGAAGCGAGGGTAAAAGGAAACTTATTATTGATCAAAAATACAATGTAAAATCTGATGCTATTTTCAAAGATTTGCTGAATGCAGAATTATTTCCATACCAGAAAGAAGGGATACTGTTTGCTGCAAAATCAGGGCGATGCCTGATAGCAGACGAAATGGGGCTGGGTAAAACCATCCAGGCTATAGGAGCCGCCGAGCTGATGTCGAAAGAATTTGGTGTGGAAAAAGTCCTCGTGATCTGCCCTACATCCCTTAAATATCAATGGAAGTCTGAAATTAAGAAATTCACTTCTAAAGAGGCTGTTGTCATCGAAGGTATGGCAACCAAAAGACATGAATTATATAAGAATGAGTCTTTTTATAAAATTGCCAGTTATAATGTGATCAAGAGCGACCTTGAACAAATAAATAAATTTGCTCCGGATCTGATTATTCTTGATGAAGCCCAGCGTATAAAAAACTGGAAAACAAAAACCGCGCAAAATGTAAAATCTTTATCTTCCGAATATGCATTTGTCCTCACCGGAACGCCTCTTGAAAACAAACTTGAAGAACTTCATTCGATCATTCAGTTTATTGATATTTTCAGACTGGGGCCGCTGTTCCGCTTTTTACATAATCATCAAACCACCGATGACAATGGAAAAGTAATTGGTTATTCTAATTTACATGAAATTAATAAAACTTTGCAGCCGGTTTTAATAAGGAGAAACAAAAAAGAAATCGCTCACCAGTTACCAGAAAGAATAGATAAAAATTATTTTGTTCCTGTTACCCAAGAACAAATGGCCATTCATAATGAATATTATGATGGCGTTTGTAAATTAGTGAATAAATGGAGGCGTTTTAAATACCTATCGGAGCAAGACAGGCAAAAATTACTGATTTTTCTTAACTGTATGCGGATGGTGAGCGACAGTACCTTTATCCTCGACCAAAAAACACGGTTCGACACCAAAATAGAGGAGTTGATGATTATTCTTGAAGAGATTTTTGAAAATAAAGATGAAAAGGTTGTCATTTTCAGTCAGTGGGAACGCATGACACGTTTGGTCGCGCAAGAATTGGACGGCATTGATATTGAATATGAATACCTTCATGGCGGTATTCCCAGCGAAAAACGAAAAGATTTACTGGATAATTTTCATAAAAAACCCGAATCACGGGTATTTCTCTCCACCGATGCAGGAGGAATCGGATTGAACCTACAGTGTGCAAGTACAGTTATTAATCTAGATATTCCATGGAATCCTGCAGTTCTGGAACAAAGGATAGCCCGCATCCACAGAATCGGACAAAAAAAACATGTACAGGTAATTAATTTTATCTCTACAGGATCTATTGAAGAAAGAATATTAGGATTGCTTGGCTTTAAACAAAGCGTCTTTAAAGGCGTGTTTGATATGGGTGATAACAACGTGTTCATGGGAGAAGACAGGTTTAAGCAGTTTATGAAGACAGTGGAACAAATTACCAATTCACCGGTTGAGAGCATGGAACCCGTTCTTTCTGCTGAAGAAAACAGCAACGAAATAGAAGTGAATCAAAAGCCGGAACTGATAACCGAATTGGTTGAAACATTAGAAGTAAAAGAGACCCTGGCTACACAAGAAGACCTCAAAGCCCCTGTTCATGCCGAAGAGATGGTGCAGTCCCCAACAGGCGCTACAAATACTTTAAACGATTTATTTATTACCGGCATTGATTTCTTACAAAAATTAGGCAGTTCACTCAACGACACAAAAACAGGAAAGACCTCAATTTCCTCATTTGTTGAGAAAGATCCGGCAAGCGGAAAAACATATTTTAAAATTCCTGTACCTGAAGAAAAAGTTATAGAACAAGCGGTAAATGCGCTTAGTGGATTACTACAGTTGTTTAAAAAGGGATAGTACCTGCTGCACTAAATATTGTCAAAATTAGGTATTCAAAAATTAAACAGAATAAAGCTATGGAATACAATGGATATTACGATGATGACGGAAATCAAATACATCCCGAAAACCTACCAAAGCCCGGGCTTTGTATTATATGCAAGAAAAACACTTGCGATGACCCTGAAGAAGAAATGCTCTGTAACTTAAACCGGCTTGACCAGCAAAATGAAAAAGAGTTTATTTGCGGGGCTTTTGAAAAAATCGAATAGAAAACATTTTGAAAATTGAATTAAAATAACTATATTTGTAAAATAATACTCCTCATGAACAGCCCTGAAATTAAAGTTTTCATTCGAGAAAACTCTGCTCTTTTCTGGTACACCCCCGAAGATAAAAAGGAAGATATCAGCCCTGAGTTTTTGGTTGAAACTATATTGAATTATGGAAGCATGGATGATGTAAAGAAGCTAATAAAAATCCTTGGCATTAAAAAAATGTCAAAAGTATTTTTTAATGCTACAGGTAGAAAAAAACTCAATTATTATCCTGAAATTTATAATTATTTCAAATTATTTTTTAGAAAATATGCATAAAGAGATTTTGTCAGAAAATCAACTTGAGCTGTTACCGTTGGTTAAACAATTCGGTCGTGAGTTTTACCTCGTAGGGGGAACAGCGATCGCATTACATATTGGTCATAGGAGATCCATAGATTTTGATCTTTTTAAATTTAGTCCCTTTAGTGCAAAAAAGATTGTTTCAAAAATTTCCGATTCGGGCTTTCAAAGCACTATTACCAGACGGGTTACGGAACAATTGAATATAACTATACATAATGTAAAGTTTACATTTTTTCAATTTCCATTTGAGATAGAGGCAAAAGTCAAATTTGAAAACATCCTTAAATTGCCTGAACTCCTTGATTTGGCAGCAATGAAAGCTTATGCCTTGGGTAGAAGATCGAAATGGAAAGATTATGTTGATTTATATTTCATTCTAAAATACCATTATTCTTTTGAAGAAATTTCCAAAAAGGCAAATGACATATTCGGTCAAATGTTTGATGAAAAGCTTTTCCGATCTCAACTTTCTTATTTTAAAGACATAGATTTTTCTGAACCTGTTGAGTTTGTCATACCACCCGTCCCAGAAAATGAAATAAAACAATTTCTTACAGAAAAAGCTTTGGACGTGAGTTTTTAAAACATCGTTTCGCATATTTGTTTGCAATACCCAAACTTGGTTTTAGGAACAAATAAGAATTGCTTGTTCCGGATATTATTTGTATTATTTGTTAACTATAGATAACAATTTTCTGTATTCTTGTTACCTATGGTTAACGTTTTTTATATGAATTGTTATGTATAGTTAACACTATCAATAAACAAAACCAAACAGCCAAAGCGGTATTTTATTACCAATCCCGCCCTCTAAATTATCTGCCGCAATAAATGAATTTTTTATTTTTTTAATCTGTTTAAAGGATTTGTTTTTACCGCCTACTTCAATTGTAAATTTATGATTCACAAAAAAGTCACCGGCCTCGGCGGCATCAACTGAATAAATGTAAGACAATTGATTGAGAAAAAAACTCTCACGCAAATTACCGATATTCGTGTTTTCTTCAGCTAAGGCAAAATTCAGATTCGGATGATAGAGGTATATTTTTTCAGGTTTTGAGAATGTGCCATAACCCTTACCCTTCGCGTAAAGCATGCTTATGATTTCCGCATCTTTCAAATACCTTAAGTAGGTCAGAATGGTTTGCCTCGACATTCCCAGCGACTGTGCAAGCTGCGTGATGTTGGGTTTAAACGGTACGTTTGTACTTAGTACGTACAAAAACCGCTTCAACTTATTGATGTATTTCATATCCATATTCAGCAGGTAGGGAATATCCGATTCAATGGTAAGACCGATGGTAGCAGATAATTTAACGGGATACGTGTTTTTTCCCTGTAAATAATAAGGATAGTAGCCAAACTTCAGGTAGTTTTGAAAGTATGCCAAAGGCTTTACTTTTTTTGAAATCATCAATGCTATTTCTTCGTGATCTTTAAAAATTTCTTCCAGCTTATACTTTGGAAATTTAAGCCCTGTTTCAATCTGTATAAATTCCCTAAAAGAAAGCCCCTGCATTTTATACACCACAGCTCTCCTGCTCAGATCAGCCTTACCACCATGTATATGTAATATGGAAGAACCTGTAAATACAATCTGCAAGTCCTGGTAGCTGTCATAAATATTTTTCAGTTCCTGCGACCAGTTCGGGTATTTATGAATTTCATCCACAAACAACTTCTTGCCTCCCCTGTTATAAAAATCTTCAGCCAAATCAACTAAGGAATTGTAAGGAAAACTCACATCATCCATACTCACATACAGGCATTCCCTGCTGTTACCATATTTCTCTTTGATATGCTGAAGCATCAATGTGGTTTTCCCCACGCCACGGGCGCCTTGTATTCCGATCAACCGTTCGTCCCATGCAATATCTTCGACCAAACCCCTGCTGAATGATGGTTTCAGGTTGCTGAGCAGCCGCCGTTGTTTTAAAACTAATTCTTCCATGATTTCAAATATTGTTATGCAAAGATAACAAATTTTCTACAAATTGTTATGTATAGTTAACAATTTATAGAATTTTTTTTCAGAAACCTTGCATCTGGCGGGTTGACAAAACACACCTATTAGAAAACGGCAATAGGTCCCGGCATTTCATATGCCATGAAATAAAAAAACGAATGGTAAAAAGTCAGTTCTTATTCCGAAGAAACTGGTGGAAATTCCACGGATTGAATACACCAATAATCGTACAGGTAAATCAGTTCTATTTTGCCTTCACCGGAAAACTTCTGTATTTTGGCGCTGCCTTCAATCGTTCCTGAAAAATTGATATGAAAATCCACGCTTGCTTTTTCTTCATCAAAACTGAGGGAATTAATTTCAAAATGCTCAATAGAAAAAGACGCGAAAGCATCCCTGAAATTTTTTAACACATGACTATCTTCTGCTTCTTGTGTGAGAAATGAGGTATAGAAGTCGGAATCTTTGTCTAAAAAGGACGTTATAAAGTCAGTGCTATGGTCCCTGATATCATATTCATGGTTCGGGTGAAATTCCTCGTAAATAAAATTGTGCATCATTCCGTCTATCCTTATATCATCAATTTCGTGAACAAATAATTCTTCGGTAATAAAATGGTAAAGCTCACGATCTTCCACATCGCAAATGGTATCCAGATAAATGCTGTTTTCATTCAGGATATTCACTATCTTTTCCAATTCCGCAGATATTTCATTATCCGGGACATCCTCAGCTTTTTTAAATTCCGGTTTCCCGATAAAATCGTAAACTGATATTTGTTTGCAGTTCTCGTAAGCATTTTCAAATTGCTCGATATTATTAAGAAATGCTGCTTCCAGTCGTGGATCCAGATCATTTGTTCCATCGGATTCGGAAAAATGAGCTCCGCGTTCAAGTGTTAACTTTGCTTTTTTTATCTCGTTTTCGATACGGAGTTTTTCAATATCGTCTTCGTTGTTTGTTTCTTGTGTCATGGCTTACATGTTTTGTTGTCTGGTTCTGCTAAAAGCTGATGCCGATTTAAAACCAAATGATAGCGTAAAGTTACTGAAAAAAATAATATATAAACAAAAACGCCGATTTCTTCCTTAAAGTTGAAATCGGCGTTTTCTTTAAACAAATTTGACTTATCCTGTGGGCACTATTTATTTTTCACCATGGCCTCCTCATATCTTTCTTCAACTACGTTCCAGTTGATGACATTCCAAAAGGCGTTTATATAATCAGCACGCTTATTCTGGTACTTAAGGTAATAGGCGTGTTCCCACACATCCATCCCGAGAATGGGAATGCCACGCTTTTCGGCAACATCCATCAAAGGATTATCCTGATTCGGCGTTGAACTGATAAACAGCCCTCCTTTTTCATCCACATTCAGCCAGGCCCAGCCACTGCCAAACCGTGTCAGGCCGGCATTGGCAAACCCTTCTTTCAGCTTTTCGACAGAGCCAAACTGTTGTTTCAGCAGCGTTTCAAATCTTTCGGTCATGCCTACTCCGCCGGGGGACATATTTTCCCAGAAAAGTTCATGATTGTAATACCCTCCTCCGTTGTTGCGCACGGCTGCCGGTAATGTGCTCATATTGTCGAAAAGTTCGTTCATTGACATTTTTTCCAGAGGCGTGCCGCTAATAGCTTTGATAAAATTATCAAAGTAGGCCTTGTGATGCCGTGAATAATGTATTTCCATGGTTAATTTGTCAATGTACGGCTCTAAAGCGTCATAGGCATAAGGCAAGGGTTTGAACTGGTGATTGACTGCACTGGTATTTTTATTTGTTTCCA
>Ga0209099_1002519_pt1 | contig 16009 bp, 7 predicted proteins | sample AD_JPNHW2_MetaG_FD_184430 | JGI IMG/M metagenome (GOLD analysis project Ga0209099, IMG submission 184430) | Active sludge microbial communities of municipal wastewater-treating anaerobic digesters from Japan - AD_JPNHW2_MetaG (SPAdes) (version 2) | ecosystem: Engineered > Bioreactor > Anaerobic >... | reverse complement strand
GTTTACTCAACAGGCTAATATGTCTGCTGTGGATAATTATTATTTTGATATATATGCTCATGTGACTGGTGACACCATACCACAAAATGATACAATTAATAATATTATTGTCGCAAGCGGGTATAATTTTACGTATGCAAGTTATTCCATGGGTTTTGAAACAAATGAAAACACGTCACTATGGTCGAAGCTTGATGCTGATGCTGATACCAAAACATGGGTATATCCTTATAGCTCATACGCGCGTACCGGAAGCTATTGTGCACAATTAACAGATAATACTACGGGTGGTACAGCGGACGATTGGTTGTTCTCACGTTGCTTATCGCTCGAAGCCGGAAAAAGATATAAAATTGATTTCTGGTACAGGGTATCGAGTGCAACCTATCCGCAAACTCTTACACTTAAATACGGTACAGCAGCCACACCGGCAGGTATGACCAATTTGCTGAAAACAATTACTTTAGCTACAAATATTGTTTATCAGAAAGTTAGTGTCCAGTTTATTGCTCCATCAACAGGAGTTTATTATTTCGGCTGGTGGGCATCAAGTCCCGTTTATACTTCAACATCCTATATTTATATGGATGATATAAATATTTCCCTGATGCCGGATTATGATGCTGCATTAACTACGATTACAGCTCCTGTTTCAAGCTGCAGTCTGACAAATGACGAACCTATCACCGTGAAGATTAAAAATATCGGTGCTCAAATTATCAATACGACAGAATTATATTATAAGTTAAATAACGGAACTCCGGTGCATGAAACATTGAACACCCCGATTTCACCGGATTCCACAATTACATACACGTTTACGCAACACGTCGATTTGTCGGGTCTTGGAAATTATACTCTTAAAACATATATAGATGTTGTTGGAGATACTATTCCGGCCAATGATACACTTAATAGTAATTTCAGTAATGGTCATAACTTTGCTTACGGACCTTACACTATGGGTTTTGAATCTACAGAAGATTATAGTGGCTGGAGTGTACTTAATACTGGTGGCGGAACAACGTATCAATGGGTGCTGCCTTATTCCAGTTCTACCTATTCCCATACCGGAAGCAATTCTGCACAGTTTTATAATGGAACCACAAATACCGGAGAGGACTGGTTGTTTTCAAGATGCTTCCATTTGGATGCTGGCCAAACATATTCTATAAGCTTCTGGTACAGAGTTTATGGCGCAACTTACCCACAGACTATTACTTTAAAATACGGAACTGCAGCAAGCATTGCGGGCATGACAACCACACTTGTTTCTCTTCCAAATATTACAAATGCCACTTATAATGACACTGTAAAACAATTTGTAGCTCCGGCTACCGGCACCTATTATTTTGGATGGTCAGGTACTGTTGGCGCTACATACTATGCTTATATTGACGATATTAATATCACCTGGATTCCTGATCAGGAAGCGGCTTTATTATCAATAGTGTCTCCTGCTTCTGGTTGTGGTTTATCAAATGCCGAGCCTGTAACGCTGCAAATTAAAAATACCGGGGCAGATACTATACAAGGTAATTTCACAGGGCATTATGTATTTAATAACGGATCTTCGGTTTCGCAAACAATCCCAAACACAATACTTCCCGGTGATACTATTGATTTTACTTTTACGCAAACTGTTGATGTCAGCGTACTGAACACTGATGTTATTTTCCCAATAAAAGCGTGGGTTTCATTGATTGGCGATCCGTTGCATGCTAACGATACATTAAATAAACAAATTAATTCTCAGCATGTTCCTGCAGCACCTGTAACAGTCAATGATACGGTTACATTCGGTACTCCGGCGACATTGCATGCAATTGCAGCAGACTCTGTTTATTGGTACAATGTTCCAACAGGTGGAAATAGTATTGCCTCCGGTCATACTTTTACAACTCCGAACCTGTTTAATATGGGTATATATTATGCCGAGGCCAGAACCGGCGGTGGAACTGCAATATCTGAAACATTTGACGGTACGACACTACCTGCAAATTGGACCGCAGTTAACGGAAGCGAAGTAATTGTTGATATAAATTTAGGCAATGATGCCGGCGGTAATCCGAACGAAGCAATTTTCGATTGTTTAGATGCATCTTCCACGAATAATACTACCAGTAGGTTGTACTATGGCCCACTAAATACATCCGGTTCCTCTTCCTTAACCCTTCAATGGGATAATTATTTAGATCACTATAGTGCATCTTATCCTTATTCTGTAAGTGTACAAACCAGTACCGACCATGTTACCTGGCATAATACAAGTTGGGTTAAAAACCCTACGGCAGATATTAGCGCGGGAATACAGACAGTAACAATTAATACGGCTGATGTCGGATCCTCTACTTTTTATTTAAGCTTTACTTTAACAGGAAATGCATTTGGATGTATGTACTGGTATATTGATAATTTCTCACTTTCCGGTGGTATGAGCGGATGTCCAAGCGCCAGAGTTCCTGACACAGCTTTCCTTGAACTTTATCCTAAAGAAGCTTCCGTTGATACGATGATTAGTCCGGTAAGTGCTTGCAGTGATGGTATTGAGGATGTTTCTATTCTTGTCTCAAATAATGGTTTAGACACACTTGTCGGTAATGTTTATGTAAATTATACAATAAATGGCAGCCCGGCAGTTTCTGAACTCATCACACTTCCGGATAGTATTTTCCCCGGAACTACAATTCCATATACATTTGCAACACCTCTTACAACGGGCTTGTCTCAGGCAAATGTAGATTCAACTTATAATATTGTAGTCTGGGTTGAGCTTGCGGGTGATCCTTATCCTGCAAACGACACAGTATGGAATACTATCGATTTGTCTTATACACCGCCAGCACCTGTTGTTGTAAACTATACGATTCCTTATGCTACAACTGTTACTATGAATGCCGTTTCTTCAGATTCGATTAGCTGGTACGATGTTCCAACGGGCGGTACGGCATTATCGGATGCACATTCATATACCACACCGGTGCTCTATAATACCACTGTTTATTATGTGGAAGCTGTTTCCGGATCAATTGCTCAGCATGTTGGCCCCGTGGATAATACTATGGGAGGAGGAAGTGCGGTTGCTTATTCTTATTACACGACATTTGACGTGTTGTCAGCCTCAGTTAATATTCAGGGTGTCCATGTTTATCCGGGAGCTTCAGGTAATGTTGTTTTATATATTGCAAATAGTGCTGGTACAGTTTTGAATACCACTACTTATGCTGTTTCCACTCCCGGTGTAAAAACATTTATACCGATCAATTTTGAAGTACCTGCAGGGACGAATTACCGATTGGGATATAACAGTACCAGCGGCGGAGTCGCTATGTATAGAAATACTGCCGGCGCTGCGTTTCCATATACACTGCCTGGTATAATTTCCATAACTGGAAATAATTTCGACCCGGATTATTTCTATTACAATTATGATTGGGTTGTTGGTGCTGGTGGCAGCGGTTGCGCCAGCGAACGTTTAGCAGATACAGTTTTTGTAACCGGTGTGCCGGCATGTGATGTCAGTGTTCAGGAAATATATGAACCGAATACAGGCATAGAACTTACAACTACGGAAACTGTAAAGGTGAAAATTAAAAATTTCGGAACGGCTCCGGCTGCCAATTTCCCGATACACTATACGGTAAATGGCGGAACACCTGTTGATGATATCGTTCCCGGGCCAATAGCATCCAATGATACAGCTGAATTTACTTTTGCTGTTCCGGCCGACCTGTCTGTTGTAGGAACAACGTATAATATTGTTGCCTATACTACAATGGGGTGCGATGCAACTCACATTAACGACACGGCATTTAAAACGGTACAAAATAACCCATTGGTTTATTGTACTTCAACTTCTACATCTGTTACTGCTTACGAAGATATTGGCAATGTGACTCTCAGCAATATTAATAATGGTATTGCCACGCCAGTAACCTATAACACGACTGCAGTATATGGCTATTCAGACTTTACGGTTTCGTTGCCTGCTGTTCAGTTGAATGCTGCAAATACCTATCCGATCTCTGTGAGCATTATATCTGCTACTTCTTTTTATAGTACTTATGTAAAAGCGTTCATTGATTACAACAGGGATGGAATTTTTGATCCTACAACAGAAATGGTGTTAGGCGCACTGGCTACTTCTTCATCGCCAACAGTGTCCGGGAGTTTTACGGTTCCTGTTACAGCCATTACAGGCTTGCCAACAAGGTTAAGAGTTGTGGCCGAAGAAACAACAGTGGCTGCCAATGTTGAACCTTGTGGAAATTATACATGGGGTGAAACAGAAGATTATACCGTGATGATCTCACCGCAGATACCGCATGATGCAGGCGCTGTTGCAATTATTCAGCCTCTTGCTGTTCAAACGGAAGGTGATACGGTGCCGGTACGCGTTATAGTGAAAAATTTCGGTAGTGATACCATTCACAACACTTCAAATATGGTGGTGGCGTATTCGTATAACGGAGGTGCACCTCAGTCAATTACATGGAACGGAGGTGATATTCTTCCTCTCGCAACAGATACAGCTGTACTGCCTAATATAACTGTCACGCCAAATGCTAGTTCAATTTGTGCATGGACAGAACTTGCCGGTGATACCTATCTATTTAACGATACTGTTTGCAAATCATTTACCGCAACACCTTTGTATGATGCAGGTATAACAGCATTTTTGACTCCGCAAGCCTTGCTGGTTAGCGGAGCTAATGAAAGCGTACAAGTGATTTTCAAGAACTTTGGAGCCGATACGCTAACATCTCTTGATCTTAAATACAGCATTAATGGTGTGGTTATGGCAACGCAGCCATGGACCGGTACTTTGCTGCCTTATATGACAGATACGGTGACATTTACACAAACATTTACTGTGCCCGATCTAACGTTTGATCTTTGTGCATACACATCTCTGGTTACAGATGCCAATCACACAAATGATACGTTATGCATAAGTCCAAATGGAGCTATTACCAGTACATTGCCATACTACGATAATTTTGATGGCGTTGATGTTTATTGGACACCGGTAACAGAAGACGACACGAAATGGGAACTTGGTATGCCCGGATATGGCGTGACAAATACGGTACATTCTGCTCCAAATGCATGGGATATAAATCTTGATACCAGTTATTATAATAATGCTGAAGCAATGCTTTATACGCAGTATTTTAATTTTTCAGCTGCTGTAAATGCAAAGATGAAATTCTGGCTAAATTTCAATACAGAAACCGGTTGGGATGCTACCAGGATTGACTACACTATTGACTCAGGAGCTAATTGGAATGTACTTGGAATTCAAAACGATCCGCGTGGCACATACTGGTACAATGATGATTATATCAATTCAAGCGGTCTGCCAGGTTGGACAAATAATTCATCAGGATGGAAGTATTGTGAATACAAACTTGACACGCTAAACCTTACATCTTTGGTACGATTCCGTTTTGTATTTACTTCAGATGGATCTGGCCTGCGCGATGGTGTGTCAGTAGATGATTTTGCTATCACGCTTCCTTACCCGAAAGATGCCGGTGTTCAGGTAATTAAAACTCCGACCGCACAAGGTCCTGCCGGTACTTCTGTTACCGTAAAATCCAGAATTAAAAACTTTGGAAGCGACACACTTCATAGTATTCCTGTATCATATAGGATTGGATTATCAGGAACACCTGTAACCCAGACCTGGACAGGAACACTTGCCCCTGAAGATACCACAACGGTTACCTTTGCTACTGCACTTATTATCCCGACCGGAGCGTTTGACTTATACTCCTATACCGGATTAGTGCCCGATGGCGATCATTTTAATGATACAGTAAAGAACCATATTACTGGTGTGCCTAAATTTGATGTTCCTTACAGCGATAATTTTGAAGGTTTGGTGACATGGTCAGGAACAGGGACATCCAACTTGTGGGAATGGGGTGTTCCAACAGCAACTCTGATTGACTCGGCATACAGCCCGACTCATGCCTGGGTGACCAATCTTGACGGAAATTATACGAACAGCGCAACAGAATACTTATATTCGCCCTACTTTATGTTTACCGGTGTTGACAGTGCATATCTCGAATTCTATCATTGGTATAATACTGAAAACAACTATGATGGCGGAAGAATAGAATATTCGGTAAATGGTGGAACATGGACAATACTTGGGGCAGTCGCAGATCCAAATGCTGTGAATTGGTATACGAGTACTATTTCAAGTTTCCCATGCTGGTCAGGAAATTCAAACGGTTATGTGTACTCAAAATACCGACTGACATCCATACCTGCTATTGTTAATGCAACGACACCTGTTCAATTCAGATATAAATTTTTCTCCGATGTTTCCACCGTATATGAAGGCTGGGCTATCGATAATTTTGCGATTACTGCACCTCCAATTCCTCAGGATGCTGGTGTAACGGCTATATTACAGCCAAGTGCTGCAACCATGACAGGAAGCCCGGTGACTGTTCAGGTAACCATCAAGAACTATGGTATCAGTAATTTAACATCGGTACCAGTAAGGTATGTTGTCAATGGAGGCGCTGTAACAGCTGAGACATGGACAGGAACTTTGGTGCCGGGTGCGACTACTAATTATACTTTCACAGCACCATTTAATTCTCCCGGTTCCACTTATGAGATCTGTGCGTTCACAAAAGTAACAGGAGATATCTATACTTTCAATGACACTACCTGTGCATCATTTGGAACCACTCCGGCTCCTCATGATTTAGGGATTAGTGCAATTCTTTCACCGGGATTGACCACAATATTCAACCATGCAGATACTGTAAAAGTGCGAATTAAAAACTATGGCTACGGAATAGAAACTTCCATCCCATTGGTGTTTTTACGTAATTCTGTACAAGTTGGCGCCGGTGTTTGGACGGGTACTCTGAATGGTGGCGATTCTGTTGATTATACATTTACCACCTTGAATGTTTCTCCTTTAGGGAATTATAGCCTTTGTGCAAAAACTACCTTAGTGGGAGATGCAAATGCAACCAACGATCAGATATGTATTTATGCCTACGGACAGGTTGGGATCGAAACATACGATTATTCAGCATTCGTTTTGATGCAGAATACGCCAAACCCTGCAGTGAATAATACAAGTATTGTATTTTACGTGCCGGAAGGTGATAACGTACGTTTTGAAATGTATGATGTTCTGGGCAAAGCTGTAAGAGCAGAAGACATAGATGCTGTCAGAGGCGAAAATCAGATCGATCTGGATGCTGCAACACTGAATGAAGGTGTCTATTTCTATTCTGTTGAATATAAGGGTGAAAAACAAACCAAACGTATGGTTGTTGTTAAGTAATCTGAATTCACACAAAAGAGAAAAGGCAGCCGTTTGGCTGCCTTTTCTCTTTTTTTTAAATGTACTAATTCTGTTTCACATCCTTCATCGAAAGCTGAATTCGTTTACGGTCGGCATCTACACTGACAATCTTAACTTTTACTTTTTGGTTTAGCTTAACGACTTCATTCGGATTGGAAACAAAACGGTCGGCCATCTGGCTGATATGCACCAGCCCGTCCTGATGAACGCCAATATCGACAAAGGCACCAAAGGCAGTTATGTTTGTTACAATGCCCGGCAACTCCATACCGGGCAAAAGATCCTTTATGTCATGAACATTTTTATCAAATTCAAAAAGATCGAATTTTTGGCGCGGATCACGGCCGGGTTTTGCTAATTCCTGCATGATATCTTTCAGTGTAGGCAACCCGGCTTTTTCAGTAATAAATTCTTCTATATTTATTTTTTTTCTTAAGGAATCATCTTTGAGCAGATCGGTAACGGTACATTGAAGACGGTCTGCCATTTTGTATACAATTTCATAGCTTTCAGGATGCACCGCACTTCCGTCTAATGGATTGGATCCATTATGTATTCTGAGAAAACCAGCCGCCTGCTCAAAAGCTTTTTCTCCAAAACGCGCCACTTTCTTAAGCTTTTCACGTGATTCGAACGATCCATTTTTATTTCGATGTTCAACGATATTTTTTGCCAGTACCGGCCCGACACCTGATACATGGGTTAATAATTCTTTGCTGGCGGTATTCAGATCAACACCAACCGAGTTGACGCAGCTTACCACAACATCCTCCAGGCTTTTCTGCAGAGCGTTCTGATTGACATCATGCTGGTATTGCCCGACACCTATTGATTTTGGGTCAATTTTTACCAGTTCAGCCAGCGGGTCCATCAAACGACGCCCGATAGAAACGCTGCCTCTTACGGTTACATCATAATCAGGAAATTCTTCACGCGCAACAGGCGATGCTGAGTAAACAGACGCCCCGCTTTCATTTACAACGATAGCTAAAATGTCCTTTTTGAATTTGATACGCCGGACAAAGCTTTCTGTTTCGCGGCCGGCTGTACCGTTGCCAATGGCGATGGCTTCAATTTTATAGGCATCAACCAGGCTCTCGATCTTATTGATTGCCTGTTTCATCTCATTTACCGGGGGGTGAGGATAAATGGTTTCATTATGAAGCAGTTTACCGTTTTTATCAAGGATGACCACCTTGCATCCCGTTCTGAATCCCGGATCGATCGCCAGAACTGTTTTCTGTCCTAGCGGCGGGGAAAGTAATAATTGCCTGAGGTTTTCTGCAAAAACCCGGATGGCTTCGTTATCGGCTTTTTCCTTTGCCTGCTGGCGCATCTCCGTTTCCATCGACGGCTGCAGCAGACGTTTATAACTGTCTTTTATCGCATCCTTTACAAACGCTGACGACTGATTAGTGGATTTGATATATAGTTTCTCGATGATCTCGATTGCTTTTTCGTTTGTGGGCTCAACAGATAATTTAAGAAACCCTTCATTCTCGCCGCGAAACATGGCAAGCACCCTGTGTGAAGGCGATTTGGCCAGCGGCTCTTGCATTTCATAATAGGTTTCGTAATTCCGCCCCTCTATTTCCTTGCCTTTTACCACTTTTGATGTTATGACAGATTCTTTTTCAAATAAAACGCGAATCCGCCACCGCACTTGCTGATCTTCATTGATCATTTCAGCAATGATATCGCAGGCACCAGAAATAGATTCCTCAGCGTTGTTAACACCTTTATCAATGTTGATGAATTCAGCAGCAGCAGCGGCGACATTGATATCTTTTTGTGCCAAAATCATTAATGCCAGCGGCTCCAGTCCTTTTTCTCTGGCAATGCTTGCACGGGTTTTACGCTTGGGCTTATAGGGGAGATAAAGATCTTCCAGCTCCGACATCGTTGGCGCTGCTAATAATAATTTTTCCAGTTCCGGTGTAAGTTTTTCCTGCTCTTTTATCGATTCTAATATGCTTTCGCGGCGTTTGTCCAACTCAACAAGCTGACAATTCCGGTCGCGGATACTGCCAATAACAACTTCATCCAGCGAACCGGTGAGTTCTTTTCGGTAGCGGGCAATGAAAGGAATAGTAGCTTTATTGTTTAACAGATATAAGGTGTTTTCTACCTGACGCTTTTGCAGGCCGAGTTCTTTCGCTATTTTATCAACATGATTCATAAAAAGAGTTTGTACTCAAAGATAAAAAAAGGATAATGAAAACAGTCCTGTCCGGCAAAAAAAATTAATAAGTGCTTGCCGAATATTAATAAAAGCCTGAGTTCGGTTTAAGAATATTATTTTTTACTCCGTTAGGAGTTAAATATCAATAGAAAAGAAATACAAAAGACATTTATTCTCCGTTAGGAGATTAACGTTTTACATGTATATGTCCTACGGACAAAATATTCTACATATTTTTGCCTTTCTATTGATATTAATTGCCTATGGCAAATATTGACAGACTAATAATTAGTAATTTGACAAAATATCAATGATTTATTTATCCCGAACTCAGGTTAAAAAGAATTTTCAATTTCAATATTTATTACGAAGTATCATTAACTTTGTGTCTGCAAGAATTATCATGCAAACTGGCGTAAAATCTGTTTTTATTATTCACGGGGATGAAGTGTAAACTCTTTCTGACGTTCGACCATGAACTGCCGCTTGGCGGTTTAAAGACTACATACGAAAAAGCATTATTTGATCCTACGGAAAAACTGCTGAAACTTGCTGATGATTTAGAATTTCCCGTGACATTATTTACCGATGTTTTTTGTGGAATGAGGTTTCGTGAAACGGATGAAGACGGATTTTACAAACCATATATTGAACAATTACAAAAAGCGATTTCTACAAAGCATGATGTGCAGTTGCATATTCATCCCCATTGGCTGACAACGCGATTTGAAGAAAAAACATACTTCCCGTCAAAAGATTTCAAGCTCGCAGATTTTTCTTCAAACCCGAAGTTTACTATCGAAAGCATTATTGAAAAAGGAGTGAAATTTCTTAATGAAACCGGCCGTAATGTGAGCGATTCCTATAATTGTGTTGCATATCGTGGCGGCGGTTATAACTTGCAACCGGGGCTGGAAATTATTACCGACAGCTTGTTCCGTAATGGGATTAGGTACGACAGTTCAATATGCAAAGGCTATTATTTCAGTTCCGCATTATCAACAATTGATTACCGGAAAATGCCGAAATCGCCGAATTGGTCTATTGGGCCTGATGCAGGATTATTAGAAATTCCAATTGCAGGAATCCCCAAATCTTTGTTTGAAATCCCGACGCGCTTTAAAATGAAAAAATATGCCGGCAGGGCTCCGGAAAATATAGGATATCAGATACACGAGGGTAAAAATACAGAGATACGAAAAAGATTTATTCAGTTGTTCTCTTCAAGAATGCTCACCTTTGATAACTATACCTATTCTTCAGATTACCTAATGAAAATACTTGATCATAATATCCGTAAATATCAGGGCTACGATAATGTGATGTTATGCGCTATCGGCCACCCCAAGAGCATGGGCGATTATTCGTTTCGTTTGCTGAAGGAGTTTGTCCTTTCAGTGAGAAAAAAATACAAAGGACAGGTGCAATTTTATAATTATTTGCAGATTAATAATGAATTAAACTTACGTTAATCATGTCTGCAGGAAGTTTTTTGTTGAAAATATTGTCTGAGAAGAGTTTTTTAAAGGCCAGAAAACTTTACCATAAAATTCTGCACAGCATATACCCAAAACTTTCCGAAGAAAAATTCAGGCAGATTCTAACAGAAAAGATCGGATTAAAAAAAGGCGATGTTGTTTTTATTCATAGTTCTTTAGAGAACCTGAATCCGGGATTCTCAGAATTTTCAATAATTGATATTCTCATTGATATTGTGGGAGTGGAGGGAACACTTGTATTCCCATGCTGGCATTTCGATTACCGTGCTGAAGATTATTTGAAAAAAAATGAACTATTTGATGTGAAAAAATCATCCACGGTTATGGGATTTTTGCCTGGGCTGGCTTGCCGTTATGAAGATTCCCACCGAAGCATGCATCCGACAAGTTCATGCATTGCTATTGGCAAATATGCTCAGGAAATAACTGGCGATCATCATAAAACTATTTATCCCTGCGATGAAAACAGCCCTTTCTGTAAAATAATAAATTACAACGGAAAAATTATCGGGCTGGGAGTAAGCACCTATAACCTATCTTTTGTGCACTGTGCTGAAGATATTATGAAATATGAGTTTCCGGTAAAAACCCGTACGGATGAAGTTTTTGAAGGCAAAGTCCGTGACTATAACGGAAACATTATTTCCGTTAAAACTAAAGCGGCGCATAGTCAGGTGAAGTTCAATAATATTCAGCGGTATGTAAAAAAACATATTCCTGCCGAAATTTGCAAAGATTTTAAAGTTAACGGAACAAAATTTTTCAGAGCGGATGCTGCTAAATTGCTGGAAAAAATGATGGAACTGGCTAAACAGGATATTACTATCTATACTTCAAAAGCTGTTGAACGTAATAAAGCGTAGAAATCCCGATCACAGAAATTTTCTCATCAATCCGATCAGGTCAACCACGCGACTTGAATACGCATATTCATTATCGTACCAGCCAATGATCTGAATAAAATTACCTTTTAAAACTTTTGTGGGCCGGCTGTCGAATATGGCCGAATGTGAATTCCCGATGATATCACTCGAAACGATAGGATCGGAAGTGAATTCAACAATTCCTTTGAGCTCTCCGTTTGCTGCCTTTTCGAAAGCCTTGTTGACTTCAGAAACATTGGTATTTTTCTTGACAACGGCCGTGAATTCGATCAGTGAGCCATCGTCAACAGGAACGCGTGTGGCCAGGCCGTCGAAACAATCGTTAAGAAACGGCATCAATCCTTTTATCACTGCTATTGCTGTTGAGGTGGTTGGAATAATATTCGTCAGTGCCGTTCGGGAACGCCTCAGATCGGAGTGGGGCGCATCAATCAGCCGTTGATTATTGGTGGCTGGATGCACGGTATTCATAAATACGTTTTCAATACCGAAATTCTCGTGCAGTATTTTCAACATGGGAGCTGCACAGTTAGCGGTGCATGATGCATTTGAGATTATCCGGTCTTCGGAGGTCAGTGTCTTTTCATTAATACCGATGATGATGGTTTTGTCGAGCGCATCTTTAGGCGGACAGGTAAGAATAACTTTTCTGGCACCTGAACTTAAATGTTGTGATAATTGTTCGCGGGTTGTAAACAAACCGGATGCTTCGATTACAATATCTGCACCGTTCATTGTCCGCGGTATATCGGCAGGAATCCGCTCATGATAAACCTGTATCGGCTTGTTGTTAACAATAAGTTTGTTCTCCGAAATTTCAATACTTCCGGCAAACCTGCCGTGAGCTGAATCATATTTCAGCAGATGCGCGAGTGTTTCAATCGTAGCGGGATCATTGATGCCGACAATTTCAATATCCGTTTTTTCCTGCAGCAGCCTGAAAACAAGCTTCCCAATTCTTCCGAACCCGTTGATGCCAATACGAATCATTTCAACAAATCCCTTTATTAATGATTAATCTGCTGAATTTCATTTCGGTTGTGCTTATACCTGAAGAAAATGGCAAACAAAACCGCAACCACTAACGCGTAAATGGAAAAAACAAGCCATATTCCTTGCCAATCTTTAGCGTGTGTAATTGGATTTTCAAACCATTTAGCGATTACAAGCCCTGCAATAATATTTCCCAATACGGCCCCGATACCATTAGTCATTAACATAAATACTCCCTGAGCCGATGATTGTATCCTTGAACTGGTGTTTTTTTCAACGAACAAAGCTCCGGAAATATTGAAAAAGTCGAAGGCCATTCCGTAAATAATACAAGAAGCAATAATAAATACAAATCCCAATTCCGTATTCCCGGCCAATCCAAAAAGACCGAAACGTAAAACCCATGCAATCATTGATATTAACATCACATTCTTGATGCCAAACTTTTTCATAAAGAAAGGAATCGCAAGTATAAAAAGAGTTTCAGAGATTTGGGAAATTGATAGAATAATGGTAGAAAAATTATTTATCAGTCCGCCTTTGGGAAATACATTTGCATCTTGCAGAAAACTATCGCCGTAAGCATTGGTGAGTTGTAAAGCGGCACCCAGCATTAAACTAAAAATAAAAAAAAGCGCCATCTTTCTTTGTTTGAATAATACAAATGCTTCCAATCCTAATTTTTGTGCAAAAGTTTTCTTGGTTGATGACTCTTCGGATTCCTCTTTATTAATAACAGGAATGAAAAAAAATGAAAAAAGAGATAAGCAGAAGGCTATTATTGCCGAAATGATAAAGGATACTTTTATACTTTGCCCCAAGCCCCAATCTTTAGTAAAAAAATTTGTAATCCACATAGCCACAATAAAACCAATGGTTCCCCACACCCGTATCGGTGGAAAATAGGTTGTTGGATCTTTGCCCTCTTTTTTTAACAATTTAAACCCTATTGAATTACTTAATCCGATAGTAGGCATGTAAAAGCACATGGCAACCAATAATAACCAGAAAAAAGAAACCGGGTTGTCAATAAATGGCAAAAAACACATTGTTATTCCAAATAACAAATGCAAGATGGCATAAACATAATTAGCTTTCCATTTATCCGCAAGAATTCCGAACAAAGTAGGCATAATTAATGAAGCAAATCCCATTGTTGAAAACACCAATCCAAATTCTGCCCCATTCCAATTTTTTTCAATGAATCCATAATGTCCCAAAGTCATCATCCAGGCTCCCCATACGAAAAACTGGAAAAAACTCATAACGATCAAACGTTGTTTTAAATGCATAACAGTTTTATTTAAGTTGAAATTTGTATAAAAAGTTATTTCCGTTTTTTTATTTCATCGCGGATTTTCGAAGCCCGTTCATAATCTTCTTTACTGATGGCTTCTTTCAGCATATCGTTCAGTTCTTTCAGCGAAAGTTTTTCAAATTCGGAAACGGGTTCTTCGTCAACGGAATCTTTGATTTTTGGAATGGAAAGTTCTTCCTCGTCATCCTTCTTTTCATCTTCATCGGTATCTATATCGTGAGCCGCTTCCATTACAGTCTTGTATGCGTAGATGGGGCAATCAAAACGTAATGAAAGCGCAATGGCATCGGAAGTACGTGAATCAATTTCAATGTTTTTTGCGCCGTTGTTGCACACTAGCTTAGAATAGAAAACATTTTCTGATAGCTTTGTGATAATAACCTCAACTAAAGTAATATTGAATGAAACGGAAAACGATTTGAACAGATCGTGGGTTAATGGGCGCGGAGGATTGATGCGCTCAAGTGCAATAGCGATCGACTGTGCTTCATTATATCCGATGAGAATGGGCAATTGCCTTTTCCCTGCTGTGTCTTCCAGAATTACCGCAAAAGCACCCGTCTGCGACTGACTTTTTGTAATTCCTATCACTTCAAGCTTGATCTTCTCCATCCAAAAAAAGAGTTAAAAAGAAAAATCCTATATGCAAAGATAATTATTCCATAGTATATAAAAATAGTTTGAAATAATAAACTAACTAAAAAATATTTCAAGGCAATCGAATTTTGTATATTTGCATCTATTTCCTAAAATTATTATTCTATGAAAAGAACAATGCAATTATTACTAACACTGGTTTTAATTACAATGCCGGTACTTACTTTCGGCAGCGAAGCTGACCTGAAAATCCCTGAATTACGGTCTGACCAAAATCAACTTCTGCTTTTTGGATTTGTTATTTGCTTTCTTGGTTTATTGTTTGGATTGTATCAGTTTCTGAAAGTAAAAAAACTTAAAGCGCATCAATCCATGCTGGAAGTCTCAAAAGTTATCTTCGAAACATGTAAAACCTATTTAATTCAACAGGGGAAATTTTTAATACTTCTCTTTGTATTTATAGCGCTTTGTATTGCATTTTATTTCGGATTCCTGCAACACACAAGTGTTGGCGGCGTGCTGTTAATATTATCATGGACTGTGATCGGAATTTTAGGTTCTTATGGTGTGGCGTGGTTTGGCATACGCATGAATACTCTGGCAAATAGTCGTATGGCTTTTGCTTCGCTCGAACGTAAACCGATTAAATTATTAAATATTCCTCTGGATGCCGGAATGAGCATAGGCGTAATGTTAGTTTGTGTTGAACTGATCATGATGCTGATCATTTTGATCTTTGTCCCAAGGCATCTTGCCGGTGCCAGTTTTATCGGATTTGCTATTGGCGAATCCCTCGGCGCTTCGGCTTTGCGCATAGCAGGTGGTATTTTTACAAAAATTGCCGACATCGGTTCTGATCTGATGAAAGTTGTGTTTAAAATTGGCGAGGACGACCCCCGCAACCCCGGTGTGATAGCTGATTGTACCGGCGATAATGCTGGTGACAGCGTTGGCCCGACCGCGGATGGTTTTGAAACTTACGGAGTAACCGGTGTTGCATTGATTTCATTCATTGTTCTTGCGGTTACCAATGTTGAATTCCAAATGGAATTATTAACGTGGATATTCGTAATGCGCATACTGATGGTTATTACATCTATCGTATCATTCTGGATTAATCGAGCTATCAGCAAATCACTTTACGGTAAAAATGATGAAATAGATTTTGAAAAGCCACTCACACATCTTGTC